>Ga0255769_10006993_pt1 | contig 10088 bp, 6 predicted proteins | sample 041ome_9_FD_179637 | JGI IMG/M metagenome (GOLD analysis project Ga0255769, IMG submission 179637) | Coastal salt marsh microbial communities from the Groves Creek Marsh, Skidaway Island, Georgia - 041413US metaG (version 2) | ecosystem: Environmental > Aquatic > Marine > Intertidal zone > Salt... | reverse complement strand
TAACCTCAACTGAAGCGGTACTCAAGTCAGAATAATTCCAAACGGAATGAGTTATTTGATCACCATCGATATCACCAGAATTAAAATCCAAAATAACGGTTTCCCCTGATTTAGCTGAAATTCTTGAGGGTTGTTCTACATGAATACTTGGAGGGTGATTTGCGTTTTCAAAAGATTTTATACACCAATCTGCTCGTGCTGCAAAATCATTTTGAATAACCTCTACCCATCGAGATTGTGGGTAATACGGATCCTTCCTTTGGGTTTCTGGATTAAAATCAGAGGCTGTTTCACCATCTTCAAATTTCGATGGGTTGGTCTTAGATTGAACAAATCGTCCTCCCCATCCTCCATAAGAAGGGTTGTTGTAATTATCTAATCCAACATCTACTAAGTGTAAATAAGCGGGTGTATCGCCTTCTGAAATAAAATCATACAGGTCAAAAGAACCCCACTGTGCATTCTTTAATTTGGTGAGGTCACCGTGAATATGTTCGTCATCTCCTTGCTGCTTTTGTCCGTCCCCATAAGAATAATATTTTTTTAACAAGGGTCCGTGATTTTGAATAATCTCAGGTCCCATAAATCCACCCTTAAGTTTCGCTTGAAGTTTAGAAGGGACCATTTGTTGCCAGGGATAGGCAAAGGCTGCAAATTGGTGAGCGTTATAATAGACTCTGATTTTGGGCCATTTTTTACTGATATAATTGATATAGGTGTCGTCTTGATCCATAATGGTATAGATACTCGCTTTTTGGGAAACTGCTTCATAAACCTCATCCCAAAGTGCTGTTTGAGAATACGCTTCCTCTATTGATTTCAAAGAACGAGCTATGGTGTTTGTTCCTCCCCATGCCTGAAGAAAAAGTTCTTTTATTTCTGGATCAAGCAATTTGTTTTTTATCCATTCCGACCCGGCCGTAACCAATTCCATTTCTCCTTCAAAATTGACATTCCCTACTTTTACCATTCGCATAAGTTTTTCAGGGGAGGGATAGGTTGCCGAATGCTTGAGCAAGTTGGGATAAATTTTTGCGTACTCTTGAATGAGTTCTTGAATCCAATTTGTCCCTGGCCAACGCAAATCGGTTTGCTCGCCGTACATATTTTTTGTCATCTCCATTTTTGAAATAAATGGGGTAGCTTTTCCGTCTCCTCGATAATGCCACATTGAACTGGAATACACCAAACCTTCCAAATCAAATTCATTGGTGTACAAGAGCATCCGAATAAAGGTATCCACATCGTCGATTTCACCATCTGTAGTCACAATTGTTTTTACCCTTGGTTGTTGCGCTTGAAGAAGAGAACTACTCAACAGTACAAAACTGAAGAGGATGAGTAGAATCGATTTATTCATTCCCAATTTTTGATTGTAAGGTAACGATTTCTGGTAGTTTTTATATTTCCTTATACGATCAAACCAAAAAAGAAAATAATTCTTTTTATCTAAAAATTTTTAACTTTAGTACAAACATTTTCTATGGCAATTGTAAGACGTCATTTTCTCAAACAAACCGCATTGGCTTTGAGTATTCCATTAGTAGGCTGTGAATCAACTCCTTCTGCTTCGGATACAGCCCCTTTTTCAGCGCTTAAACGAGGAGATGTACTCCTATTTCAAGGGGACTCTATAACCGATGCGCGAAGAGAAAAAACAGAACAACTCCCCAATACTTCGAGTTCTTTTGGTCACGGTTATGCCTTTTTAGCAGCTTCCTATTTACTCAATAAATTTCCTGAACATCAATTTACTATTTACAACAGAGGAATTAGTGGAAATAAGGTTTTCCAACTTGCGGATCGATGGCAGGAGGATGCCCTCGACCTCAAACCCAATTGGGTTAGTGTCTTGATTGGAGTTAATGATTTTTGGCATAAAATGAAACACGGATATGAGGGAACCGTCGAAATCTATGAAAATGATCTAAGGGCATTGTTACAACGTACTACAAGCGAACTGCCTGGTGTTCGTTTAATTGTTTGCGAGCCCTTCATCCTTCCAAATACCTCTGCAGTGGATCAAAGCTGGGTAGAACCCTTTAAGGCGTATCAAAAAGCTGCTCATCATATTGCTACTGAATTGGGAGCCTTATGGGTTCCTTTTCAAACACTATTTAATAATGCCTTGCAGCATGCTGAAGCTGCTTATTGGGCTCCTGATGGGGTTCATCCCTCGATGGCAGGAAGTCAATTGATGGCTAATGCTTGGCTCGATGTACTAAACAAATCTTAATTACTAACTAAAAAACAAACAAGTGGGAAATTCAAGAAGAACTTTTATAAAAAAAACCGCTGCCGCTGGTTCTGCGACCATGCTGGCGCCTACAATTTTATCTTCCTCCGTTTTTGGGGCGAATGATCGTATCCATGCTGCGGTATTAGGAATAAATGGAAGAGGTAAAAATCACATTAGTGGCTTAATGGCACAAAAGAATGTTCAGGTCACCACCCTTTGTGATCCTGACATGAACTTACTTAATGAGAGACAAAAACAATTTAAAGACAAATACAACAAAGACGTTGCGCTTGAACAAGATTTGAGACGTGTAATGGATAATAAAGACATCGATGTAGTCAGCATCGCTTCCCCGAACCATTGGCATGCATTATCTGTAATATGGGCATGTCAAGCTGGAAAAGATGTCTATGTTGAAAAACCAGGATCGCACAATATATTTGAAGGGCGCAAGATGGTTGAGGCAACTCAAAAATACGATCGTATCGTTCAACATGGGGTGCAACTTAGAAGTTCTCCTGCAATAAACGAGGCAATACAATTGATGCGTGAAGGATATATCGGTAGAGTTTATATGGCAAGAGGTTTGGTCTTCCGTTGGAGAGCCGATATTGGAGATAAAGGCTTCTCCCCAGTCCCAGAGGGATTGGATTATGATTTGTGGACCGGTCCTGCACCAAAAAGACCTTTTACTAGAAATTTAGTACACTACAACTGGCACTGGCATTGGGACTATGGAAATGGGGATGTTGGAAATCAAGGCATCCATGAAACCGACTTGTGTATGTGGGGACTCGATGTGGGCTTACCCACAAAAATCACTTCTATGGGAGGTAAATTTCTTTGGGATGATTGCAAAGAGGTTCCCGAAGTGCTGACTTCCATTTACAATTATCCAGAAGAAGGTAAAATTATCCAATTTGAAGTTCGTCCTTGGTGTACCAATACAGAACAAGATGCCACCGTTGGAAATATTTTCTATGGGGATAAAGGGATTTTGGTTGTAGAAGGATACAACAAATACAAAACTTATTTGGGACAAAATAGGACTCCTGGAAAATCAGGAGACGATGGTGAATCCAATGCTTCAGAAATGGATCGAGGAGATGGAGGAACAAATGGACATTTTGCTAATTTCATTGATGCTGTTAGAAAACATGACGCGAGCATATTAAATGCCCCAATTGAAACTGGGCATTTATCCTCCGGTTTGGCACATCTAGGAAATATTGCTTACCGCATGGAAAAAGTGCTCACGTTTAATCCTCAATCCGAAAAATTCGTAAACGATCCTGAGGCAGATAAAATGCTAACGCGAAATTATCGCAAAGGATTTGAGGTTCCGAATCAAGTTTAAATCTATACCCAATTGATCTCGCATGAGTACAGGTGTTTTTAAAAACGCTTGTATTCATAGTGATCCTTTTTTCTTTATTAAAATCACTACATGAAAATACCCGCAAAGCTGTTTATTCCAACTGCTCTTTTACTCGTTCTTACTCTTTTATCCTCTTGTAGGTCTGAAGAACCCAAAAAAGCAGAACAAAACTATTTACGGGGAGAACTTCCTGTACAAGAGGGGATGGTGGTTTTTAATCAAAATTGTGCAAGTTGCCATAATTTTAATACTACTGAAATTGGTCCAAATTTAGCGGGTATTACCGAAGCTATGGACAAAGAATGGATTAAACGCTTTATTCAAAATCCTCAGCAAGTCATTGAAAATGGTGACGAAAGAGCTGTTGCCCAATTTGAAAAATTTGGTGTGTATATGCCTTCGTTTAAGTATCTCAAAGAAAACGAATTGGAAAACCTTTTAGCCTTTATTCATAAATTTTCAGAGGGAGAAAAAAAGAATACCTCCAATAGAACTGGAGCATTGATAAATCCCATAGAAACTCCAATTCCTGATTCTGAATTTATACTCTCCATAGAAGACTTTACCACCATTCCACCCAGTTCGGATAAGGCTCCCGATACGCGTATCAATACTTTGCGTGCACTACCTACATCTGAAGGAGAACGGCTTTTTATTGCCGACTTACGAGGTAAAATCTATGAAATTACTTCTGAAAGCCCAGTTGTATATTTGGATGTAAAAAATCAGCTTGAAGGTTTTATTGATCAGCCGGGTTTGGGATCTGGACTCGGGAGTTTTGCATTTCATCCTGATTTTGAAAACAATGGTTTGCTTTACACGACGCATACTGAACCCTCAGAAACTAAAGTTGCAGACTTTGCTGTCCCGGAGGGAGCTAAATCCCGTTTGCAATGGGTACTTTCAGAATGGAAGTCCGATTCCCCTAACGAACAAACCTATGAAGGAAAAAGAAGAGAATTAGTACGGGTGGATATGGTCTCTCAAATACATGGCTTTCAAGAACTCACTTTTAACCCCTATTCGAAACCCAATTCTCCAGATTATGGCCTTCTTTATTTAGGTGTGGGTGATGGAGGTGCCGCTTTAGCTGGATACCCTGAGCTTTGTGGAAATTCTACTCATATTTGGGGAAGCGTTCTTCGAATTGATCCCCTGGGAACAAATAGTAAAAACGGAAAATATGGGATTCCGAAAGACAACCCTTTTGTAGGAACGGTGGGCTTGGGTGAGATCTGGTGTACTGGCTTTAGAAACCCCCACCGAATCACTTGGGACATTTCAGGTTCCGATAAAATGTTTATTTCAAATATTGGTCAGCATAGTGTTGAAGAAGTAAATCTTGGCGTTAAAGGGGCGCATTATGGGTGGCCTTTTCGTGAGGGAAGTTTCGTGTTTGATGTAAATGCCAACCCTGAAATGGTGTATCGTCCAAGTGAACAAGATCTAGCTGCTGATTTTGTCCCACCCGTCATACAATACGATCACGATGAGGGAAATGCCGTATCCGGTGGTTTTGTTTATGCAGGTTCTCAAATTCCCTCCTTACGAAACACCTATTTGTTTGGAGACATTCCAAGAGGAACTCTTTTTAGTGCTCCTTTATCCCAAATCGAAAATGGTCAACAAGCCAAGGTTGAAAAGGTTCGTCTTGAGATTAATCATAACCCTTCCGAATTAATCGATATTCGTCCAAACGAACGGGTCGATTTACGATTTGGGCAAAACAGTTCTGGCGAAATGTTTCTTTTTACAAAAAGTAATGGTAAGGTATATCGAATTGTCGATTACAAAAGAAAAACGGCTTCTTCCGCAAACTAAAATAAACTGTCGGAGTTAATTCTATTTTTTTAATCTAAACACGTATGCTCCTGAACCGAGCGTTTGACTCGACTGTTCCATACTTGTAAACTTTGGTTTTCTCTTCTCTCCTCGAGCTTGCTCCCAATTTCCTGTCATTATAGGTAATTCTACAGTTGCTGTGGTGTTTGGTGGAACTACAAGATGTAGAGAAATTTCTTCTTCACTTTGTTTCCAATCTACACCAATTGTCCCGTAATGACTTTCATACGTTCCTTGAACGTGATCAAAATGCTGAGGGAAAATCGGTTTTAGGAAAAAATGTTTAAATCCAGGGTGGTATTCGTTGATTTGAATTCCTAATAATTGACGGTACATCCATTCCCCAATGGCACCATAGGCATAATGGTTGTAGGAGTTCATTGATGGGGTTTGAGTTGTTCCATCGGGCTTTAATCCGTCCCAGCGTTCCCATATCGTCGTTGCTCCCTGTGTAACGGGATACAGCCATGAAGGATAGGTCTTCTGAAGTAAAAGATCAACCGCAACATCCGATCGCCCATTTTCAGAAAGGACATGACATAAATAAGGCGTCCCTAAAAAGCCTGTCGTTAAATGATTGTCATAACTTTTAATATTAGTCACCAAACGTTCTACGGCTTGAGGAATCAAAGCTTCAGGAATCAGTTCAAAATGAAGTGCCAAAACATAAGCCGTTTGGGTTTCTGAAATCAACCTCCCGCTTGAAGTCATAAATTCCTGAACAAAGGCCGCTTTGATCTTTTGAAGTTCATTTTTTAAAGCTACCGATTCTTCATGATAGCCTAGTGTTTCGGCTGCCTTCATCAAAATCTCTGTAGAATGGGCATAAAAGCATTGAGCGATCAGCTCTTTACTGGTAACAGCCGAACGACCGTCATTATCATCATTCGGTCTGTAAAACAACCAATCTCCAAAATGAAAACCTCCCTTGTAAATTCCCTCATTAGCTAAATTTTGCATATACATAACCCACTTTTTCATACTGGGGTAATGTTGTTTTAATGCCTCTTTATCGCCGTAATAGAGATACGCATTCCAAGGAATAATCGTTGAGGCGTCAGACCATCCCGCGGATCCCATGGCATTTTCTCCTAATACATTAGGAATAACAAAAGGGACAGAACCGTCATCCCGCTGATCAATGGATAAATCTATGAGCCATTTGTCAAAGAAATTTTTTACATCGTAATTAAAAGCAGCGGTATTAAAAAATGCCTGCGCGTCACCAGTCCACCCCAAGCGTTCATCTCGTTGAGGACAATCCGTTGGAACATCCAAGAAATTTCCTCTTTGCCCCCATTGAATGTTTTGTTGCAATTGATTTATTAAAGGGTCCGAAGTAGTAAGAGTCCCAGTAGGTCTCATGTCGGAATACATTGCAATTGCTTTAAAATCCGCTGGGTTTACAGCTGCGCTACTTTCAATTTTAATATATCGGAAGCCTTGAAAAGTAAAATGAGGACGGTACACCCATTGGGAATCCCCATTGAGAATAAAGGTGTTGAGTTGTTTTGCTGCCCTGAGATTTTCGGTATAAAATTCACCTTCCTTATCTAAAATTTCTGCATGATAAACGCGTACTGTATCCCCTGCTTTTCCTTGATGTATAAACTCTACCCAGCCAACAAGGTTTTGTCCAAAATCAAAAACAATATCTCCCGATGGAGTTATAATTTTTTCTTTTACAAGGAACGTTTCCTTTTTGCGAATTGGTTCGTTTCTAGATGCAATCAATTTCGCATTATCCGATGCACTCGTTACTACTTTTTTAGAATTTGTATCTGTGAATCCATACGTTGTCCATTCTGGTTGATGTCTTTGTGCATCAAAGAGCTCTCCGTTATAAATTTCTGAATCAATAATAGCACCGTGCGTATACGTCCAATTGGAATTTGTACTGATCGTTTCTGTCGTCCCATCGGTATAGGTAACCATCAATTGAGCTTTAGATGCAATTTCGGATCCGTAATGATTATTTGCATCTCCCCATGCGAGATAGCCTCGATACCAACCGCTTCCTAATACAATCCCAAAGCCATTTTCTTTACCCAATAAGTCTTTTACATCATACGTTTGATATGGAATGCGCGCTTTATAAGACGTCCATCCTGGAGAAAGGTATTCGTCCCCTACTCGTTTGCCATTTATAAACGCCTCGTACATCCCTTTTGCTGTAATGTGTAAATAGGCGGAAGCGATCGTTTTGTCTTGTAATTTAAAATCGGTTCTTAGATAGGGGCTTTCTCGATTCACGTCGTCTGCTGTTGACTGACCTATCCAATCTGCTTTCCAGTCTGCATCGTTGAGTAATCCCATAGACCAATGCGCTGTTTCGCTTTCTATTTCATCACTTGTTTTATTTGTTGTAAGTTTTACCCTCCAATAATAAGTTTGGTTCGACTGTAAAGCGGGCCCTCCATAGGGAATATGCGTACTGTTTGCAGAATTCATTTTTCCAGAATCCCATACCACAGACTCTCCCTTATTGGAAGTTGACCATACCCGAATTTGATACTGCTCTTGCTCAACTTCATATTTTGAGCTTTCGATTTTCCATGAAAAGTGAGGCTGTAACGCATCTACTCCTAATGGATTTGTAAGTTGATTTAAACGGAGATCGGTTACTCTAGTTTCTTGGGCAAGTATTGAAGTAGTCAAAGACAGGGTTGTGACGAAGAACAAAACAAAACGATTCATAGTAGAAAGATTTAAACTAACAATTTATAAAACTTTTTTGGACTGATTTATTTATTTTTTTGTGTTCGTACGATTTGATTTCAAATTAACTGTAGCCCTTGTTTTCATGAGACTTCTCCAATTCAACAACGGGCTTGTATAGGATTTAGTGACCTGTAAAAAATCTTTTTGTTACGTATTTATGAGTTTGGGGTAGGGTAAAACTCCTTTGAGTTGTTCTATATCAAAAAACAACTTATATCATGAAAAAATTTATACTGCTTACTACCTCTCTTTTAGTATTCTCCTGTTCTGTAAACGAAATGGATGAACAAGACAATTTAACCAATGAAATTGAAAGCCTTGTACTTTCAGATGAAATTACTTCTGAAAAATCAAACTTCTTAACCAGCAAGGATACCGACAACGATGGGATCAATGATGCTGCAGATGTGGATGTTGACGGAGACGGTATTCTGGACAACGGTGCCGATGATGATGGAGATGGGATCAACAATATTTCTGACGTCGATGTGGATAACGATGGTATCGACGACAACGGAACCGACATTGATGACGATGGAATCAACGATGAAAATGATGACGACATTGATGGTGATGGGATTTCAAATGACGATGATGAATATCAAAATCTATCCGATACTTCCCTATCAAACGCTGTACAAGAGAAAATCACAAACTATATCAACAGCAACTACACCGGTAAGACCATCACAGAGGTAGAGATTGAAAATCAAACGATAGAAATCGAACTTTCTAGTGAGGTCTCTCTTCGATTTGACCTCAATGGAAATTTCTTAAGCCTAGACAATGATGAGGGTTCAGACGACAATTCCGATTCTGACAACGATGAAGGTTCTGAAAACGATGAAGATTCTGATGACGATCAAGATTCTGATGACGATCAAGATTCTGATGACGATGGAGATTTTGATATTATCGCTCAAGATATTCACTTTTTCAGTTCAAATATTGATGAAAACTTAATTATGTGGTGGGAAAATATAGGAGGTCAATTTGTAAGAAGAGAACTAGATTAAGATGCTCCAACTCTACTTCATGGGAGTTCTTTATGCAGTCCTAGGAATCCTTCATTTTACCAATACAGGCTTTTACATACCTTTTATGCCTAAGTTTTTGCCAGCACATAATTTGCTCATTTACCTAAGCGGTATAGCTGAAATTCTCTTAGGCATAGGGATTCTATTTCCTCAAACCAGAACACTCGCTCTTTGGGGGATAATTGCCATGCTACTAGTCTTTTTAATTGTACATATCAATATGCTTTTCCCAGCAAATGGTCTTGGGATTTCTCCTTGGATTCTCTGGATAAGGTTACCTATTCAGTTTTTATTAATCTATTGGGCATATGTAAGTATGTAACTAAGCATATTGGCAAGGACGTGGACTATGACATTGTTTTTAAAAGCTAAAAAACTGAATACTCTTGTTGCTGTATTTTGGGGGGTGGGGTTTTTAAATCCACTTTTCTTTTTGGGGTAGCGTTCGTATAATGATATATTACCTAAACCACAGGCATATCTTCAGTAAGTTCTACAATACACTTTACCAAGAATGAAACAAGCTACTAATGAAGTAAGTGAAGACTTGCGTTTGTTTGTGTGATTACCTTCACTAATTAATTTTAGGGGCGTTTTTTTTTACTTCAATCATTTAAAAACTATGAAGCAATAAAAAATGAAAATGAAAAGAACAGCAAATAAAATTACAGGTCTTGAGAAAAATTCTTCCATAATAAAAAAATAACGTTTTTTATTTATTGACGTTTTTGATGCTATTTCTTGAAAATAGTGGGGAAAATCTTCATTCAAAATATAGTGCTGATATGACTTTTTTATGACTTTTAAAAATAAAAAAAGACCCTCACTTGCGTGAAGGCCTGATTTTACTGGTGGTCCCACCTGTACTCAT
>Ga0255769_10006981_pt1 | contig 10097 bp, 13 predicted proteins | sample 041ome_9_FD_179637 | JGI IMG/M metagenome (GOLD analysis project Ga0255769, IMG submission 179637) | Coastal salt marsh microbial communities from the Groves Creek Marsh, Skidaway Island, Georgia - 041413US metaG (version 2) | ecosystem: Environmental > Aquatic > Marine > Intertidal zone > Salt... | reverse complement strand
CACCGATTAAATAGTTGCGAATAGTTAGCATTCGCAATACAATATGAGCATGACGGGTTTGACAGCAAGTACATTCATCTGGTTCAGGGAAGGCCTGGAGGCCTATCTGATCGTGCAGATGGCATGGTTGCTGGCACAGAACCACACACAGCGATTGACTGTGCTGGCAGGCACAGCACTTGCCCTGGTGTCGAGCGTCGCGCTGGGCTACTTCGCGATAGACTACATAACCAACGATTTTGGAAAAGTGGAAGCCTGGACCGCCATGGCGGCCTCTGCCCTGTTGTTCTGGACAGCATGGTTCTGCCATGGAGCCGCACAGCACATGAAAGACATAAAGTCAAACATGTCCGGTAGCATGATAGCACTCGCGACCATAGTGTTCCTGACTGTGTTTAGGGAAGGAGCAGAAGTTGTTGCGTTCCTGACGGGACTGTGGGTGGCAGGCACATCAATCAGTGACATTGGACTTGGTGCAGTATTTGGGATCAGCGCACTTGCTGTTGTGTGCTATCTTTTCAGCAACAGGATCAACCGGATACCTGTAGGCAAGATATTCCGTGCCAGCAGATGGATATTCACTGCGTTGGCCATATACTTCCTATATTACGGCATACACGAACTGTTAGAGTAATCACAGCATAGAATTACGGAGCGCAGGGTGTAAGTACTTTTATGTACACTCTTGAGAAGCGCAAGATGATCTACATCATGACCCGCAAGCCGGTGTGGTACCACACACACTGCATCACACCATGGCGTGGTAATCCGATCTGGTATGATCCCACGTGGGTGATTGGTGACTGTGATCTGTGTCGCATGGACATAGAAGGGCAGGACTGGTGGAACGGTTGCTCCTACAAACAATCACAGAAGAGGCTGTTCGACACACTGGAACTAGATCGCAAGTACTGGTGCTCGTAAAACACTGTTGACAGTACACGGAAAAATAAGTAAACTTGGTATTGGCATACTAAAAAGGATTTAAAATATGTACAAGACCGATCTAGACAAACAACCTCTAAAAAAGAACATAAAGCCTTGGGGCGCAAGTCAAGTGAACTCCTGGAGGCTGTACGAATTAAACAAGCACAAACCTGGATACATCAAACACGGCAACTTCTGGGACTCGTTCGAGAAGCACGGGATAACGCAGGAGAGGATGACGGACTGGGACATTCCCGCTATAGTAGGTAATGGTTCTACGTTCGGTATACAGCCGCAACTGAACACCGCGAGGCCTAAAATTAGTTACATTCATGAACTCAACATCTATTGTGATGACACGAAAGACGTGACCAAAACGAACAGACAGATAGTAGAACAGACAGGCGACAAGGCTCTCGCCATGGATGTACACGCCGCACTGAAAGATTTTTTAGAACCCATGGGATGGGAGAAACTGCGTTTCTCCAGATTCCAACAACCCGCCGGCGAGATGACAGCATCACACGTGGACGTACACAGACAGATGAGCAATCTACACAACTCCCTAGAAGACCCCATCCTGAGCGGTGAGGTACGCATAGGTGTCATGTTCCTCGACGATTGGGCATACGGACAAGGGTTCGGCATGGGAGAAAGCATAGCACAAAATTGGAAGATGGGAGATTTCTACGAGTGGCCGTGGTTCTTCCCGCACCACACATTCAACAACTCCAACGCGGAAAGGAATTCCCTTACCGTAGTGGGTCGCAAAAGAATCAAGTAGACATGGATGAAGTTTCCTTGACACCTGGAAACTCATATGGCTTCGCCGAAGGCATTATAAACCAGAAGACCGGCAAGCGTTATCCCACATCCACTATTGCCATGTTGGAATGTGGACACTTTGACGATCTTAAGATGTATACGGAGTTTAAAAAACAAGGTCCAGCACCATCATCCACGCTGATGCAACTGTACAAGGACAGGATCAGAACACTGCGTGAGCAGTATAGTTACGTGGAATTGAGTTGGGGTGGTGGTCATGACAGCACCATGATACTCAGAGCGGCCGAAGAGGCCGACTGCCAAATAGACCTCATATCAATGCAGGTGCACGGCGATCCCGCATCAAACAGGACAGGCTTTAATTTCGAGATCTCAGAGAACATGCATTATGTCGAGTCATACGTCAAACGTTTCCCACTAACAAAGGTAAGGTATCTCGATATCGACGAGTGCTATGCCAACACAATAAAGCAACACCACGACCACATACTGTGGTGCAGGCTGACAACAATGGAGATGTTGGACGATATCTGTAGGATAGGCACAGACCACTTGATCCCCGAACGTCAAGTCAACAATGGTATTATACTAACGGGTCAAGGGTGGAAGAACGCAATACATAACAAAACTCATGGAACCTGGTCATTGTACCTAGCAGACTCCGAGGTCAATCAACTGGGCGCGATAAGTTTTCATTTGCCCACCGTGAGGTTCTACGAAACACATGACATCATGATCAAAGTGGGTGAGGAGATTAGGGATTGGTACACGGCGGCCACGGACGAAGACAGATCACTTGTCAACATAACCGGTAGTGATAACACATGGACTACCAACAACGAATGGGTGCATGAAGAGATTATGTACAAAGGTCTAGAAATCTTTCACAACAGCAAGAGCAAAGACTGGCTGTTGCCATGGCAGGAGCAACCTCGGCATGCGTTTATGATGGAACGAAATGGCAAGTACAAAGAGTATTACCAATGGATATCTATGTTAAATGAAAAATTCCATCCGTCCTGTATGATCGGAGACGGCGGAATACTGGGTGACGGACGAAAGTATATCCCGGCCGCGGTGATTGACTTTTAGGATGTATACATTACAATAACGTTATGGATCTAGTTTTATTAAATTCCATGGTAATGTTGTCTGGCATAGTGCTAGGACTGATAGCGGGTATGTTACCCGGAATTGGCAATGTGGTGGTTTTGATAATGGTGTATCCGTTTATCACAGACTTTGATCTTTTCCATATAGTTCTATTCTATATGTGTCTGGCGGGTGCGGCACAGTACACAGGCAGTGTGGTCGCAACCACTCTTGCGGTACCTGGGGAGACTTCCAGTCTACCAGCGGTCACAGAAGGACATAGGATGTTCCTTTCGGGAAGAGGCAACTACGCCATTAGCAATAGTGCCATAGGCAGTTTCTTTGGAGCCTCCCTCGCGTCAGGCATAATGTTATTGTTATTGCCTGTGGGAGTGTATGCCATATCTAATTTTTACAACACCCATGTGCAGTCGATAATACTCGTTGTTGTGGCCTTGTTTTTGATAATGACTTATGCAGGCCAGAAGTGGTATCACAACCTCTTGCTGTTCGCACTAGGTTGGTTCCTTAGTTCCATAGGCTTCTCGAAGGAGTTGATGCAGTACAACTATGAGTACCTCATAGATTACAAGAAGTTCTATTACCTACACTTCGGATTGCCACTGTATCCAGTGGTGGTGGCACTATTTGTTTTCCCAATATTTCTAAAAGAATGGAACTCGCCCAGACCGAACTCCGGGGTGTTAGACAAACTATGGGACAACAAGTTCGTAGATCATCTCAAAGAGTTTTGGCGAAACATAGGTTCCAGCATTAGGGGTACGGTGATAGGTAGCCTGTGTGGACTTGTGCCGCACATGACTTCTACACTGGCCAGCAACGTCGCCTACATCAGGGAGATGAGTAGGAGCAAGAAGCGTGGTATCTATGACGAGAATGGAGACATCAAGAGCCTGGTCAGCGCGGAGACGGCCAATAATGCCGCGGGACTGACCCAACTGACACCGTTGTTGTTGATAGGAATCCCAATCACTACCAGCGAAGCAATTGTGCTGAACATAATAGAGAACAACATGGAGGTCGTGAATTGGAAGACCACAGTGGAATCAGGAATGTTCGGGACTCTGGCGATATACTTCGTGGTTATGAACGCGTTGTGTTTACTAGCGGCATGGCCCTTCGCCAAACATCTACACGTGTTGTTCAAGGTAAATCAAAAAGTTCTTTACACCTGTACCTTCGTGCTGTTGATGTGTTTGGTTTTCTACATGGGCACGATCGTCCAACAACAGATGTACTACATGATTGTAACCATAGCACTGTTGCCTTTGGGATATCTCCTAAGGAGATGGGACACACTGATATTAATTTTTGCATTCGTGTTACAGGGGCAGATACAAGGTGCCTTGATTAGGCTGTTCCACATGTACTCTGATTGGTTACCACACATGCCATATTTGTAAACACTAAAAAATATCTTGATAAATAATTTTGTAGCGCCAATGTAATTGCATTGACGTCGGGACAAAACACTGACGCCTAAGAGATACACAGTATGCCAATACCGTATCTCTTTTTACTCTTACGAGAACGCCAGCCCGTGAGCCGAATCAGGCCAACATTCATAAACAGATGCGTAACGACATGATAGCAATATCCAACTCCTATTGTCCTTCGTCTAGCGCATCTGTTGACAACGACAACTTGTTTCTGTATAATTTTTACAGTTAACTAAAAAAAGGATAAAAAATGAAGAAAACCATTATAGCACTTTTTGTTTCGCTGTTGACCATGATGTCTGCGAATGCAAAAACAATCGATTACCTGGTAACAGGTACTCCAGGTGGTACCGCCTATGACAATGCTGAATTGTTCATTCCAATTCTCGAAAGAGAAACAGGATACAAGTTCAACAAGATCATTGTTGACAGCACAGTGGGAGCAACCATCTATCTCAAAAAAAGTAAAAACCCAAGCGTGTGGATACAGAACACACTCGAGCACGAGACCGAAGGTAACGAACTACAGGCAACACCTGAATCTTGGATCGGAACCGGATGGGGAAGAGCAATGGCGTTCTGCTCTAACGACACGTTAGATGTAGCAGTTCAAAAATTAAAAGCCGGGAAAAGACTTACTTTCGCAGTTTCAAATTCTTATGGGCAACACCTGATAGATCCATTAGTAGAAGTAACTGGTACTCCAATGAAGTTTGTTCCTTACGGATCATCAGGAAAAAGTCTTGTTGGTTTCGTGGCAGGTGATACAGACATGCTGTTCACAAACATGCCAAAGGCACTGAGCGGAATAAAAAACAATGGCATAAAATGTTGGGCGAACACAGGACCAACAAAGATACTAGATATGGAACCAATGAGGAACGTTTTCCCAGAGTACAAGTACAACGACCTCGAGACGTTTACATACTTAGATTCTGCCAACATGAGCGAGTCTGATGTTGCCAAACTTAGATCGGCGTGGGCTAGATTGTTGAATGATGAGTCTGTTGCGGGACACATCACGAAGAACCAACTTTCACACCCTGCATCTTATGGTGAGTTAGATTCAGCAGGCTGGTCCGCTATCTTAGATAAAGCGGGCAAGAACTGGGTAGGAAAATAATCAATACACTCGTGGGTGGCCTTCGGGCCACCACACATAGAAGGAGATCATATGACAGTTTTAATTTGTGGTGCGAACGGATCGATAGGAAGTTTTGTAGCACAGGAAGAAGCAAAGATACACAAAGTGGTTGGGACTTACAGGAAGTATGACGATCATGCAAAAGAATTAGAAAAGAATCCAAACATAACGATGGTACACAAAAACATGTTTGAAGGCACGGACATGAAAGACGTGGTGGACAAGGCAAGGGAACAAGGTCCTATCACTAAAGTGTATTGGCTCGTGGGAGAGAGTTGGAACATAGGATGGGACAAATTAAAATTGGAAGACATAAGACATGCTGTAAAAATGTGTGCTGAACCTCTAGCGAGTTTAATAATAGAATGTAAACCTGAACTCTCTGACGAAAACAACCTGATGAGATGGGCGAGCATCTCAGGCATCAGTAGTTTGATATACGCAGGGGGTCCGAACAAGCCAGCAACAGGTGGGGCCAAACACATGGCAGAGTTCTACTTCAGATCTGCTAGTGCCTTTTGGACATGGAGAAAGAATCTTTTCAACAATGTCATACTAGGCAACTCGAAACGAACAAAGAACCTATACGTGGGATATCATGGAGAAGCACTCAAACAAATTTACAAAAACGACATCCCGATGGGCACAGGAACGGAATCAGAAAACGTCGCCAATGTTTTACTTTGGCTCAACAGCGACACGAACCAATTCATGACCGGGCAGAACATTGTGTTTGATGGGGCGGAAACCATACGTACCAGAGACAATGTTAAAGACACACCAATGAAGGATCATCCTAAGTACTATTAATGAAAATAGCAATAACAGGTACCACCTCTGGTATTGGTAAGGCAACTGTTAAATTATTGAGGTCAAAAGGTCACGAAGTTTTTGAAATAAACAGACCTAAGTGGGACCATCATGATCTAGACAAATTACAGAAAATTGATCTACAAGGATACGATGTATTAATTTGTAATGCAGGACACGACAAAGGTAGGCACACTTTCTTAGAGGCACCGACTGAAGCATGGTTGAATGTAATGAAAGTTTGTCAATTAGCACCCATGGTGTTGACACAGGCATTTACTAAGAAAAACTCAACAGGTACAATTATATACATGACCACACACATGGATATAAACTCTACTCATGGAGGCGCATATCATACAGCCAAAGCGGGTCTACAGTTCTTAATAAAATTACTTAGACAGGAAAGCAAACAATACAGATTTGTAGATTTTCAATTAGGAAGAATTAAAACTAATATGCGTAAGAATTGGTGTGTAGATTTAACCCCAGACGAGGAAAATTGGACCGGAAGCAAAGGGCACGCACTAGAGTCTGTAGACATTGCAGTTCAAGTAGATCACGTAATCAACAATCCACACATCTCAACAATTTTTGTCAAACATATCGAGAGATAATATTATTTTGCGTAAGGACCTTTTGATTGAGGAACAGTCCTTAATTTCTTTACCTTGATGTAACGTTTGGTGCCCATCTTGTAGACGGTGGGTTTCGGAAGTTCATACGATTCCAATAAGAATTTCTTGTAGGCATCGAGCCATCTTCTGATGTGTTTGAACATAAGGAACCCTCCGTCATTATGATTACTTCTTCCAGAACTTCAGTTTGTTGCTGGCCTCGGCGATGTCCTCGAACTTCTCGTTGACCCACCAGCCTGCTATGAAACCGATCACTAATCCAATTGTTAAAAACATGTTGTCTCCCTGTTATTGGTAATGGTATTTATTGATTTTCTTTTGGAGGAGTGAGTACTGCACTCTCCTGGCACTGCTCCGGTGCGAACACACAGACCACTCCGTTGGCCACGCCCTGTAGGTTTGATATGCTGTCACCCTTGTCAGCAACTTCTTCATCCATCACTTCCATCTCCTCGGTGATCTCCGCTTGGTATTCCTTGTCTGTCTGGTGTGATGTTCCGTGATCGGCCGATGCATCACGTGAACCTAATGTCACGAGTATAACCAACATGAAGATGATTATCAGCCATTCTAGTTTTTTATTCATACCGGTTATTTACACCAGTCAATGAATAGATGATCTGGATAGAAAATGCTATTGGAACTTGTTGGCGTTCAGTGCCAATTTACCAGCATTGTCGCCATTCTTGATCACGTAATCCTGTGTGCCGTTGGCACCTACGTTTACCTCTTTACGCAGGTTCCTGAAGAGTACTTTCTCCTTGGCCTCACGCATCATCTTTTGGGCGTATGCTGTTATTGTTTTTATGTCTCTCATAATTTTATTGTATAAGATTATTTATGCGTTGTCAACAGGTCAGATATGCTATTATTACATACCTACCTTTATGTGCGTGTATTACGGGCAGATGTACAACGGATCCAAGATCAGTTTTACCATGCGTATAAAGGCGTCTGTGTGCGTTTAACAGGTAGACATAACGGGGTTTGTAGTGTACTATTTTAACTGTGACGCCGCTTTAGCTCAGCCGGTAGAGCAACTGATTTGTAATCAGTAGGTCCGCGGTTCGAATCCGTGAAGCGGCACCACAAGGACCAAATATGCCAGAATTACCATATACACCAAAGAAGTCAATGGTCTCGCATGTGATTGGTCAGTTTGGGGGATTGGTGAAGTGGGATCACGCATCCATGGCATGGATGAGTCAGGAGTTCGACTCTCCTATCCTCCACCACACGAGTCCACTTGATGTGCCCGTAGTTCAGTTGGATAGAATGTTGGTTTCCTAAACCGAAGGTCGCAGGTTCGAATCCTGCCGGGCACACCAAATGGACCGGTAGCTCAGTTGGATAGAGCGTGGGTTTGCGGAACCCAAGGCCGGAGGTTCGAATCCTTTCCGGTCCACCATAAACACAATAATTAATTGTGTGAAGAAATTCTATTCCATAAGACTCAAGCACCACCGGGAGTTCATACCCGTGACCGTGGCACAGGACATGATGAAGGACGAGTCTGAGTTAGTGCAGTACCTCAGTGACAATGGCGCACTGGAGTTCCGATACATCAAGTCACGCGACAGGTTGGACCTCTACGGCGACGAGAAGTACCTCACCATGGGCAGGATCAAGTATCCAGACATGTTTGGTGGACGCGGCAAGATGGGATTCATGGAGTTGTACATCAGTAGATTGATCAACAAAAAATTACAACTGGCTAAAGGAAGCACTTGATGAAATATGGTTTCTATTCAGACAACGATCTAAAGACACTAGAGGAATACCCCTTTAGATGTCCATCGTGGAACCCATTACCCGACGGCAAGAAAAATGTTGTCATACTGGGTTGCTCTCATACTTGGGGGATGGGGTTGGAACCACACGAGACATGGGCACATCATGTGAGTCAACACAACACCGATAAATTGAGGTATTGGAACCTTGGCCAACCCGGGGCAGGCCCCGAGACCGTGGTCAGGTTACTGTACTCGTGTGAGAAGGTGTTATATCCTAAAATCATAATAGTGATGTGGCCAGAAATCAGTCGTAGGGAGAGATTAGAAGATTACGCCAATAATATACCAGGAACGGATGAAAGATTACGATTTGAAAATTCTAAAACCGATGCAAACAATTTTTTAAAATCCGTGTTTTTTCTCGAGAAGTTTGCTGAAAAAAACAACTGTCGAACATTTCACTGCTTTGCCGAAAACTATATTGATTTTCGCACCACCGGGGATAGTCGTCCCGAACTGTTAGAAAAGTACACACTCCGAAACTGTTGGCCTTATTGGCACAGACACACTGCGAGAGAAGTACACACCAAACCCAGTCTAGCGCGGGATGGGGTACATTTTGGTATTGAGCATCACACTCAGTTTGCCAAACTGTTCTTGGATAGGTTTCACAGTAAGTTGAAGTAATTTCTATTGCTGTGCTTTATAAAGTTGAGGAGCCTCCACGATCAAGCCTTTTATTTTGTGATCTAATAGAGATTTTATTTTTTCAAAGTGTTGAATGAATTTGCCATGCTCCGGGTGGTGTTCGTTGAATATGTCTTGAGTTGACCAGTTGTCCATCACTTGCCAGTCTTCAATCTTGTTTATCCACAATCTGTCTGCTTGGTATTTGCGGGCCAACTCTATGATCATCTCCATTTCGTGATAATTTTGTTTTTGTACAACAAAGTGTAACACGAACTCAAACCCTTTTTTTGATTTTACATCTTTGATACACTGAAGATTCTCTAGTATCTTTGTCCATTTTCCTCCCAGCCTAAGTTTCTCATAAGTGTCTTTGCTGGCACCATCTATGCTTACTCCCAGTTGTGTAAGGTTGTCTATCACATGCGGGATTCTTGGGTGGAACTCCTTGAACATTAGTCCATTGGTCAATATACTGTAACTGATGTCTTTTGACTGTGGAGTGTTTTCCATAAAGTATCTGTACACGTATGAAGCGAAAGGATCACCGTCTGAACCTATGTGTACCTGTACAGGACTGTCGTTTGACGACAACCAACTATTGATGCTATCAGCCAGTTTGATCCCCCGACTGTAGGCATTGCCTTCTTTATGATGTATCAGTTCTTTCCTACAACTAGGACACCGTAGATTGCACGAGTCGTCTATGGCCAACCTCAACTGGAATCGTCTTCCTTCGTTCCAACCCATGCCATGCTTCAGGTGTGGGCAACGTTTTTCATTACAGTACCTGTACGTGCCGTCGGTCACGGAAGATTGT
>Ga0255769_10006980_pt1 | contig 10097 bp, 7 predicted proteins | sample 041ome_9_FD_179637 | JGI IMG/M metagenome (GOLD analysis project Ga0255769, IMG submission 179637) | Coastal salt marsh microbial communities from the Groves Creek Marsh, Skidaway Island, Georgia - 041413US metaG (version 2) | ecosystem: Environmental > Aquatic > Marine > Intertidal zone > Salt... | reverse complement strand
CGCCGTCCCCGACGGACATATCATCTCTCATGAAATTTCGCGCTTGGTAATTACGCACACCATTCCAAGGCTCGGTTTTACGAGGACACTTTTTGAGGTCATCAATACTGAAGACATTGGGCTCTGACTTCATGAGCCAGTAACGAATCGTGGTCGATTTTGACATCAGTTAAGAATTGGTTAGCTACTGTTTACTAAGGGAGAGCTGCTCGGTTCATCCTGAACCATAAGGTTCAAGGCGGTCACCTTCCGAATGCCGCAGGTACGTCCTCCTGGAACGCGCACAAAAGCATTACTTGAGTTGGCGACCTAAACAAATTTATTGGTTCAGAAAATTAATCGAGCAGCTCTTCCTTAGTAAACAAAAATTAAAATAATTTTTCTTGATCATTTAAAACGGTATCTATTTTCTTACCCATCGATGTGATTGTACTTCGTAATTCGTTTAGATTGATACCTCGGGTTTGAACAGTAAGTAGTTTGTGAGCAATGTTGAGTGCCGCCATAATGGCGACTCGCTCCGAGCCAACAACTTTTCCGCCTTCTCTTATTTCTTGAATCTGTTCATCTAATAATGAAACCGCGTTTAGTAAGTCTTCTTTTTCTTCCGCTTTGCATGCTAATCGCATCGGCTTACCAAGAATTTCAACTTCAAGCATCGTGGGGTCGCTCAAGACTGTTCCTTTTCATCGTGTCGATGCAGCATGTTCTCTAGCTTTGAAGTTGCCAGATTTATTTTTTGTTCGAGTTTTTGCTTCTCATTTTCAGCTAATAATAGCTTTTGTCGAAGCGTGAGATTCTCACCCCTTAAATTTCGTGCGAGGCTTATTAACTCATCTAATTGTCGTTCTAGAGACTTCAGTTGCGCATGCATCACGAAACTATAGGGGACGCGAATAAAAAGTCAACACAGCTTAAAAACACAATTTTTATTGTATACCGTGTACAATATGTGTAAATGGTGCCTGCGCCCTTCTTCTGAAGTGCGTGGGATAATCGGGAAACAGGTGAGTTTTTAGGAACAATCCCTGTACTGCCCCCGCAACGGTGAATGAGTGTGAGCTTTACATCAGTAGCCTCCCAAAGCTACGAAGCCACCTAAAATGTTAGTACTTACTATCACTTTAGGGAAGGCGTGGAGTTATTACTTGTGAGTCCGGATACCGGCCATTTGGTACGAACGAGTCTTGATTATTTGAGACACATTTTAAATTTGCACGGCGGGTGCAAGCTTACTAAATGAGGTATTTAATGCGTAGTTCTCTCCATTTACGGCCTATGATCATGGTCGGGTTAGTCCTTTCTTCAATAGTCAGCATCGGAAGCGCTCAAGAAGATATAACTATTGATCCCATATTACTCACTGTGGATCGATTCGAGGCTGAACAAGGGCGCCTATCGCCGGGGTTTGAAGTGATCACTTCTGAACAAATTGAAAATGCAAGCCAACAAAGTTTGCCGGAGTTTCTCTCCGCCAATAGTGGGCTCTCCCTCGTGAATAACTTTTTCGGCAACGGTACTCAGTCTGCAGCAGTTGACATCCGAGGTTTTGGTGCGGTCGGAGATGAAAATACCCTTATTTTATTAAATGGTATACGAATAAAAAATAATGACTTAAGTTCGGTGAACTGGTCCTCAATACCGTTGGACAGTATTGACCGTATTGAAATTGTGAAAGGGTCTGGTGGCGTACTTTATGGCTCAGGCGCCACGGCGGGCTATATAAACGTTATAACAAAACGCCAACAGCCAAACGAGAAGAGCATGAAAGTGAGGACAGATCTAGGCTCATATGGAACACGCTCATTAGATCTTTCAGGCACAAGCTCTGGCGACAATGCGGGGCTTTGGGTATTTGGCCAGCGTTACAACTCGGATAATTACCGCCAAAATAACGAGGAGAGACGCTCGGTCGCAAAAATTGATTATCAGTGGTACGGCGAACAGAGCATCCTAAATTTCACCGCCGGAGCCGATCGGTTAGATTTAAGAACACCGGGCGATCTGCTTGTTAACCCAGATGGCCTTGGCCTTCCCGGCGTGATTGCACCGATTAGTTCTATTGATCGGAAATCATCCGATTCTGAACAAGACTTTTTAACGCTCGACGGCAACAATGCAACCCTTTCAATAACACAGAATATTGGTCATTGGACCATAATTGAAGAAGTCTCCTTTCGGGATAGTGATTCCTCCCTATTTTCATCAGGTAGCGATGAATTTTCCAATATCAAAACAAAAGTATGGCAATTATCGCCGCGCGTAAAATATGACGCAATCGATCTGTTGATGGGAAGTGAAATTATTTTCGGACTCGATTATTTTCAATGGGACCGCGCGCACAAGCGAGCTACCAATTCAGAAACTATTGAGACTCAGCCATTTGGTATCGCTAATTTGGATCAGACTAACTTAGGCGTTTATGGTCGCGGTACCTTGGGACTAACAGGCCAGCTTACTGCGCTTTTAGGTTTTCGGCACGAGCAACAGGATGGAGAGGCTACAGATTCAGTGGATGCATCCGCGCCGATACCAGCGCCCGGCGGGTTTAGCAGCCCTATAAATGCTGCTGCATCAAAGTCGCAAACGCTGAAAAATAACGCTTATGACTTAGGTGTTGTTTATGCTGTGGCCGACGGAATCGAAATAGAGGCTAGTACTAGCCGGGCTTTCCGCGTTGCCAACTCCGATGAAGTTTTTATTAACGCCTTTAATCTTGGTACATTTGAGATCGATCGAACGTTTAATTTTTTAGAACCACAAGTCAGCTATACGCACGAAATTGGTGTAAGTTTGGCCGGTAAAAAAACTCTTGTAAGCGCAAGCTTATTCCAAACAGATACCCGAAATGAAATCCGATTCGATCCGGGTACATTTGCAAACACAAATTACTCCGTCACGCAGAGGCGGGGAGTTGAGCTTCAAACAACTTGGCAAGACGAGCGTTGGTTCTTGAGGGGAAACTTTTCTTATATTCAGGCCAAGTTTTTAAACGGCGATAGAGCCGGAGTCCCGTTAGCTGGCAAGGATATCCCTTTAGTGCCGAGAAATAAAATAGGGGTCTCAGCTGATGTGCAGTTAGGGCACAACTATAACCTAGGCGCTAAGCTTAATTACACGAGCGATCAATTTATGGCTAATGATGAGATCAATGCTTTTGGGCGCAAAATACCGAGCTACTCAATTTTAGATCTCAATGTGAGAAAACACATTGGTGCTTGGACGCTCGCGTTTAAAGTTAACAATGCGTTAGACAAAGAGTACTTTACGTTTGCGGTGAATAGCACCACAGTTGGCCAAGATAATTTTAATTTTTACCCCTTGCCCGAACGATCATTATTTCTTACTGTGGATTATGCCTTTGGCCAGTGATATTCCATAGTTAGGGTATAGATGATCGTGAACGGCCCTCGGCAACGCTGGTCGTTTTTGCTGGGGTCTGTTAAATTGCCATCGATGAAACCAGAAAAAAGCGCAAAGCTTTACATTCGTTTGTTGGGGTATCTGCGGCCTTACTCGCTCGTATTCTCGATTTCAATCTTTGGCATGATCCTTGCTGCGGCCACAGAGGTTGCACTTCCTGTTGTGATTAAGCCTTTCTTGGACGGAACATTCATTGACAAAGATCCGTCCTTAATGACATGGGCACCTATTGCCTTGATATTGATTTTTTTAGTCCGAGGGGTGGGCGGGTTCATTGCTCAATACGCCAGTGCGTGGGTTGGCAACAAGATGGTTATGGATTTACGCGAGGAGATGTTTGAGAAGATTCTTGTTCTGCCGCTGAAGTATTTTCATGAACATAGTTCTGGCAGTCAACTATCGAAATTTACGTTCGATGTATCGCTGGTGCAGTACGCGGCAACACAGGTTATAACCGTGTTCGTGAAAGATACGCTGACCGTTGTTGGGCTATTGGCCTATTTAATTTATTTAGATTGGCAGTTGACGCTTATTGCTTTGATTATGTTACCGCCTATCGCACTTGTTGTTCGATATTTTAATGGTCGATTGCGTTGGGCAAGCCGAGAAACACAGGACTCCGTTGGGATGGTGACAGAGGTAGTCCAGGAGTCAATTGACTGTAACAAGGTCGTTAAAATTTTTAGTGGTCAACGGGCAGAGCGCAAACGATTTTTTGAGGCGAGTAACAAACTAAGAAGGTTGCTTATGAAGCAGACGATGGCGGTTGCGGCCAATGTGCCGATCGTACAACTGATAGCAGCCGTAGCGACCGCAATTGTCATTTACCATGTGATGGGGCAGGTACGTGCAGATGAGACTACGGTAGGGGGTTTTGTGTCCTATTTAGCAGCCTTATTAATGCTGACTTCACCGATAAAACGACTGACGGGAATCATGGAGCACTTGCAAAGAGGGTTGGCTGCCTGTGAGAGCGTTTTTGGTCTTATCGATCAAGAGCCAGAGTTGGATGATGGGGTGGTTGAGTTAGAAGAAGTACGTGGTGAAATTACATTTGAAGGAGTCTCTTTCAGGTATCCGGGTACAGATGTTTACGCGCTCAAGGATATTCAGCTGACGATTCAGCCAGGTGAGACCGTAGCTATTGTCGGTAGCTCGGGAAGTGGTAAGACGACGTTGGCTAACATGCTTCCGAGATTTTTTACGCCATCAAAAGGTCGTGTCTTGATCGATGGCCAGGAAATATCGACAATTTCGTTGAAAAGCTTGCGTTCAAATATAGCCCTAGTGAGCCAGGAAGTCGCGTTATTTAATGACTCAGTTTTAGCCAACATTATGTATGGTTCGGAAATCGATCAAGATGAACAAAAAGTAACCAGTGCAGCAGAAGGTGCGTTCGCGACAGAGTTCATAAATAAACTGCCCGAGGGTTATGAGTCCCTGGTTGGCGAAAAAGGTATGAAATTATCGGGTGGTCAGCGCCAGCGATTAGCTATTGCACGAACTTTATTCAAGGACGCGCCTATCGTGATTATGGATGAGGCGACATCGGCGTTGGATGCGACATCGGAGAAGTTAGTAAAAGATGCTTTTGAGAGGTTACGAAAAGGACGTACAACTATTATTATTGCTCATCGGTTCTCCACGATCGAACAAGCGGATAGGATTGTTGTTTTGGACTCAGGCCGAATAGTTGAAGTCGGTTCTCACAACGAATTAATTAAACTTAAAGGCCGATATGAGAGGCTCTATGCTATCTATGCGAGCAGCGATGTAGACTAGAGGTTTTTTTTTAAAAGAAATATGGACTAAGCTAAAGTAAATGCGCCAAGAGGAGTTGGAACGATGAAAGTGCATCCCACTAGGAAATTTGATAACACCGCGAAAAATTATCAACACATTCAAGCTGTACCACTAGCTGCAGCGATGGGCGCTGAAATAAGAGGCATTGATATCAGCACTATTACGGACGCGCAGTTTCTGGACGTTGAAGATGCGCTCTATCGACATAAGATGATCTACTTCAGAGATCAGGATTTTTCTCATGCTGATCAAGAATCTTTTTCATTACGTTTTGGTGAATTTGCGGACGACGCTTACACGACCGGCGTAGATGGACATCGTAATGTTCATCCGGTCATCATGGAGGCAGAAACGCGTGCCGAGATGGTTTTTGGCAACGGGTGGCATGTGGACTCCCCGTTTATGAAACAGCCACCCTCTATAAGTATGCTTTATGGGGTGGAGGTGCCGCCTTATGGTGGCGATACAATTTGGGCGAATTCAGTGTTAGCTTATAACTGTTTGAGCGAGACGATGAAGGCGATCATTGAGCCGTTAAAAATCCATTTTTCTGCAAATAGTGTTGTCAACCAACTTAAAAAAGAGGCTGATGATAAACGCAAAAAGGATGTTGATGGCGGACGCACAAAAGGGTTTGGCGACATGGAGCTCGATATGAGAACCCAGGCTATGGTAGACGGCAGTTTTCATCCATTAGTTCGAACTCATCCTAAATCTGGAGAGCGTGCATTATATGTTGATGAAACTTACACGCATGGTATTGAGGGGCTGACCGCAGATGAGTCGGCAGGACTTCTGAGTTTTCTCAAAGAGCATGTTTCTCAGCCAGCCTTCACTTGTCGATTGAAATGGGAGCGGGGTACTTTTGTACTTTGGGATAATCGGATTTGTTGCCATCATGCGTTTAATGATTACGATGGGCATCGTCGTGCATTGTATCGAACGACGGTTAAGGGAGAGATCCCCGTTTAATGCTATGGAGATAAAGATATTAGTGTTGATTTATTTAGCGAGTCATCAAACCAAACCTTAATCGCGGCTTCATGCTTACCTATATATCGAATGGAATTATTATTAAGTACCATCGGAAGATCGTGACCGGGAATTAACAGTCCACCGTCGCGACGAGACCAGGCACTCCATATATCGTTAATCGAATTTTTCGTGGCATTTGCGTCATATGTCATGTCTGCTGCTCGAGAAACTAACTCGGCTCGATTTTTACAGGCATCTCCAGTGAAGACAATATCGGAATCTCCAGTGTCTAGAACGTAAACGGTGCTTCCTGGGGTGTGTCCCGGACAAATTAAAGATTTAATTCCAGGCAGTATTTCCTCATCATGCTCTACGAGCACCAGATTCTGATGGTCTTTAAGCGCTGCTACATAAAGTTCCGGAACGTATGTTTTACCGGTTGGTTGTTCTAGCGCCCACGTCATTTCTTTTCTGGAGATATGGATATTTGCGTTTGAGAAGTTCACCCAATTAATAGCATGGTCAAAGTGAGAATGAGTTAATAAAACATCCGTGACGTCATCGGGCCTAACCCCAAGCTCTTTTAATCGCTGATTTAGTATGAGTCGTTGGCCAAATCCCCCTACATCGACAAGCGCGATAAACTCATTATGTCGAATGAGTGCGATAGTACTAAAACCAAGCGGCCCATGACAGACGCTTTTTCCAGGAAAGCCGTGAACAATGATATCGATCTGAAAGGTGCCGATGAGAAAAGACTGTCTATTTTCACTGGTCATGCGCTGCTCCGTTAGCCGGCAGATTAAAACCATATAGTTGTGCCGGGTTATCGACTAATATCGCCTTCTTCAGTGCAGCCGATGGGGCATAATCGTCGAGGGCGTTTAGTAATGCTCCGTCGTTAGGCATCTCGTTATACAAACCCGGGTGCGGCCAATCACTGCCCCAAACAATACGGTTTTTTGATGCTGAAATAAGCGCATAGGCGAATACTTTTACGTCCTTGTACGAGGGCCCCGCGCTTGATATGCGGTAATTACCTGATAGTTTTGCCCAAGCACGACCTTCTTTAATTAAATCGAGCAATGTCTTAAAGCCAACGTTATCAGTCCGGCAGGTTGTAGGCATATGCCCCATATGATCGAAAACGAATTCGGTAGGTAGGCGGCGCAATCTACCGACAATTAAAGGAAGCTCTGAGACGTCCATGAGTAGTTGAATGTGCCATCTAAATGCGGCAATTTTGGATGCGATGTGTTCTAAATCTTTTAATTGCGCACCCCCTTTGAATAAAAGATTAAAACGTACGCCTCTAATCCCACGTTGGTGTAGCGTTTCGAGTTCTGCCTCAGAAACGTCCTTGGCCACTACTGCAATACCTCGGGCATTGTCGTCGCCATATTGTTTGATGGCATTTAGCGTCGCGCCATTATCATTGCCATAAACCGAGGGTTGTACGATTACTGCGCGCGCTATACCTAGTTTTCGGTGCATCTCTTGGTAAGCCGCTATAGGTGCTTCCGGTGGGGTATACGATCGATCAGAGATAAATGGAAATACTTTTTTTGGCCCGAAGACATGCGCGTGACAATCACATGCCCCGGAAGGGACGGAAAATATTACCGGATCAATTTGTGCGAGGGGTGGCAGGCACAGATTTATTGCATTCATGATATTCAATGCCTCGTGGTTTAGGGGTGCCTGATCCTAGGTTTTGTTGGAATAACAACGCCATTTGCTAATGGGCTTGTTCCCAGTTGCTACCAAAACCTATATCAGCGACCAATGGCACGCTCAGCTTTGCAATTGCTGCCATACGCTGAGGTACTTGCGCAAGAATTAATTCTAATTCCTCCCCTGGAGTTTCTAAGATGAGCTCATCATGAACCTGCATGATAATGTTAGTTTTTAATCCGTCATTACGAAGCCAGTCATTAACATTAATCATAGCAATTTTGATCAAGTCAGCTGCTGTGCCCTGCATGGGCGCATTGATTGCCGCACGCTCAGCCGCCTGTCTCAGTTGATGATTTGAGGCATGTATTTCCGGCAGCGTTAAACGTCGACCGAATACGGTTTCCACGTAACCAAGCTCTTTTGCTTGGCTTTTAGAGCGATCCATATAATTAGCGACACCCGGATAGCGAGAAAAGTATCTGTCGATATACTGCTGCGCAGCAGAGCGCTCAACGCCAAGTTGCTTGGCAAGGCCGAACGCAGACATACCGTAAATTAAACCAAAGTTAATTACTTTTGCGTAACGTCTCTGTTCGGTAGAGACTTCAATTGGCGTTATATTGAATAGCTCACTCGCTGTTTGTCGGTGGACGTCTTCCCCATTTTTAAACGCTTTGATTAAACTTTCATCTTCTGACAGGTGGGCCATGATCCGCAACTCAATTTGTGAATAGTCCGCGGACACAATGACCGACCCTGTGGGCGCGATAAATGCCTCTCTTACGCGCCGTCCTTCCTCAGTTCGAATAGGAATATTCTGTAAGTTCGGCTCGTTACTTGCAAGCCGACCAGTGTTGGCAACTGCTTGCGCATAATTAGTGTGGATTCGACCAGTATCCTCATCAAGCATACGAGGAAGTTTTTCGGTGTAAGTCGTTTTGAGTTTGGACAACGTTCGGTGATTTAAGATTAATGCTGGTAAGGGGTGATCCAGCGCAAGTTGCTGAAGCACCTCTTCATTCGTTGATGGTTTACCGCCAGGTGTTTTCTTCAGTATTGGTAATTGTTTTTGGTTAAATAAAATTTCTTGTAATTGTTTGGGGGAGCTTAGATTGAAATTTGAGCCCGCTTCTTCAAAAGCTTCTTTCTCAATAACTTGTATTCTCTCGCTTAAATCTATCGTTTGTTTATTAAGTGACGCTGCGTCGACGAGAACCCCAAAACGCTCTATTTCGAAAAGAATCTCCATGGCGGGAAGCTCAATATCGCGGTAAATGTATGTGAGCTTTGGTTCCCGCTCTAACAATGGCCACATGTATTCATGAAGTCTCAAGGTTATATCGGCGTCTTCAGCCGCATAGTCTCTAGCGACATTTAAGTCAACTTTGGAAAAGGATATCCTGTTAATCCCCTTACCTGTTATTTCGTCATAACTTGTCGTTTTAAGTCCGAGATGCCTTTGTGCGAGACTGTCCATATCATGTTTATGGTGGCTCTCTAACACATAGGATTGTAGGAGCGTGTCGTGTGCGATCCCGCGCATCCGGATACCATGATTGTTAAAGATATGTAGGTCGAACTTTAAGTTTTGTCCTACTTTTTGCTGTTTTGGGTCTTCTAGCCACGGTTTAAGTTTTTTCAAGACTAAATTCACGTCGAGTTGTTCTGGACAATCAGCATAGTCGTGTCCAACAGGAATGTAGCCTGCCTGGCCCGCTTTTGTTGCAAGCGAAATACCTACTAACTTGGCTTGCATCGAGTCGAGGCCTGTTGTTTCTGTATCTATTGCTGTGAGCTTGGCGATACTTATTTTTTTAATCCAATCCTCTAATTGTTTTATTGAGGTAATAAGTTGGTAATCCTGCTGAATATTTTTTTCGGTATTGGATGCTGTAGTTTCAATATCCTCTGTTTTCTCCTGATGTAGCTCAGCAAGCCAGGTTCTAAAATTTAGCTTTTCAAATAGACGTGCGACAGTTTTTTTGTCCTCTGGTCTGTATTTTAAATTTTCCATACGGACGTCGATTGCAACGTCTTCCTTTAAAGTCACAAGCTCTCGCGTCGTTGGGAGCCACTCAACGGCCAGCCTTAAATTTTCTCCAACTTTGCCTTTAATCTGGCCTGCATTTGCGATGATCGAATCAAGATCACCATATTCGCTAAGCCATTTAACTGCTGTCTTAGGACCTACTTTGTCGACCCCGGGAACGTTATCGACC
>Ga0255769_10006970_pt1 | contig 10107 bp, 8 predicted proteins | sample 041ome_9_FD_179637 | JGI IMG/M metagenome (GOLD analysis project Ga0255769, IMG submission 179637) | Coastal salt marsh microbial communities from the Groves Creek Marsh, Skidaway Island, Georgia - 041413US metaG (version 2) | ecosystem: Environmental > Aquatic > Marine > Intertidal zone > Salt... | reverse complement strand
CAGCGCCTATGCCTTCGCGCCTTCGGGCGAGCGGGTGTACCTGCTGGCCGGTGCCGCGCCTGACGAGCAGCGCGAGGACGAGCTGGGCCTCGGCTTCGATGCCGTAGTCTATGAGGAAGAGCAGCGCTTCAACCGCCTGTTCGTGGCTGCCACCGGCACCGAGGAAGTGGACCCCGCTCCGCGCGAGATCGAAGTGCCCGGCCATGTCGATTCCATGCGGCTGGCACCTGATGGCACCTTCATGGTAGTCACCTCGGCTCCCACCACGCTGGTGGATGCCAGCCTGATTTCCCGCAAGCCCTACATCATGGACCTTGTCAGCGGAGAAACGCGCGTGGTCGATACCCCCGGCAAGATCGGCGATATCGAGATTTCGCCCGATGGCTCGCAGCTGTCGATGATCGCAGCGGTCGATGTGCATGACCCGGCAGCCACCACCCTGCATCTGGTGGACGTGGCCACCGCCATCTATCGCCCGCTCAATGAAGGGGCGGCGGAAGCGGCCACCAACGCCGAATGGATGGCAGACGGCCGTCTTGCGGTGCTGGTGGATATCGGCGCGCAGAGCGTGCTGCGATTCTATGATGCCAATGGCAACATGCAGCGCGATGTCGATCCTGACGGGCTGATCCTCACCTCCGTCGAACAGGGCGGCAACCGCCTTGCGGTGGAAGCAAACTCGCCCACCCATCCCAACGAGCTGTTCCTGTTTGACGGTTTCGGCTTCACCCGCTGGACCAATCACAACCCGTGGCTTTCCGAAATCGACTTCGGCACGCAGCGCACGGTGACCTACACCGCGCGTGACGGACAGGCCGTGGAAGGCATTTTGATCGAGCCGTTTGGCGGCATTCCCTTCGAACGCGCGCCGACGATCCTGAACGTCCACGGCGGGCCGGAATCGCACGACAGCAACGGCTGGGTCACCGGCTATGGCAGCCCGGGCCAGGTCGCGGCGGGCAAGGGCTATGCGGTATTTCTGCCCAATTATCGCGGCTCCACCGGCTATGGCGTGGCCTATGCTAAGCAGCATCAGGGCAATTATACCGATCCCGAATTCACCGATCTGGTGGACGCGAAATATGCGCTGGCCGAAATGGGCATCACCGATCCGGACCGCGTCGGCGTGACCGGCGGCTCCTATGGCGGCTATGCCACGGCATGGTCATCCACCTATTTCTCGGAGGAATTTGCAGCCGGCGTGATGTTCGTGGGCATTTCCAACCAGATCTCCAAGATGGGCACGGGCGATATTCCGTGGGAGATGTACAATGTGCACGCGATGGAATGGCCGTGGGACGACTGGCAGGATGCGCTGGAAGTCAGCCCAATCTATTATGCCGACCGAGCCGACACGCCGCTGCTGATCATGCATGGCGAGGAAGACACGCGCGTTTCGCCCACGCAGAGCACGGAGTTGTATCGCCACATCAAGATCCGCCGTCCGGACACGCCGCTGCGGCTGGTCTTCTATCCCGGCGAAGGCCACGGCAATGCCGGCGCGGCGGCGCGCTATGATTACAACCTGCGGATGATGGAATGGTTCGACACCTATCTGATGACGGGTGACCGCGATGCCCCCATGCCCGGCCCGCGCCCCGCGCTGAAGCTGGACGGCGATGAGGGCGAGGACTGATCGCTTGGCGGCGCAGGCCCGTGCTTGACGCGGGCCGCGCCTGCCTCGCTGCCTGCCCTACCCCGCCGCCTGCCAGGCGGCGACCGCATCAATCGGGTAAAGCAGCATCAGCACGTTCAGCGTCAGATTGTCGCGGATCACCGCCAGCGCCAGCAGTTCGAGGAACAGCGCCAGCGCCACGCTGGCCCATGCCGGCGAGCGCAGGGCGAGCAGGAAGCCCAGTGTCATCCAGCCGATATCGCTGGCCGAATTGACGATGGAATCGCCCGAATAGCCCCAGCTGATCGTCACCTCGCGATAGCGGTTGATGACCATGGGCGTGTTCTCGGCAATCTGCCACGCGCTTTCCACCAGCACGGCAATGGGCAAGGCCCAGCGCGATGGCTTGCCACCAAACAGGTTCCACTTGCGCCACAGCAGCCACGCCACGCCTGCCATGATCAGCCCGTGGGTGAAGTGGCTTGGGGCATACCAGTCAGTAATGTGCTGGCTGTTTTCGGACGATTCCACCACGCCGTGCCACAGTTTGATCGTGCCGCATTCGCACATTGGCGGGCGGTCCATCGCGAACAGCACCGCCACCGCCGCCCCGGCGATAACCAGCGCGGCGATCCACGCCTTGCCATGCGGCCAGAGATTATGCCCCTGTTTCAAAACCTTCGCTCCCCCATCGGTAAGGCTTGTCTAATACAGCGAAGCGGTTAGCACTCCACATATGAAAAGAATCCGCATCATCGCATTGGCAGCGCTTGCTGCACTGGCAACCCCGCCCGCGCCCGCCCTTGCGCAACAGGCCGAGGCCGCCACGGCCGATCTCCACACGCAGCTTTACGAAATCATCGTCGGCGGCGTGGACCTTGAAGTGGCTGCAAGGCGCATCACCACCGATACAGTGGACCAGTTGCTGGCCAGCGATGCGCTGCTGGCGGAAGTTCAGTCCGAAGAGCCGGATTTCCGCAAGGACCTGATCACCACCTTCTATCCGCACATGATGACCATGACGCGCCGGATTCAGGCCGATTATCGCCCGCAATTCATCGCCATGCTGCAAAACCGGCTTACGGCGGGCGAGGCGGAAATGATGATCGATGTCTTCGGATCACGCGTGGGACGCAAGCTGATGGGCGGCATCTCGCGCAACATCAACAGCGAGCGGTCCATGGAAGAAGGCTGGGATGGCGGCGAGATTTCGCGGGAGGCGATCGAGGCCGACAACCGCGAAACCGCCCGCGTTTCCGTGTCCCAGCTTGATGAGCAGGACATGCTGGACCTTGCCGCCTTTGCCGAGCGTTATCCCACGCTGCTGCCCACCTTTCAGGCGCTGAGCCCCCACCTGCTCGATATCCGCGTGCGGATGGACAATGAACTGCCCACGCTGGAGGAAGACCGGTTGCTTTTTGACGATATCGTGAACCTCTACGCCCGCTACGGGATGGAACTCGAAAGCTGAGATTCAGGCAACCGCTGCCAGCCTTTTCACAACTCGCCTGACAGATGGAAAAGATCACCGCATGACGCTTCGCCGCACCCTATTTCACACCCTTGCCGGCCTTGCCGCCTTCACCCTCGCGCCGATGGCTGCGCAGGCGCAGGAAGATGCCGCAGTCCAGCAGGCGACAAGCGCGCACGAGCGGCTGTTTGCCACCATGGAAAACGGCCTCGACCGCGAAGAGATGCTGGTCATGACCACCGGTGTGGTGGCAACGCAGATCATCGCCACGCTGCCAGCAGACATGACCGCAGGCAAGCCGGACCTGCAGCAGCGACTGGCGCAGGCCTTGCTGCCCGCCATGCGCGCTTATAGCGGGCGCGTGACCGCCGAATACCGCCCGCGCATGATCGCCGCCATCGCGGAAGTCTTCACCGCAGACGAGGCTGACGTCCTGGCCGAATTCTATTCCTCCGACCTTGGCCGCCGGGCGCTTTCCGCCGCCAGCAGCAACCTGTCTGTCGATGCCATGACGGCTGACGGGATGGAGGACATGCGCGTTGAAGCCGCAAGCGTGGAGCGCGATATCGCGGAAACCGGGATGCGGGCCTTCGGCGCGATGTCGCAGGCAGACCGCGCGGAACTGATGCGCGTTACCCTGTCCAACCCGGCTTTCCTGAAGATGCCGCAAATGCAGCAGCGGATCGCCCAAGTGCGTGCCGAAATGGAGAGCGCCCCGCTCACGGCGGAAGAGACGGCGATGATCCAGCAAGCGGTCGCCAGCGTGCTGTTGCCGCAATAGCGGCCAGCGAAACCGCGCCTACGGGCATACAGCCTTGCGGCCATGATTGCGCCGTGCGCTCAATAGGGTAAGGCCTGTGCCCATGAGCGGGCGCACATGTGATATTGCCATTGTCGGCGGCGGCCTTTCGGGCGGCCTGGTTGCGCTGGCGCTGGCGCAGCAGCGGCCCGATGTCTCGCTGCGGCTGATCGAGGCCGGCGATGCGCCCGGCGGCAACCACCGCTGGAGCTGGTTTGACAGCGATCTGTCCGATGCCGGAAAGGCGCTGATCCACCCGATCCGCAAGACGGCGTGGGAGGACGGCAACCACGTGGCCTTCCCCGCCTATCGCCGCCAGTTGGCCACGCCCTACAACTCGATGGCTTCGCATGATTTCGCCGCAGCGCTGGCGCGCGAACTGCCCGATGGAGCGATCATGCTGCGCAGCCCCGCGGCACAGGTGCGCGCCGATGGCGTGACGCTGGAAAGCGGCGAGGAGGTGACCACACGCACGGTGATTGATGCACGCGGCGCGATCTCCACCCCGCATCTTTCGGGCGGCTGGCAGGTCTTCATGGGCCGCCACCTGCGGTGCGAGAGCCCGCATGGCATCGCCCGCCCGATCATCATGGATGCGCGCGTGGAACAGCTGGGCGGATATCGCTTCGTCTATATCCTGCCGCTGTCCGCGCATGAGCTCTTCGTGGAAGACACCTATTATCAGGATACGCCGGAGCTGGACCGCTCGGCCTTGTCCGGCAGGATTGATGCCTATTGCCGCGAGCATGGCTGTGATGGCGAAATCCTCGGCTTCGAAACTGGCGTGCTGCCGGTGATCACGGGCGGCGATGCTTCGCGCTATCTTGCATCGGTGCGCACCGAAGGCGTGGCACTGGTGGGCGCCCGCGGCCTCTTCACCCATCCGCTGACCAGCTACACCTTCCCCTTTGCGGTGGAAACGGCGCTGGCGATTGCCGAGGATGCAGACCTTCCGGGAGACCATCTGGCCGCCAAGATGGAAGCGCGCGCGCGCCGCCACTGGGCAGCGACCGGCTTCTATCGCCTGCTGGGCAACATGCTGTTCGGCGCAGCAAAACCGGACAAACGCGTGGGCGTGTTCCAGCGCTTCTACCGTATGCCCGAACCGCTGATCGAACGCTTCTATGCGGGCCGGTCCACGCTGGCAGACAAGGCCCGCGTGCTGATCGGCAAGCCGCCCGTTCCCATTGCCAGTGCGCTGGGTGCCCTTGCCTCCTCGCGCCCTGCTCTCGAAAAATCTCCCCATGAAAGTGATGACAAATGAGTTCTGCTGAAGGCCGCAAGGCATGTGTGATCGGCGCCGGTTTCGGCGGCATGGCGCTGGCCATCCGCTTGCAGAGCGCAGGCATCGCCACCACCGTGATCGAAAGCCGCGACAAGCCCGGTGGCCGCGCATACTTCTGGCAGAAGGACGGCTTCACCTTCGATGCCGGTCCCACCGTGGTGACCGATCCCGCCTGCCTGCGCGAATTGTGGGAATTGTCCGGTCACGACATGGCCGAAGACGTGGAACTGATGCCCGTCATGCCGTTCTACCGCCTCAACTGGCCCGATGGCACCAACTTCGATTATTCGAACGATGAAGAGAGCCTGCGCAAGGGGATCAACAAGCTTGATCCCGCCGATGTGCAGGGTTACGAGGCGTTCCTCGACTATGCGGCGGGCGTGTACCAGGAAGGCTACGTCAAGCTGGGCACCGTGCCGTTCCTCGATTTCAAGAGCATGATCAAGGCCGCCCCGGCGCTGGCCAAGTACCAGGCATGGCGCAGCGTCTATTCGATGGTGTCGAAGTACATCCGCAACGAGAAGCTGCGCGAGGCATTGAGCTTCCACACCCTGCTTGTCGGCGGCAACCCGATGAAGACCAGCAGCATCTATGCCCTGATTCACAAGCTGGAAAAGGATGGGGGCGTGTGGTGGACGCGCGGCGGCACAAACCGCCTGATCGCCGGCATGGTGCGGCATTTCGAGCGGCTGGGCGGCACCATGCGACTGGGCGACGGCGTGGAGCGGGTGGAGACCGAGGGCAACCGAGCCACCGGCGTGCGCACCAAGTCTGGCTGGGCGGACACTTTCGATGCCGTGGCCAGCAATGCCGACATCATGCATTCCTATCGCGACCTGTTGAGCGGATCGCATCGCGGCAAGGCCTATGCAAAAAGCCTTTCGCGCAAGACCTTCTCGCCCTCGCTGTTCGTCGTGCATTTCGGCATCGAGGGAACTTGGCCGGGCATTCCGCACCACATGATCCTGTTCGGCCCGCGCTACAAAGGGCTGCTCGATGACATCTATTCCCACGGCGTGCTGCCGGAAGACTTCTCGATCTACCTGCACCACCCCACGGTGACCGATCCCGGCATGGCGCCCGAAGGCAAGAGCACGTTCTACGCCCTCGTCCCCGTGGCGCACCAGGGCAAGCTTTCGGTGGACTGGGACGTGGTCGGCCCGCAACTGGAAAAGCGCATCCTCGACGAGGTGGGCCGCCGCCTGATCCCCGACATCCATGACCGGATCGTGACCAGCTTCCACTATACGCCCAAGGACTTCAGCCAGGACTTGAACGCCCACCTCGGCAGCGCCTTCAGCCTCGAGCCGGTGCTGACGCAAAGCGCATGGTTCCGCGGCCATAACCGCGACGACGTGATCAGCAATTTCTACCTCACCGGCGCAGGCACCCACCCGGGCGCAGGCATCCCCGGCGTGGTCGGCAGTGCAAAAGCCACCGCCGGGCTTATGATTGGGGATTTGTCGCGCTAAGACGGTCAGCGATGACCAGTCCCATGAAACGCCTCGCCGTCTATTGCGGCTCTGCCTCTCCGCCTGACACGCGCTTTGTCGAACTTGCCCGCGATGTGGGCACGCTGCTAGCCCGGCGCGGGATCGGCGTGGTCTATGGCGGGGGCAAGGTGGGGCTGATGGGCGCGCTGGCCGATGGGGCGCTGGCCGCAGGGGGCGAGGTTATCGGTGTGATCCCCGATGCGCTGGAGGGCCACGAACTCTCGCACCGGGGCTGCACCGAATTGCACGTTGTGGAGACCATGCACCAGCGAAAGAAGGCCTTTACCGACCTGTCCGATGGCTTCGTCACCCTGCCCGGCGGCGTGGGCACGATGGACGAGCTGTGGGAGGCGGTCAGCTGGGCGCAATTGGGATATCACCGCAAACCTGTGGGACTTCTCAATGCTTTCGGCTATTATGACGGCCTGCTGGCCTTCAACAGGGAAATGGCAAAGGCCGGCTTCGTGCGCGAGGCGCATCGGGGCATCATTCTGGATGCCGACACGATAGAGGGGCTGTTGGACAAGATGGCGAACTACACGCCGATCACCACCGTGCTGCAGATGCGGCGTGAGGACCTGTGAAGCGGCCGCGCACGCTTATCCCCTCGCGCCCCTTGCGCGAAACGCCCCGGCAAAGCGGTGGCGGCCGCCTGCGTGAAGCGCTGGTACGCAAGGCGAGGCAATCGATCGAGCAAGGCTCGAAAAGCTTTTCCGCCGCCTCCATGCTGTTTGACAAGGATACGCGCGACCGCGCGCACCTGCTCTATGCCTGGTGTCGCAGGTGTGACGACATTGCCGACGGGCAGGACCACGGCGGCACGCTGAAGCTGGACGAGAGCAATGCGCGCGACCGGATCGAGGCGATCCGCGTCCTGACCCACCGCGCGCTCGACGGCCAGCCCACGGCGGACATTGCCTTCGATGCGCTGGGACAGGTCGCCGCCGAATGCAACCTCACCCGCGAAATGGCCGATGACGTGATCGACGGCTTCGCGCTCGATGCTGCCGACTGGCGCCCCCGCACCGAAGGCGACATGATGCGCTATTGCTTCCATGTCGCTGGCGCGGTGGGCGTGATGATGGCGCGGGTGATGGGCGTGCCAGCCAATGACCATGAGACGATGGACCGGGCCTGCGACCTCGGCCTTGCCTTCCAGCTCAACAATATCGCCCGCGACATCTGGGAGGATGACGCGGCCGGGCGCTGCTACCTGCCGCTGGAATGGCTGGTGGAGGCGGACATTCCGCCCGGCCAGCACATGAAGCCGCAATATCGCGAAAAGCTGGTCGAAATGGCGAAACGGCTGGTGGACATGGCCGAACAGCACGAAGCGGCCGCCCGCCTTGGCGCAGCGCAACTGCGCTTCCGCCACCGCTGGGCGGTGCTTGCTGCTGCCAATATCTACGGCGCGATCGGGCGCGAGGTACGGACACGGGGCGCGGCAGCGTGGGACCACCGCGTGCACACCTCTGCCGCCGACAAGGTGAAGTTTCTCTGGCTCGGCTTCAAGCAAGCCCTGCGCCAGCCCGAACCTGTCGATCCGATGCCGAAATGGACACGCGGCGATCTGATGGTGATGGCGCGGATGGATGCCCTGCCCGTCCCCATGCCGCAAACGCCATTGCGTGACGAGGAAGTGCGGCCTGCCGGTCCGCCGAAGGCCTAACCGCCCATAAAGTCCTTCAGCGCGGCCTGCTCGTGCTCATCCATATGCAGGCCCAGCTTGGTGCGGCGCCACAGCACGTCTTCTGCGGTCTGTGCCCATTCGACTTCGCGCAAATAGGTGACTTCCGCCTCGCTGAGGCCAGCACCGAAGTTGCGGCCAAGGTCTTTCCAGCTTGTCGCTTCGCCAAGCCAGCCGATCGCATCAAGGCCAAAGGCGCGCGCGATGCGCGTGGCATCCGCACGCGCGAGGAAGGGATATTCGGCTTCCAGTTCCTTCACCAGCAGGCCCTGCGCATCGCGCGGGAAATCACCGCCAGGCAAGGCTTCGCTGGCTGTCCAGTGATCGCCCGCCAGGACCGGCATGCGTTTGGCAAGCAGGTCCACCACTTCCTCGGCCACATGGCGGTATGAAGTGATCTTGCCGCCATAGATGCCAAGCATCGGCGCGCCGTCTTCCTCGTCGCTCAGCACCAGCCGGTAACCGCGCGTCGCCGCTTCCGGACGGCCTTCGCCGAAGTCCACCAGTGCGCGCACCCCGGCAAAGGACCAGACCACGTCCGCGGGCGTGATATTGTGCGTGAAATAGCGGTTCACCGCATCGCACAGGTAACGGACTTCGTCCTCGTCCGCCTCTATATGGTCAAGGTCGCTGGAATGTTCGGCGTCAGTGGTGCCGATCAGCGTGAACTCGCCCTCATAGGGAATGGCAAAGCAGATGCGTGTGTCCGGCTGCTGCAGAATATAGGCAAAGTCGTGGTCGAACAGGCGCGGTACGACGATGTGCGATCCGCGCACGCGGCGGATGCCGTATTTGGGCGAAAGGCCCGCAAGCTTCGCCAGCTCATGCACCGCAGGGCCTGCGGCATTGACCACGGCGCGGGTGTAGAAGACCTCGCCGCCCGCTTCGACCTTCCAGAACTCGCCCTCGCGGGTGAGCGCGGTGACCGGGCAGCGCGTGCGCACCTGCGCCCCGCGGCGCTGTGCATCGACGGCGTTCAGTACCACCAGCCGGGCATCATCCACCCAGCCATCCGAATATTCGAAGCCCTTGCTGCATTCGCCCTTCAGCGCTTCGCCCGCACGGTGGGCAGACAGCCTGATCGCATCGCTATCAGGCAGGGTGCCCTTGCCGCCGATATGCTCATAGAGGAACAGCCCGGCGCGCAGCTTCCAGTGCGCGCGCATCGCCTTGTTCACCGGCAGGACAAAGCGCATCGGGCGCACGATATGCGGGGCGATTTCCCACAGCGTCTCCCGCTCGCCCAGCGCTTCACGCACAAGGCCGAATTCCATGTATTCGAGATAGCGCAGCCCGCCGTGCACCAGCTTGGTGGACTTGCTGGAGGTTCCACCGGCAAGGTCACCCGCTTCCAGCAGCAGCACCCTTGCGCCCCGCCCCGCAGCATCGCGCGCAACCCCTGCGCCGTTCACACCCCCGCCAATCACGATCAGGTCGAAGGGAGCGTTGGCGGCGGCAACAGTCACGGTACAAGGCGATCCTTTGGCCGTTTCACGTTGAGGCGGCGGAACAGCACGCCCTTCTCGCTATAAAGCACGAAGAGCAGGGCGAGGGTAGACAGGATTAACAACGACCACGCAAAGGGCTGCGCCGTCCCGTCATAGGCAAGGCCGATCAGCATGCCGAGCATCGCCGCGCCGAACATGCGGAAGAATGTCTGCACGCTGGAGGCCGCGCCGGCGATCTGCGCGAAAGGCTGCATGGCGATGCTGCCGAAATTCGCGCCGAGGAAGCCCACTAGGCCGAGGTTGATCGCG
>Ga0255769_10006968_pt1 | contig 10108 bp, 30 predicted proteins | sample 041ome_9_FD_179637 | JGI IMG/M metagenome (GOLD analysis project Ga0255769, IMG submission 179637) | Coastal salt marsh microbial communities from the Groves Creek Marsh, Skidaway Island, Georgia - 041413US metaG (version 2) | ecosystem: Environmental > Aquatic > Marine > Intertidal zone > Salt... | reverse complement strand
ATGGAACGGTAAACCGTAAGTTTAGACAACCCGACCCTGTCTGCTATCGTCTGAACTCTAGGATAACAAACCTTAGTTTTACGATTATAGAAACTAACCAAACCAAAATAAACCAACTTATCCGATGGGGTAAGCTTAGAGCTTTTTAATATGCTTTCATCCGCTACAAAGAAACTCAAAACGGTACCTCCGCTAAAACACACTCATTGCTGTGCCTCTCCTGCAGTATTTTTAGCATCTTTATAAATTCTAGGGGTTCCATGACCCTCAGCTCACTTTCGGCAGGTGTGAGCTTCTTAATGCGAAATTGAGTTACTTCATCGTGAGCTAAACCAGGGGTATAAAAAACCAGGAATGATGGTACTTTACAAGCTCTTGCAATTTTCTCAGTTACTGTGGTAGTTTTGTAAGTTTGTCCCTTATCAACCGCGGTCTCAAACATAGCTAGCGGCTCCTGGCACTTTTTACAAATCTCAATAAAATCTAAGTCCAATCCTGCCAGACCATCAAACTTTCTATGGTACTCGCTGAAGTGATCTCCGATATTAAAATAATTATATCTCGCCATTTAGAGACCTTTTTCTCTGAGGTTGTTAAGCTTTCCGTTGATTTTCTTTGTAAGTTCTTCAATTGCCTTATCCTTTGCATCAATAATCTTTTTTAATTCATTAGCTTCATGCTCATTGATTAGAACCTTAACTTCTAAATCTTTTTTTTCTTTTTTTTCAAGTTCAGTTTTTAGTTTGTTTATGCTCATAAAGTACCTCCACTTTTTTTATAACCGAATTAGGTATAACATTCCTATTACCGACTTCTGTCCCTTCTGTATCGGTCGACCAATCAGAGCAAATGATTGTATTTTTTTTATTCTTTTCGATTATAAAACCTGCACTATAACAAATCGCAACATTATCTTTTTTTGCGGACTCTAAATTTTTCCAATCACTAAAAGCGCAAATATCCTCCCAAGTGATTAAAACAAATTTTTTAAACTTCATAAAAATCTTTTATGGTAACTTTGTTTTTTGTAGCTGCCTTAATTTTATCTAGCATTTTAGGTCTAGGTATTCTAGAACCCGTACACCAACGATGAACGGTACTGGATGCGGTTTTACTTTGTAAACCAATGAGATCAGCCAAACCTTTATAAGTTAATTTTTTTTTAATTCTAAATGTATTCAGTTGCATAAATTTGCTTATAATTATTTTTGACAAATTGGCAAACAAATTAAATTATATTCACTCAGCAAGCGAATATATTTCATTTATTGTTTACTGATAGTTTTCATTTGGTTATTAGTTTGTTCAATGAATGTTGAAAATAAATTAAAAGATATTCTTAAAAAAGCAAATATTGAAACAGAGCTTCCAGAGTGGTCTAAGTTTTATAATTGGAACCATCACTCACCATCTCAAATAAATTCACCAGATGATATTTTTTGTTTTAAATATTTTTATTTAACAGAAAATGAAAGAGCTAAGTTTAAACCTAATTCTAAAATGGTTGCAGGAGCAACTATAGGTCAAGCAGTAGCGCAAATCTTTGCAAAGAAAATCTATAACAGAAATAAAAAACAATTTTTTAATACAGAGGAAACAAAATTTGATGAAAGCTAAAAAAGAAGAAGTATTTAAATTAGCAACTGCAGCTTATGATACTTACAAACCATTAAATGAGTTTGATGAATACGAATACAAAAACAACAAAGAAAATTTATTACAAGTTTTACAACAAACCATTAAAGGTATTGAAGAAATAGGTTTATCAGGCAACATCCTTGCAGAAAAACCAGTTAAGCATAAATTTCCTGGCTGTGTTTTACCTGTATCGGGTCAAATAGACTTATGCGATGATACAAAATTTATTGAAATTAAAACCAAGTGGAGAAGAAGAACTGGTAAATATAAATCAGATGGCTCTCCAAGCTTTAGTATTGTAAAGCCTGTTCCATTTGATGATTACTATTTACAAACTGCATTTTATTATTTTGCAACCAAGCTTGAACCGCATTTATTAATTGTAACTGAAGACACTTATAAAATTTATACAAAAGAAAATTGTCCTCAATTACAACCAGATAATTTAAAATCTATTGCATTAAAGATAAGACAGACTTGTCTAAGAAGGGAACGTCTAGCAGCTAGACACTCTGGAACTCATTTATGGACCAATGATGTTAATTTAGATTTAACCAATTTTAAGTGGGATGATGAACACAAAACAGTAGCAGAAGATTTATGGAACGAAAACCTCTTAACATCTACCAAATAAATTTATTTAAAAATAAATATAATTTTGGTAAACATAAAATTAGAGCCAATAATACAATTATCATTTGTTCATTTATGATAATTATATTGCTCCCTCTGTTAGTTAAATATGGCTCTAATCTGTGGGATGTTGTCCAGTCTTTCTTTCCTTTCTCAATGTCCCACAGTAACTCATTATGATAGAAAATAACTTAACTCCAAAACAATACTTAGAAAGTTTAATTCAAAATAAACAATGCTATGACCTGGATAATGGTAAAGTAGCTCTGTATCATAAAGATATAGAACACATGGCAGCTTACTTCGATATAACTACTGATGTCGATATTAGAACTGCAGATGGTAAGATTAGATTTGCAATCTGTAAAGCAACGGCAACGGTTAATTCTAATAATAGAACTTACTCTAGCCTAGGTGAAGCGCACCCAGATACTAATGGATTTGCATATTTTGTTGCGGTTGCAGAAAAGAGAGCTGTAGATAGAGCTATCCTAAAAGCGCTGCACTTACATGGTGATGTTTTATCTTATGAAGAATTAGATTTAAGAAAAAAACAACCAGTTAAAAAAACAACTGAGGAACCAAAAACAAAAGTTAAATCTTTAACTGAAGAAATAGAACACAAAATTTTATCTGCAAAAGATAAAGTCAGTTTTGTTAAGTTGCTTGGCAAGTATGAAAATTACTTGTCTCAATTAACAAAAGAAAATCCTGGTTACGCAAATAAATTGCTAGAAAAAATCCAGGTGAAACAAAAAGAAATGGAGGACAAATAATGTCGTTTAATCCAAAACCAGGATATGTTTGCTCGTTTGCGATGCAAAAAAATCCTAACAAAATAGAAGCTAAGCATCCAGATTTAGTCTTAATTAATCATATGACTAAAAATGGAAAGCAGGCTCCCAAAAATTTTACCATTAAATTAAATGGTCAAGATGTTTGGTGCCAGGCTTCGGGTTATAAACAAGAAGATGGTTCAGTTAAGATAACGATTACTCAAACTGATACCAATAAAAAACAAGGTTTTGCGCCTAAGCCACAACAAGCGGCTGCAGCGGAAGACTTTATTTAAATATGAAATACGGTTTAACTCCAATACATCGTAAAGTTTATGAGTGGATTAAATCGTATATAAATAAGCACGGGTATGCGCCGTCTTACGATGAAATTAAGGTGGCGCATAATATGAAAACCAGGTCCCACGTTCACAAAATTATTGATAATTTAGAAAAAAGAAAATGGATAGCAAGAATACCCGCAACAGCCAGAAGCATAACGATACTTTAAAAACATTAGAGAACCAGGGAGGCAAGCATTACCAAGGCTTTGCTATTCAACCTGCTCAATTTATAATTAAAAATAAACTTCCATTTGCTGAAGGAAACGTCATAAAATATACGTTAAGACACCGCGAAAAGAACGGTGCTGAAGATATTAAAAAGGCTATACATTACTTAAAAATAATACTAGAAGTAGAGTATGGCGAATAAATTTGTCAAAAGATGGGACTATGAATGTATCGTTTCTTTTGAGACTACTTCAAATTCTGTTGAGCAATTGGCTATGATGAACAACCCGCCAGAAAACGCAAGCTGCGTTGTTAAACAAGATGATTTACGATTTATGAAATCAACCGTAAAGGAGGTAAAGCAGATTGTCGATATACCAGCAGCTAACAGAGAAGATAGCTCAAGCCGAAAAGCAGAGAAAAAATCTTCTCTCAAAGATAAGCAAGACCAAAAATAAAATGGGTTATTATCCAGTAAATACTTTGGCACTTGCTAAACAAGCTAACGAAAAGTTAGTGGATATAGTCCAGTTACAGGACCAAAGAAAGCAATTAGAATACTAAACTTTCTTAAATAGTAACGCACAACTTGTAAAACTTCATTTACTTGCTAAGGCTTCTTTGCACTTTTTTTAAAACATTCCGTAATATTAGTTGATAAAACAATCACAGACACCTGTTGACTAAATGTCAATAACTATGCTAGAAGGTAATTAACTAACAAGGAGTAAAAAAAATATGACAGCAAACTTAAAAATAGAAAACATACAAGTCATACATGCTGCGTTTGAAGATGAACCAGAGTACGTTGCAAATTACAATCCGAACTTTGAACCAACTGATACATACAAAAAATATTTATCAGATGAAAAAGTAGAAGTTGAAGCTGTACTTGAAGATGTTTGGAGAGCTACCCAAAATGTTGCAGACAGTTGGAGTAACGGAGATGCAACTGGAGAATTTGATTACAACGTAGACAAAAGTCCTAACATTGTAGTCTTAAAAGATTTGCCAGTTATTAAAGGCAAAACTTACGGACACAGAAGTACAAGTGTTGGTGATTATGTAATTGTAAAATTTTCAAATACAGAAATTTACAATTGCTACATTGCAGAAGATGTAGGTTTTTCACTTCAACAAAGTTGTATTGGTGGTCCCATAGAATACTGGAAGTTGGAAGCAGGTAAAATATTTGGTTCAAGAAGACTAAAGAAAAAAGCCTAATGAAAAAACCAACTTTCATACAATACTTAATGATGTTTATTATTTTTGAAATAATTTTTGTATCATTAGGTTTATTTGCATTACATCAATGGTCAACACAAGGAGGAATATAAAATGATAAAATGTCCAGAATGTAAAAGTGATAGTCTAACTTATCACCCAGATGGGATTGATGTTAGATTTACAGATACATTTTCACAATCAGAAAATGGTAACTGGGTTTTTGATAAACCAGTTTTAAAACTTACAGAACTAATTGAGTGTGAGTCTAATCCATTATTTAGTTGTAAAAAATGTACTGCCGAATTTAATCTTAAACAAGCAGCATAAGGAGGAATATAAATGTATATTTGCACTTACAAACTACAAGGTAGAGAAAAACTTTTAGCTGGTGAGACTATACCAATGGTTCATAAAAAATTTATAAAAGATTTTGCTGAAGCAGCTGGTCAAGTTAAAAAAGTTAAAATAGAAAAAGCTAATGACCCTAGTTTTTTAATAGTTTTAAATTATGAAACTTACAGGGACTTTTTTGCTAAACCTAAATCTAATGTTAATTAGAAAAAACGGAACCAAATACAAAGTATACGATGAGGGTCGAAAGACCCTCGCGTCATTTGATACTAAAGATCAAGCGATCGCCTGGACAACCAAGCCAAGCACTATAGATTTTACACAAGCTTTTAATTTATTTAATAAAAATATACAGGACCAAGTAAACAATGGCATAATTAAGAAACATACTGGACAAAGATACCAGGAAATCGTTTCCTGCCACATAGAACCCCTAATTTTTAACGTTCCAATTAATACATACAAATACTCAGATTTCTTAAACAACTACCTTAAAAAGCTTTCTATGGCGGTTTCTCGCACGACTATGCAGCCTTTGTCTGCCAAAACCTACAAAGATATTATTGCGGTCTTCAGAATGGTTATAAAGTACATTAGAGATTTAGATTATGACATTGGGGATTGTGCAAAGATATTAGATTACAGAACCAAGGTGCCTGCTAGTAAAAAAAATAAAACTAAAGATGAATTTTATACTACGATCAATGATGCTAAATTATTAATTCAATCTGAAACTAATCTTAAATATAAAACTTTATATTGTTTAGCATTAGTCTCTGGAGCCAGAACCAATGAGCTGCTTGCTGCTTGTTATGATGACTTTCAAAATAATACCTGGACCATACAGAATACTTTAGACAATGATAATGTATTTGAACCAGGGTCTGTTAAAACTATAGCAGGGTTTAGAACCGTGGATGTTACTGTTGAAGTAACTACATTAATTAAAAGTTTAAAATTACTTAATCTATCTAACAATAGGTTGTTCAATATTTCTAAAAGCCAGGTCAAGTATCATACTCAAAAACTCGCAAAGTCTATTGGGATTGCTTGGCAAGGTGGACTAAGTCCATTTAGAAAACTATCTTCAAGTTTAGTCTTTGATAGTAATATCTTATCTGAAAAAGAATTTAGACAACGATATGGCTGGGAAGACTTAAAAACTTTTAGAAAGTATTACCAAAGACAAACAAGAAATAATGCAAGGGTCGATGGTATATTTAATAAACTAACAAACTAAGGAGCAAAATGGCAAATAAACATTTACCATATGATAGTGAAGTTTGTAGCAAACTAATTGAAGCTACATCTTATAATCTTAAAAAATATAGATTAGAAAGAAAGATGACCCAAATGCGATTAGCAGATAAGCTATCTAAGTTTTTAGGTCAACGATACTCGTACCAACAAATCCAAAAGTATGAGTCATTAGATAGGAAAAAGAATAACAAGATACCTTTATTGGTAGGCTATGCTTTTTCTAAAATTCTAAACAAACCATTAGAAACTTTTTTCATTAGTAAAGAAGAAAGAGATAATGCGATTATCTTTTCTGGCGCACTAAAACCAAAAGAAGAAACGGTTAATGGTTAAAAAAAAAGAACCCGTATTGTATGTAAGCAATTGCTTTTACTGCGATAAGAGTTTGTATTCTAACATGGGTGGGTGGATAGCTAGTCCAAAGTTTAAGCCTACCCGTGTTACTAGATATTTCTGCCATGATGGTAAGGATGGCAGCTGCTTTGATAAGTATTGTAACTTTGTTCACGATTTAAAACTTAATGCTGAGATGGCGCATATCTCTACTTTAGAAACGGATTGGGAAAACAAACCACCGTATAAACAAATGATTGAGAAGTTTTTAAAAGATGGAAAGTCTACTTAGAAGTAATAATATTTTTAATAGTTTTACTACCATCAATATTTTCTTCTATTTCAGCTTCTACTTCCCCACACATAAATTGTTTATTTTGCATATCCATATTTCTAGTTGCTTCTCGTTTCATTTTTAAACAAGTAGATAAGCTATCTTGTATTCTATGCTCTACAAGCTCACCATTGATAAACAAACATAATGCAAATACTAAGCTAGTGATTGCCATTGAGTTTACCTAAGTTAGCTCTTACTGAGTCTTTTAATTTTTCTACATCAATTAAAATTTTATCTATATCTTTTTGTAGTCTTTCAATATTAACTTTGTTTGTCATGTTCTGTTCTTGAGTCTTTTCTAATTTTTCTACTTGAGCTGCTATATGTTCTAGCAACATAAATTGTTCTTGGTCTATAGGTTTTTGTACTGAAGCTTCAAGCAAATCCTGTTCAAACAATTGGTTCTTAGTTTCTAATTTATTTAGTCTTTCAATTACACCAAATGCAAACCAGGCTCCAATAACAATAGCAGATATTAAACCTATTAAGTTTCTAAGTGGTAAACCAATTGATGTATTATCATTAATTTTCATTCTGCAATCTTTCCTTTGTTGGGACCCTTTTTAATAACATATTTTTGAGTACCATTAGCTCCATAGTTTACTTCTTTCTTTAGAGACTTAAATAAAGTCATCTCTTTAGATTTCTTTTCAGAATTTTTTTTATAATTTTCAAGAAACTTTATATCTCTCATGGCAGCTCCTAGTGTCTGCAAGTATCGCAAGTACAAATATCACCATCAAAGAAGTGATTATGAAACACGTCTTTGCAATGACATTTGCAACCGCATAACTTACATCTATGTCTTTTTTTCCTTTTGGCTTTAGGTAAAAATAACTTATCTATTTTATTAAATAAATTATCTATTGAACCAAAAAACCAATAACAAAATTTATCCATCATTTACCTTGACCTTTATATTTTTTCCATGAACGTTTTTTACTTTTATTCATTGATGAAAACTTAGGTCTTCTACCAATGCTAGTTGTTTTTGGTATACGTTCATGCGGCTGTTTACTTATATCGAATTTTACTTTTGCCATAGCTTTTTTTTATGTTTTTTGTTTTTTTTACTTTAGGTTTTTTTCTGCTGTATTGACTAGCAAAACTCATAGGTGCGTATTTAGACATATTATTTTTTCCTCACTAGATCGGTTGCTTTTATTCCATAGATTGCAGCAACAATTGAAATCCAAAGTGAAACTAGCCACCATGGCATCTGTTGCAACTTCTCAAAATATAAATCAATCTTCGCCTGGATGTCTTCATCCTCAGCGAATACTGAGTATGCTAGAAGAAACAGGGGACTTGAAACTGTTAAAAGTACAAATTCATCTTTCCAGTCTCCCTTCTGATGCTCAAATACTTTTCCAGAAAACTCAATATCCCCTCGTCTCATCTTCTCTGCATGAAGTAGTTTAGCTTCTGATAAAGCTTCTTTAGTTTTTTGTTTATCAGAATAAAGTTTGGCTCCAGTTTTTATAGCCATCCCTATTAAATTCCACGGCATCATAATCCACAATTCCTCATTATGTTTGCTAGCTCCTGGCAACGATTAGGGGTTTGCATATGCCATTTACTATCTAGCATTTGTTCAGCAGCTTCTCCGTAATCTGGTATCTCTAAAGCTTCAAACATGTTTTTAAATTTTGATACTCCTGCTTCTCCCAATTGGAATACCATAGAAGTAATTACATCTATTGCATCTTCTGCAATATCTAGATGTTCAGTTAATCTAAGCGCAGCTCGTCTTGCAATACCAAAATCATTATCAAATACTTCCTCTAGTAATTCTTTGTCATAAACTTTGTCATCTTCAAAGTTATCTTCCTTAGTAACCTTATGACCATAACCAATGGTTCTATAACCTAGGGTATCTACATACACCTGGTTTCTAAAACCTTCATGTTCTTTTATAATTTCTTTAATCTTCATATATTATTTTTACACCAAGTTTACGTTGTAGGCTAGTCAAAGGTCTAGATATTTTGCTGCCACCATTTCGCCTAACTTTGTTACCGTGTTTATTGATAAACGTAGTGCCTTTTATTCTACGATTTAAAGCCTTTACATCATAAGCTTTATATTCGCCTGTCTTTTTATTGAGGGTAACTATATCAATGGGACCCAAGCCGCCAACGGGTAAGAATACAAGTAAGTCTGGATTGTTTGCAAATTTAGTCTGTGCTTTTAATTCACAAACTAGACCTTTAATATTTTTGGCTGCCATGGTTTCATAGTTTTATCTTTCCCTTGTCCAGCCTGGTTAATTAATTACCACTCCATTTAAAGAAACCAACGATAGCTCCCAATAGTCCTGCAAAAAAGATTAAAACATTTACAGCACCTTTACCTTTATTCATGTCGGTCCTTAAATCTTTGATGTCTTTACGCATTTCATCTATTGCTTTGAATAGAGTCTTCATTCTTTCAGCGCAAACTTTCTCGTGAGAAGATAATCTAAAACCAACTTGTTCAGTAGGGGTAATAGATTTCTTTTTTCTAGGCATAGCTCACTCTATAGTTTTTTTAAATTTTTTATAAATTGTTCTTTAAATTTTATTATTTCTTTTTTTAAATTTTTTAAAGCTTTTTTCAAGTCTGTTAATTCATCCCAATCTTTCATAAAATTATCAAACATTTTCTTTTGGTACCTCATTACAAAAATAGTTCATATATAATTTATTATCCTCAATACTTTCTTTCATTTCTATAGAGAAGGTTTGAATGAGCTTCCCGCCTGCACCGACACACTCAGACCAAGACTTAAACTCTGTAGGTAAGGTTGCGGTAGTATTACAATAGCCTGTTATAGCAGAGCATATGCTAAAGGCTAATATAAATTTCATTAATACTGTAAAGCTACACCTCTGATTCTAGCTTCTTTAGAACCAGATGCTTGATTAGCAAAAGAGATTTTATATTTTAATTGTGTTCCAGCAGTTACAGCTAAGTCATTTACTTTAGCCATTTTAATACCTGTAGAAAAATCTGGTAAAGCAGTAAGTGTAGCAGTTGAATAATTAGAACCACCATCTGCT
>Ga0255769_10006967_pt1 | contig 10111 bp, 11 predicted proteins | sample 041ome_9_FD_179637 | JGI IMG/M metagenome (GOLD analysis project Ga0255769, IMG submission 179637) | Coastal salt marsh microbial communities from the Groves Creek Marsh, Skidaway Island, Georgia - 041413US metaG (version 2) | ecosystem: Environmental > Aquatic > Marine > Intertidal zone > Salt... | reverse complement strand
TTTTCTTATATGGCGGTGGGCCAGGGATTCGAACCCCGGGAACCTCTCGGTTCAACGGTTTTCAAGACCGCCGCTTTCGACCACTCAGCCAGCCCACCAAAAATTGTGCCGAGGGTTCCCTCGGCAGACAGCGCGCATTATATAGCCGCGTTCTGTCTGATCAAGTTTCCTATTTACCGATCGCTCCACCGATCAAGCTGCGCGGGGACCTCTGGGGTCGTTGCTAGCTCTTGGCACGTCTTGGTGCACAACCGATACTGCCGGCGCCTCCGGCCGCGCGAAGAGCTGAGCCTGCTCAGTAACAATTTGCGTCTCAATAATCGGCTTCGGCGCGATGCGGGGGTCATTCACTGCACGCCCTGAGTCGGTAATGCCACTTGTATCCCGAACCAGTGCACCAATGACATCACCAATTACCTCTGCGCTCCTGCGCTGGGTGTCAGCTTCATCAATCACCTTGGATGCCGGCTCGTCCGCTTGAGCCTCGGCGGTGACCCCGGCGACTTCAGCCGTAACGCTGACAGCGACCAACGCTTCTGCTTGCGCAGCCGCATCTGGTTCGGCAATTGACTCAAATGCTGCGCTCAATGCCTCAGAAGAGGCCACTTCGACAGCTTCAGTGATAGCATCGCTGTCTGCCGTAGTCGGTGACAATTCACCCTCGGTCGCGATCTCGTTGTCCTCTGAACCCGCGGCTTCAGCTGTTTTCCGCTCTCGGCGTCGACGCCCCTCGCTGCGCTTTTCTGCTGGCCGGCGCCGATGCGAGTCTACCTCCCTGTCCGGCGACGACATATTTTCCTCATCACTGGTATCGACTTCTGTCGCAGCATCCAACGCCTCTGCGGTGCCGTTCTCACTGCGGCGCTGACCACCACGCCGGCCACGTCGCCGTCGTCCGCGCTTGGGTTGATCGTCGGAACCACTTTGCGCAGCGGTCTGCTCTGACTGCAAGTCGTCAGTGGTATTGTTATTTGGCGCTTCATCATCCGCTGGGCGTCGGTTGGATTTTCTTCGGCGGCTATTGCGATCTTCGCGACCGGATCGTTCGTCACCGCTCTTGGGCCCTTTGGCGCGCGAGTCCTGATTGCGGTTGCGTCCCCTCGGGCGATTGTCTTTCTGGTCGCCACCACGACGACTCTTGTTGTTGCCAGAGCGCTTTTCAGGCTCTGGCACACCAAAGAGCATGGCCCACAAGCGAGCAAGCAGACCGGGACTTGCTGCTTTCTTTGGATCGGGAGAAGTGGTCTGCTGTTGCTTCCTCTTCGTCCCGCGAGATTCCCGAGGCGTATCGGTGGTCACCGGGGCCGGTCCCTCAGGCTTAATGTCTCTCACCAGGGCTTCCGGTGCGCTCGTCGGACTTTCGTTAGCCGCTTCCAGCGCTGGCTCTGAGGGCGACGGCATTTCAATATCAAAGCTGAGCCTTCGAGACTGGTCTACCTCGTCATCTCTAAGTCTGCGCACTTCAAAGTGAGGCGTGTCCAGATAGGGGCTCGCCACAACTACGGTTCGCACGCCAGTTCGCGACTCGATGTCATTGATGTCTGAGCGTTTTTCGTTGAGCAGAAAAGCTGAGACATCAACCGGCACAATCGCCTGAACTTCACCGGTGCGTTCCTTTGAAGCTTCTTCCTGAATAAGTCGGAGAATGGCGAGAGCCAGAGATTTGGTATCACGAATTGTTCCTTGCCCAGTGCATCGAGGGCAGACCATGCCGCTAGTTTCACCCAGTGACGGACGCAACCTCTGACGCGACATTTCAAGCAGACCAAACCGGGAAATGCGACCGATTTGAACCCGCGCGCGATCCAGCTCCAGTGCTTCGCGTATTCGATTCTCTACGGCACGTTGATTACGATTCGAAGACATATCGATAAAGTCGATCACGACCAATCCGCCCATGTCCCTCAACCGAAGCTGGCGTGCAATCTCGTCAGCCGCTTCTAGGTTGGTTTGTAGGGCAGTTTGCTCGATATCGCTCCCCTTGGTTGCCCGCGCGGAGTTGATATCTATCGACACCAGCGCTTCGGTGGGATCTACGACGATGGATCCTCCCGAGGGTAGCCGAACCTCTCGTTGGAATGCAGTTTCAATTTGGCCCTCAATCTGAAAGCGATTAAAGAGCGCGAGCGGATCCTCGTAGCGCTTGAGCCGATTCTTGTATCTGGGCATCACCATGCCGACAAAATCGGCCGCGCGCTGATAAGCCGCAGGATCATCGATCACGACCTGATCGATATCATCTCGCAGATAGTCGCGGACGGCGCGGATGATTACGTCACTCTCTTGATAGATGAGTACTGGCGACTTATTTTCCTCATTGGCCTTCGCTATCGAGTCCCAGAGTTGTAGGAGATAGTCCAGGTCCCACTGTAATTCTTCTGTGGTGCGCCCCACGCCCGCTGTGCGGATGATAACGCTCATGCCATCTGGCAAAGTCAGTTGCGACAGAGAGTCTTTCAGTTCGCTTCGATCCTCACCTTCGATCCGGCGAGAAATGCCCCCGCCCTTAGGGTTATTGGGCATCAAAACCATGTAACGTCCAGCAAGGCTGATATACGTCGTTAGCGCCGCTCCCTTGGTGCCACGTTCCTCTTTATCCACCTGAACAATGACTTCAGTGCCTTCTTTCAGCACATCTTTGATACGAATCTTGCCTTCACCCTCGGGGGCCCGGCTTCGGTAATAGTCGGGGGAAATTTCCTTGAGAGGTAAAAACCCATGTCGATCGGCCCCGAAATCGACGAAGGCAGCCTCAAGGCTAGGCTCTACCCGGGTGATTTTTGCTTTGTAGACGTTGGCTTTGGTCTGGACTCGCTGTCGATTCTCGATATCGAGATCGTAAAGTTTTTGTCCGTCCACCATTGCCACGCGCACCTCTTCCGGTTGCGTAGCATTTATTAATATCTTTTTCATGAATCTATCCAGTTAGCGAAGCAACTGGGCGGTGCGGAGGCCTGAGGCTCTCCTGTACTGCGTGCCCGCTCAAAAACGCGGGTGATCATCCTGGGAAGCTCTTAACGGCTCCCGTTGTGTGGTCACAGGCCCGGTTTGCATTGCCGGAATCCTGACTCGCAATTCGCACCGCGCCAATCACTGTCGCGGGTTTATGGTGTCTACCCTGGGCCGCTCTAACAGATGCTGGGTCTGGAGGGGATTGCACGGTAGACTCTCGAATCTCATATCGGGTAAGCGAGAGCGGGAAGGGCTCGGCTTGCAGCACGCTTATTAGGCATGCTGAGAAGAAGGCAGGGGGTGTTGAGCAGGCCCTCACAATGGACGCGCTGATCAACGCCGCCGGGGCGCTTCTGTCCCGACGCGCGAAACTTAGCACCAAGAAGCATCGGATTCAATCAATAGATTGTGTGCATAAAGTACCTAGATGAAGACTTCTGAGCAAAAGCCTGCCCCCAGAGTGCAGCGCGTTACCGCCCAAGAATCCGGACAGCGACTGGATAACTTTTTGCTGCGTCACACTCGGGGTGTTCCCAAAACGCGGGTTTATCGCGCAATTCGTAAGGGAGAGGTGCGGGTAAATAAAGGACGGGCCAAGCCAGAATATAAGGTGGTGGCGGGCGATGAGATTCGAATACCGCCATTGTCGGAGGGAATCCCCCAATCAGCCGACAAGCCCTCGCTAGCATGGGAGCGACGTATCCGTGACAGCATTATTCACGAAACGCATGATTTTATTGCAATTAACAAGCCCACAGGATTGGCCGTGCACGGCGGCAGCGGTGTCCGTTTAGGGCTAATAGAAGCGCTCAGGCGTCTGTTTCCTGCAGAACGGTATATGGAATTAGTTCATCGCTTGGATCGAGACACCTCGGGGCTGGTGCTCGTCGCTAAAAACGCGCGAACATTGCGCGAACTTCATCATCAGCTACGTGATGACCGAGTCGATAAGCGTTACTTGGCGCTAGTCGCGGGAAAGTGGCCGGCGTATCGGGCTTCGGTAGCAGCGCCCCTGGCCAAGCACCACACGGCCTCCGGCGAGCGTATCGTTAGAGTCGATGCGAATGGTAAACAAGCGGAGACACGGTTCAGGGTGCTCGAGCGGTTTGCAAATGCCACGTTGCTGGAGGCCAAGCCCGTCACGGGCAGAACCCACCAGATTCGGGTCCATACCCAGCACAGCGGGCACCCCATACTGGGTGATTGCAAGTACGAAACAGAGCTCGCTCGACGCTGTTGCGAAAATGCGCCCATCAAAAGGCTGTTTCTGCACGCTCAGGCCATTACCTTTACGGTGGCGAGCGAAACTATATCCCTCGAATGTCCGCTCTCGGCGGAGCTGGAGGCGGTGTTACATTTTTTCAGACAGTAGTGGCAACGGTAATCCCGCCTCGCGAAATAAGTCACACACGGCAATCAGCGGGAGCCCCTCAAGCGCCGTTGGATCATCGGTTTCAATCTGACGAAATAAAGTAATCCCAAGGGACTCCCACTTGAAGCTGCCGGCGCAGCCCAGAGGTTGATCCAGTTCGACATAGCGTTCGGCCTCTGAAGCTGTGATATCTCGAAACCTGACATCGCAGGTCACAACGCGATCACCCCTCCAGAGGGTCACGGTATTCCTGACAGATACCGACGTCCAGAAGCGCACAGTGCGGCCCGAGCAAGAAATCAGCTGCTGCATCGCTGCTGCTGACGTTCGGGGTTTATGCAGAATAGCGCCGTCAAGACAGGCCACCTGATCAGATCCCAATACAAGCGCAGGCTGGGTTGCGACAGCCGCGGCTTTCAGTGCACCGAGGCGACGCGCGCGATCACTTGGCAGTTCGCCCTCCACCGGTGTCTCGTCAACTTTTGGGTCAACCGTTTCAAACGGGACCCGTAGCCGCTGTAGCAGCGCCAAACGATAGGGGGAGGTCGATGCCAGAATAAGCTTCATAGTCAGTTCGGTAGGTTTGTCTGGTGAAAGTACCCCGAGCGTGTAATCGGCGATATTGCCCCTATTGCACTTTGACAGTGTTTGACGCCATCCGTATGATCCGCGGCCATGAAAATTGGACCGCTTCCAAAGGATCTCGATCTTCGCGGTCTAGCTGCGCGCGGTGTAATGATCAAAGGTACCGCATCGATACAGGCCTTGCCACGCCTAAGGGGGGCTGGCATTGGGCTAGAGGGACAGGCAGTTGCCGAATTTCACTTCAGTCTAGACGAAGAGGCCCGCTACATCGTTGAGACCCAAGTCGAGGCAACGTTAACAATGACTTGCCAACGGTGCCTTCAGGAGATGGATTTGCCTCTGGTGGCAGGGTCACGCATGGCGTGCGTGTGGAGTGATTCGGATGCAGTGGCTTTGCCTGGCTGGCTCGAGCCGCTTATGGTGGGAGAAACGGCGGATCTCAATGAGATTGCAGAGGAGGAAATGCTTCTCGCAGTTCCGGTGTCGGCTACCCATGAGGAAGATTGCCTGACAGAGCAGAGGCTTTACCCGCCTGCGCCAGAACGAGAGCCCGGGGTGGCGCCAGAGCCGGGCGTAAAGAGTCCTTTTGCAGTGTTGGAAAAATTAAGAACCTGACGAGGGCTAGTACGTGTATAAGGAGTACGCGGGTATAAGCAGGTACAAGTAGGTCCTGCTGGATAGCAGCGGTAGGGATAACCGATCCCTTTTCGGTAAGGAAGCATCAAAGAGGAGGCCATAGCATGGCTGTTCAACAAAATCGAAAGACCCGATCAAAGCGGGGAATGAGAAGGGCGCACGACGCCATTGATGGCCCAACCCTGACAGTTGATGAGACTTCAGGGGAGACCCGTCGCCGTCATCACGTCAGTGCCGATGGCTTTTACCGAGGTAAGAAGGTCGTCGAAACGGGCAACGAAGAGTAACGCTTCTTGTCTGGTCGCGCCTTTTTGTTCCCTGGGCAAGGGTCACAATCAGTAGGTATGTTGGGCGACGCGGCCCAGCGCTATCCTGTCATTGGCGAAACCTTTGCCGAAGCTAGCGATGTTCTGGGGTATGACCTCTGGCAATTGGTGTCTGAAGGACCTGAGGAGCAACTCACGCTTACTGAGTTTACTCAGCCGGCCATTTTGACCGCCAGCGTGGCGTTGTATCGTTGTTGGCTAGCGGAGAGGGGCGCGATTCCGGAGTTTGTGGCCGGCCATAGTCTTGGAGAATATTCTGCTCTCGTGGTCGCTGAAGCGCTTGAGTTGCGAGACGCCGCGCTCCTGGTTCAGACGCGGGGAAGAGCAATGCAGTCTGCCGTGCCAGCAGGGCAGGGTGCAATGGCCGCGGTACTGGGTTTGAGTGACGCGGTAATTGACGAGGTCTGCGTGACGCACTGCGACGATGAGGCCTATGTCGGCGCCGTAAACTACAATTCCCCCGGACAGGTCGTGATTGCCGGGCACGAGAAGGCGGTCGCAGCTGCCTCTGAATTCATGAAAGAAGCGGGTGCCAAGCGCGTGTTACCACTGCCGGTCAGCGCCCCTTTTCATACCCCGCTTATGCAGCCGGCGGCGGTGGTGATGGCAGAGGCCTTTCAGGCGGTATCGCTTAAAGACGCCAAGATGCCGGTTGTCAGCAACGTTGATGCACAACCTCATCGCAAAGCAGTTGAGATCAGAAGGCTGCTGGTTCGTCAGGTGTCGGAACCCGTTATGTGGACGCAATGTATGCTGACGCTGTTAAAGGCGGGTTGCCAAAATTTTATCGAATGCGGGCCGGGCAAGGTGCTCACGGGCCTCATCAAACGAATTGACAAGCTGGCGGTGTGTACGCCACTAGAGAACCCAGACATACTGCGAGACGCTGCAAAGGGCTAAAACCGATGAGTGAGCCAACTCAAAAAATAGCATTGGTGACAGGCGCCAGCCGCGGCATTGGCGCTGCTATCGCCACCGCGTTGGCTGATCACGGCTGTCGTGTGGTTGGTACCGCTACCAGCGAGGCTGGAGCAGACAGGATAAGCGAGCGCTTGAGCGATCAGGGCGGTAAGGGCAAGGTGCTCGATGTCAGGGATCCTGACAGTATCACCCAGCTGATGGAGTCCATGCGATCTGAGGTGGGAGATCCATTGGTTTTGGTCAATAACGCAGGGGTAACTCAGGACAATATTTTGATGCGCATGAAAGATAATGAGTGGAGCGAGGTAATTGATACCAATTTGAATGCCCTGTTCCGGCTCACAAAAGTCTGCTTGCGAGGTATGACCAAAGCGAGGTGGGGCCGCGTTATTAACGTCACGTCTGTTGTTGGATCTATGGGGAACGCCGGACAAAGTAACTACGCAGCGACAAAAGCGGGTGCGGAGGGCATGGCGAGGTCTCTCGCCCGGGAGCTCGGCTCTAGGTCAATTACCGTAAATTGCGTAGCGCCTGGCTTTATTGATACGGATATGACGAAGGCGCTTGATGAACCCCAGCGACAAGCGCTTGCCACGCAGATCCCCCTCGCGCGGCTAGGGCAACCCGAGGACGTAGCTGCCGTGGTCGCGTTTCTCGCGAGTGATGCCGGCCAATACATAACCGGCGAGACCGTGCATGTTAATGGCGGCCTCTACATGGGATAAAGTGCGGCATCAAGGATTTTTCACGTGTCAAAAAGGGTTTTCCTCACCGCAAAAACCAGTAAAATCCACGGCGTTTGGACTTCGGGTCCGACGACAATTTGGGGAGCAAAGACTACACCATGAGCAATATTGAAGATCGAGTAAAGAAGATTGTCGCCGAGCAGCTTGGCGTCAAGGAAGAGGAAGTGAAGGCCGAGGCTTCGTTTGTCGATGACTTGGGCGCTGATTCCCTCGATACAGTTGAGCTGGTGATGGCACTCGAGGAGGAGTTCGAGACTGAAATCCCCGACGAAGAGGCCGAAAAGATTACTACCGTTCAACTCGCTATTGACTACATCAACGACAACCTCTCTTAAATCCAGTACCGGAACGGAGAGAGGGCCGCCCTGTTTTACAGCGCGGCCCTTTGTCTTTTATGGGCCAGTAGCGTCAAGCGGCGATGCCGTTAATTTGTTACCGATTAAGCGTTGCGATAAACGAGCGATAGAAGAGAAGTAAAAGCGTTCCGCAGGGGCAGCAGGAGCACAGCATGAAGGGCAATAGGGTGGTAGTGACGGGTCTCGGGGCGGTGACGCCTCTGGGACTGGACGTAGCCAGCACGTGGGAGGGCATTTGCGACGGTAAAAGCGGTGCAGCGCTGATCGAGGAATTCGATGCCAGTGCCTTCACCACAAGATTCAGCGCAAGCGTAAAGAACTTTAGTGTCGAGGGGTATTTGGAGCCCCGAGATGCTCGGCGAATGGATCCGTTTATACAGTACGGAATGGTCGCGGGCATTCAGGCCTTCAAAGATTCGGGAATCGTCGTTACGGAACAAAATGCTCCCCGTATTGGCTGTGCGATCGGGTCAGGCATTGGCGGCATTGGATCGATTGAAGATACCGCGATGTTGGTTGATCAGAAGGGCCCAAAGCGCGTTTCACCGTTTTTTGTCCCCGGAGCGATCATCAATATGATCGCGGGCAACCTATCGATCATGTACAACTTGCAGGGGCCAAACCTTGCTGTTGTCACCGCCTGCACCACGGGTACACATAACATCGGCTTGGGTGCTCGACTGATCGCTTCCGGCGATGTCGACGCAATGCTGGTCGGAGGTGCTGAGATGGCGACTACGCCAGTTGGGGTGGGCGGATTTGCCGCCGCGAGGGCCCTCTCTACCCGAAATGACGCCCCTGAGCGAGCGTCTCGTCCATGGGATCAAGATCGTGACGGTTTCGTGCTGGGAGACGGGGCGGGCATGCTGATGCTCGAATCTCTGGATGCTGCCATCGCCCGCAGCGCTAATATTTATTGTGAGGTGACCGGATTCGGCATGAGCGGAGACGCGTACCACATGACTTCCCCACCCTCTGACGGGCGCGGCGCGGCTGCTGCCATGCGCCAGGCATTGCAAGACGCAGAAATTGCAATAGAGGACGTGAGTTACATAAACGCGCATGGAACGTCGACTGAGGCAGGCGATCTGGCTGAGTCGCAGGCAATCAAGGCAGTTTTTGGCCCCCATGCTTATAAGCTCGCTGTGAGCTCAACGAAATCAATGATTGGCCACTTATTGGGTGCCGCAGGATCGGTTGAGGCGATTCTTACCATTTTGGCTCTGCGGGATAACGTTGCTCCGCCAACAATCAATCTGGATAACCCCAGCCCTGAGTGCGATCTCAACTATGTGCCCCATGCGGCACAGGAACGAGCCATGGCGCACGCGCTGTCTAATTCCTTCGGATTTGGCGGCACCAATGGCTCTTTAATTTTTAGTCGCATGACCTGACAGACCGAACGATGATGGGCCATAGCTGGGTGGACGGCGAGGAGGCATCAGCCATACCGGTTGATGACCGAGGTCTTAACTACGCGGATGGCGCATTTGAAACTTTTCTTTGCCGAGACGGTCGCATTTTGTGCCGGCCGCTGCACGAGGAGAGGTTGTCGAAGGCACTGTCTGCGTTGCAGTTCGACGAGCCACATATCGAAGCGCAGAGAGCGGTTCAGGAGGCTGAACAGTGTCTCCTGAAGGTCAGACACGTTGGTAGCGCAAGACTCACAGTGACGCGAGGGTCAGGACGGCGCGGGTACGCACCGCCTCATCGACCGTCGCCACGCTATATCCTTACCGCTACCGCACCCCTCGCGCCGGCGACTTTCTCTTGGCGTTGTGGCATCGCGACAGCTCATTGGCAAGATCAACCTCAACTGGCGGGGTTAAAGCTACTGGCGCGAACGGAGCAAGTGCTGGCGGCCCACGAGGCAGCCCTTGCGGGTTGGGATGATGTTGTAATGCTGGATAATCAAGCTCAAGTGATCTCTGCCAGCAGGGGGAATATTTTAATGATTACAGGACAGCGGGCGCTGACACCCTCTCTTACTCGCGCTGGTATCGCGGGAACCCGTCGCCAATTGCTGATCGAATCAGTCCTACCCGACCTGGGTTATGAGGTTGAAGAATGCGCCATAACCCTGGATGACCTGCTCGGCGCAGACCTTGTGCTAATCACCAATACGCTGGTGGGTATCGCAACAGTGGGATCTATCGAGCGCCATATTTACACGGAGAATGACGGCGTAGTCGGCGTGATCCGAAATGCGCTAGAGCA
>Ga0255769_10006966_pt1 | contig 10112 bp, 9 predicted proteins | sample 041ome_9_FD_179637 | JGI IMG/M metagenome (GOLD analysis project Ga0255769, IMG submission 179637) | Coastal salt marsh microbial communities from the Groves Creek Marsh, Skidaway Island, Georgia - 041413US metaG (version 2) | ecosystem: Environmental > Aquatic > Marine > Intertidal zone > Salt... | reverse complement strand
CTGTTCGGCTACATGGCATTTAAAAAGGGCGGTTAAGAAAGACCCTAGTATTTTATTAGAGCAAGTTGTGAAGATAGATACGTTCGTAGTTAGGGATACGTTCTCATACACGGACACATTTGTAACCAACTCTATTGATACCATAACTATCGACACGGGTAGCGTTCAAGTTCGCATCATTCGGGAGCACGACATTATCAGAACTACAATCACGCAAAAGCCAGACACGGCATACATTACGATTGAAAAGACACTGCCACCGCAGTTAATATACAAGGAACATTGGTTCAAGTGGTGGTACCTATTGATTATTTTCGCTATATTTGTGATTATAATCAAATTGAAATGAAAAAAATAACAACTGAAGAACTACAAACTCTACGTGAGTTAAACAAATCCGTATCTGAATTAAAGGGCGCTATCTCTGATTACGAGATTAAAAAGTACTACGCTATTCAGCGGATAATGAATGAAGCATCTAGACTTAATTCATTTACAGAAGAAATGGAGGCTAAGTACGGTCCTATTGACGTTAACATTGAGACAGGAGAGTATGCTAGTCAGGAAAATAGCAGTGGGCAATGATTATAAGAACTCTATGAACTACTTGGTAGGTCAGAGTATTCTTAATAACATGTATACGATTTTTGAGATATGCAGAGAAAATGACGGCTCTGTATGTATATGGATTCGTAACGAGGAGAAAGGTGAGATAATGCGTTGGAAGATGTTCAGTGCAAACATGCCTATTTCTTTTGAGTACAATATAGACTTTTAATGGAATCAACTTTCTTTTATTTAATAGAGCCACTAGATGGCAGTGAGAGGTCGTACGTAAGTTCGAGCGGTCTGATACTTGGAACTAATTTAGAGGACCATAAATCTACACAGCGTTTGGCTAAGGTGGTTGGGCTTCCAAGGAATGAGGCTGAATTAAATATTGGCGATGTAATTGTCGTACACCATAATACATTTAGGGACTATTACGATATGAAGGGACGGCTTAAAAAAAGTAGTAATTTTGTAAGAAATAAACTATACTTCGTTGAAAAAGAAAGAATATACATGTACGTCCGCGACGGAATCGAAAAGGTTTTCGGTCCTTATGCGTTTGTTAAGCCCGTCAATGCAGACAGAGAAGGATTCCAATTTTCGACGAGAGCTGAGAAAGAGCTTGTCGGCCAAGTGGCACTTGTCGATGATAGGTACTCCGAGGACGAGAGTGTAGTGTCTGGTGACGTTGTTACTTTCTCTAAGGACAGCGAGTACGAGTTTGTCATAAACGACGAGAAGTTTTATCGTGTTCCAACTAGAAACATAGTAGCTGTATTATGAGTAAGAAGACCAGAGAAGAGATAATAAAGGCAGGCGAGATAGCCGTTAGGGAGCTAATACGTGTTGCTAAAGAAGAAATAATAACTGGCGATCCAGAGCAAGACTTAGCGGCCGACAGATTAAAGAATGCCGCAGCCACAAAGAAGCTAGCGGTGTTTGATGCGTTTGACATTCTAAACAGAATAGAAGAAGAGCGTAATGCTCTAGACGATGTGGTGATTGACAAGAAGGACGACTCCAAAAAAGGATTTGCTGAGAAGTTTAGTAAATGAAAGACTACGCCCTATATCATATAGACAGCAAGGCAGTCCCCCAAGATGTTATCAAGAAGAAGAACAAGGAGAAGTCGTGGGCGTATGGTTACGACGAAGAGTACGATATTGTCGTTATATCAAAAGACGGAACCATTGGTGAGATATATAGCATCAATACTCTTAAGGTAGCGCTACCAGCAACTCCATCGGAAGTTGACGATAGAGGCAATAGGTGGTCACCGTATGAGTTCCCAAAAGATTTACAAAGAATAAAGAGCATATTTGACTGGAACAGAAAACCAAGGGAGTTTCAGTCTAAGTGGATTAATTTTATAGAGAATGAGTTTGATCGTAGAGAATACGGCTATTGGTTTATTAATAATGGCAAGCCTTGCTATGTTACTGGCAGCCACTACATGTATCTCCAGTGGACGAAGATAGACGTTGGTCTGCCGGACTTTCGTGAATCTAACAGAATATTTTTTATTTATTACGAGGCGTGCAAGGCAGACAATAGATGCTTTGGAATGGTATACCTAAAGAACAGACGTTCGGGTTTCTCGTTTATGAGTGCGGCTGAGATTGTAAACCAAGCCACGATGTCTAAGGACGCAAGATTTGGAATACTGTCTAAGACGGGTGATGACGCTAAGAAGCTATTCACAGATAAGGTAGTAAACATATCCAACAACTACCCGTTCTTTTTCAAGCCCATACAAGATGGTATGGACAGACCAAAGACGGAGTTGGCGTATCGTGTTCCTGCTTCTAAGATTACAAAGAAGAATATGTCCCGTGTTGACAACGAGGACGACATGGATGGATTGAATACAACCATTGACTGGAAGAATACTGCCGACAACAGTTATGACGGAGAAAAGCTTAAGATGTTAATCCATGACGAGAGCGGTAAGTGGATGGTTCCCAATAAGATATTAAATAACTGGCGTGTAACAAAAACATGTTTGCGTCTAGGTAGTAAGATTATAGGCAAGTGTATGATGGGCTCAACGTCCAACGCACTAGACAAGGGCGGTGCTCAATTCAAGAGCTTGTACGAAGATTCTAATCCAGGTGATCGTAATGCCAACGGACAGACAAAGAGTGGAATGTATAATCTGTTTATTCCGATGGAGTGGAACTTTGAGGGATATATAGATGAGTTTGGCATGCCCGTATTCCATACGCCAAAGAGTCCGATTATCGGTGTTGACGGAGAGAAGATTAAGATAGGCGTAATTGATTATTGGAATAACGAGGTAGATTCGCTAAAGTCAGATTCTGATGCATTAAACGAATTTTATCGTCAGTTCCCTAGAACGGAAAGCCATGCATTTAGAGACGAGAGCAAGGCGAGTATATTCAACTTGACAAAGATATATCAGCAGATAGACTACAATCAATCGCTAATTAAAGATAGAGTATTGACACGTGGGTACTTTCACTGGAAGGACGGCAAGAAAGACAGCAGTGTAGTGTGGACTCCTGATAACAAGGGACGATTCTTGATAAGTTGGTTCCCTCCAGCCCAAATGCAAAACAACGTAATTAAGAGGGGAGATAAGTTTTATCCAGGGAATGAACACATTGGTACGTTTGGCTGTGACTCGTATGATATATCTGGAGTAGTAGGCGGTGGCGGATCCAATGGTGCGTTACACGGCATGACGAAGTTTAACATGGACGATGCTCCTAGTAATTTCTTCTTCTTGCAGTATGTAGCCAGACCACAGACGGCTGAGATGTTTTTTGAGGACGTACTAATGGCTTGTTTCTTTTATGGGATGCCAGTACTAGCGGAGAACAATAAGCCAAGGCTTTTGTATCATTTAAAGAATAGAGGATACAGAGCGTTTTCTATGAATAGACCAGACAAGGAGAAGCATAAGCTTTCTAAAACAGAGAAAGAACTTGGCGGAATACCAAACAGTAGCGAAGACGTGAAGCAGTCTCACGCATCTGCAATTGAGACTTATGTGGAAAAGAATGTTGGCATAGATTTGGAGGGAACTTATAGGGATTCTGACGAAATGGGCAATATGTACTTCACGAGAACGCTTGAGGACTGGGCTAGATTTGATATCAACAATCGTACTAAATTTGACGCTACAATCAGCAGTGGGCTTGCTATTATGGCCAATCAGAAGCACCTATATATACAGCCAAAGACACAGTCAAAAATAAGTATTAAATTTGCAAAGTACGACAACAAAGGCAATACAAGCCAAATAATACGATAGATGGATAAAAAAACACTGGTACCATACGTTACCTTCCCAAACAATACTGCAACGGAAGAAGAGAAAGCCTCTATGGAGTATGGTCTAAAAGTGGGCCAAGCTATACAAAATGAGTGGTTTAAAAGGTCTTCCAATAGCTGTAGATTCTACGACCAATGGATAGAGTACAATAGACTAAGACTATATGCTAGAGGTGAACAGTCCGTTGCTAAATATAAGAATGAGCTTGCAGTCGATGGAGACCTCTCATATCTCAACCTTAATTGGGACCCTGTTCCCATCATACCAAAGTTTGTTGATATTGTTGTCAATGGAATGTCTAATCGTCTATATGATGTTAAGGCCCAGGCACAAGATAGGTTGTCGTCGAAAAAGAGACAAGATTATAGGCGCATGGTCGAGGCTGACATGTTGGCTAAAGACCTTCTTAAACAAGTAAAAGATGACTTTGGCGTTGATGCATTTAACGTAAATCCAGACGAATTACCAGAGAATAATGATGAGTTGAATCTGTTTATGCAGATTAACTACAAGCCTGGTATTGAAGTGGCTGAAGAGCAAGCAATTAGAACTATATTAAACAATAACTCTTACGAGGACATTAAGAAGAGAATAGACTATGACCTTACTGTATTGGGAGTTGGAATGGCGAAACATACGTTCAATCCTAGTGGTGGCATAAGAGTTGAGTATGTTGATCCAGCAAGCGTTGTTTATTCTTATACAGATAGTCCAACATTTGATGATTGTTTCTATTTTGGAGAAATTAAAAGAGTACATATATCTGAAGTTAAAAGGATGTATCCGTGGCTTACGCCAGAAGATATCGAAGAGCTTTCAAACTATGCTTATAGTTGGTATCAGGATTACGGTGTTATGCGTCCATATAACGATAGTGTCTTTGAAAAGGAGATTGTTAATCTTCTATACTTTAACTATAAGACTGACAAGAAGTTTGTTTACAAGAAAAAATACTTGGAGAATGGTGGCGAAAGAGTTATCCGTAAGGACGAGAGCTTTAATCCGCCAGAAGAAGAGGAAGCAAGATATGAGAGAATAGAGAAGACTGTAGAGGTTTGGTACAAGGGCGTGATGGTTCTAGGTACTGAAAACTTATTGGAGTGGGGCATGATGAAAAACATGATTCGTCCAAAGTCAGCTTCTCATGTTGCACTACCAGAATATGTTTGTGTAGCTCCAAGAATGTACCGTGGTGTAATTGAGTCATTAGTTCGTCGTATGGTGGGCTTTGCGGACTTAATTCAGCTTACGCACTTAAAGCTACAGCAAGTAATCGCTCGTATGGTTCCAGATGGTGTCTATATTGATGCTGACGGGCTTAATGAGGTTGACTTGGGTAATGGCTCTAGCTACAGCCCAGAAGAGGCTTTAAAGATGTATTTCCAAACGGGTTCTGTAATTGGACGTAGCTTCACACAAGATGGTGAGTTTAACAATGCTAGGATTCCTATTCAAGAATTAAATAGCAGTGCTGGCCAAGCAAAGATTTCTAGTTTGGTTAATTCATATAACCACTACTTGAACATGATTCGTGACGTGACGGGTCTTAATGAGGCTAGAGATGGCTCTACTCCAGATCCAAACGCATTAGTTGGTGTACAGAAGTTGGCTGCTTTAAATTCTAACACAGCGACTAGACATGTACTAGAGGGTGGGTTATTTATCACTAAAAGATTAGCAGAGTCTATTTCTTTGCGTGTATCTGACGTGTTGGAGTATTCCGAAACAAGAGAGCAGTTAATTCATCAAATAGGGGCACATAGCACTGAAATACTAAACGAAATATCTGATTTGCACTTGCATGATTTTGGAATACACATTGAGGTAGCTCCAGACGAAGAGGAGAAGGCACAGATGGAAGCGAATATACAGATGGCATTGAGTCGTGACCAAATCACACTTGAGGACGCTATTGATATTAGAGAGTTAAAGAACGTAAAGTTAGCTAACGAGCTACTTAAGGTTAAGCGTAAGGCCAAGCAGAAACAAGACCAAGAAATGGAAATGCAGAAGATAGAGGCGCAAACACAAGCCAATATCCAATCTTCTCAAGCTGCTGCTCAGTCTAAGATGCAGATGATAGAAATGGAAGCTCAAGCTAAGATGCAGATTAAGAGAGCTGAGTCTGAGTATGACACCATTAAGATGCAACAAGAGGCAGAGTTGAAGTTGGCATTGATGGACAAGGAGTTCCAATATCAAATGGCACTTGCGAATGTTAGCGGAGAGACACAGAAAAAGATAGAGGAGGAGAAAGAAAAAGCCAAAGACGACCGCATAAAGATGCAAGGAACACAGCAGTCTAAGCTTATAGATCAGAGAAAGAAAGACTTACCTCCGGTAAACTTTGAGTCTAACGAGGATAGTCTAGATGGATTTGACTTAGCTGAATTTGAACCTAGATAAATATTTATCGTATATTTGCGATGAAAATATAATAAAATAAAATTATGAGTGAATTTAAAGTAAGAGAAGTAGGTGTAGAAGAAGAGAAAAGCGTTCAAGAGATTGAAGAGCAACTTCTTAATGAACACCAAGAAAAAGTAAGCGCAGAGCAAGAAAACGAAGCGCAAACTGAGAGTGTCCAAGAAAGCGAGGCGCAAGTAGTTGAGCAAGAGGTTGCACAAACACCTGAGCTGAGTGAAGAAGACGTTCTGTCATTTATTAAAAATAGGTACGATAAACAAATTGATACCGTTGACCAGTTGTTCGAGACTAGGGAGTCCCAGACAGAATTACCGGAAGATGTATCAGCTTATTTAAAGTACAAACAAGAAACGGGTCGAGGTTTCGAGGACTTTATTAAGATTAATAGAGACTTTGATAAGGAAGACCCAAATAAGCTAGTATTTGAATACTATAAATCTAATTCCGAATTTTTGGATGACGAGGACATAGAATTTGAAATTTCTGAAAAGTTTTCTTACGACGAGTCTTATGACGACGAAAAGGAAGTTAGGCAGAAGAAACTAGCATTCAAAAAAGAACTTGCAAAAGCAAAAGAGTTCTTCAACAAGCAGAAGGAGCAATACATGGTTCCTCTTGAGTCAAGAGGTTCTAACGTTCCAGACGAGGAGAAAGAATTGTATAATGCTTTTAAAAGTCAAGCCCAAAAGGCCAGTGAACTAGAACAAGAGCAGTCCAAGCGTTCAGAGTTCTACAGGAGTAAGACATCAGAGTTGTTCAACGACAATTTCAAAGGTTTTGATTTTCAAATTGGAGACGAGAAGATGACTTATAAACCAGCAGAAGCTAAGACGTTATTGGAAAAGCAAACTGATATGAGTCCGTTCTTTAACAAATTTGTTGATGAGAATGGATACATAAAGGATGCCGCTGCTTATCATAGGGCGATGGCTGTAGCGATGAATCCAGATGCAATGGCGAAATTCTTCTACGAGAAGGGTAGAGCCGAAGCCATAGATAGTGTTGCCAGAGAGTCAAAGAATATTGACATGAGTGCAAAGGTAGCACCAGAAATGGGAAGAGCAAAAGGATTTACAGTAACAGCTTTGGATAGTCAGCCTGGCAATAGATTAAAAATAAAAAGTAACAAAAAATAAAAACTAAAAAAACACAAAAATGGCTGGAACTGTAGATTCGACCCCGGGTTTTAATTTAACCCCGTCGTCAAAAAAACAAACATTAGTTAGTAACTACATTACTGACTTTAACTTCTTAGATCAATACCTTCCCGATACTTACGAGAAGGAATTTGAACGTTATGGTAACCGCAGCGTTGCATCGTTTTTACGTGCAGTAAGTGCTGAATTACCATCTAACTCTGACCTTATCAAATGGTCTGAACAAGGACGTTTACACACACAATATACTGGCGTTACAGCTGACGATGCTATCGGAGCTATTCAAACTGGTCAGCAAAAGTTTAGTATTGCGTCTGGTACTTGTATTTTCCGTAAAGGGCAAACAATTATCTTGTCTTCTAAACTTGATACTGCAACTTTAAAAGCTATTGTAATTGGTGTTGCTGGTGATACCTACAACAGCGTTGCTCTTGCAGCTGACGAATTTGTTGTTGCATACTATGGTACTACTGGTATTACTAGTGGACGTACTGATGTTGTAACTTTCGTTTATGGTTCTGAGTTCCGCAAAGGAACAAACGGCATGCAAGGTTCTTTGGAAGCTGAGTCTGATTTCTTCGAGAATAAGCCAATTATCATCAAAGATAAGTACGCTGTAAGTGGTTCTGATATGGCTCAAATCGGATGGGTAGAAGTAACTACCGAAAACGGTGCAACTGGTTACTTGTGGTACATCAAATCTGAGCATGAGACTCGTTTACGTTTCGAGGACTACTTAGAAATGTCTATGATTGAGGCTGTTCCTGCTGAGTCTGGTTCTGGCGCTTTAGCTGCATTGTCTGACAGTGGCTCTGCTGGTTCTGAAGGTATGCTTTACACTATCGAAAATCGTGGTAACGTTTGGTCTGGTGGTAACCCAGATAGATTGTCTGATTTCGATTCAGTTATTCAGCGTTTAGACAAGCAAGGTTCTATTCAAGAGAACGTAATCTTCTTGAATCGTCAGTTTGGTTTTGATATCGACGATATGTTGGCTCAACAAAACAGCTACGGTACAGGCGGAACTAGTTACGGTTTGTTCGACAATGACGAGCAAATGGCGTTAAACTTAGGTTTCTCTGGATTTAAGCGTGGATATGAGTTTTACAAGACTGATTGGAAGTACTTAAACGATGCTACTTTACGTGGTGGTTTAGATGCTGACAAAGTAAATGGCGTTTTAGTTCCTGCTGGTTCTATGACTGTTTACGATCAAGTTCTTGGTAAGAACGCTACTCGTCCATTCTTACACGTACGCTACCGTGCTTCTGAAACTGAAGACCGTCGCTACAAGACTTGGATGACTGGTTCTGCTGGTGGAGCAATGAACAGCGACTTAGACGCTATGGAAGTTCACTTCTTGTCTGAGCGTGCACTTTGCACAATGGGAGCAAACAACTTCTTTATCTTCAAAGACTAAGAAGAAAGTATAACTTAACCTAGGGGGTGGGAAACTGCCCCCTTATTTTAATAAATCTAATAAAATGAAAGTAAATCTAACAGAAAAAATTTATCTATTGAAGGGAGGGCAAGAGCCTTTGACCTTCGTATTACAGTCTAGAAACACTAGACGTTCTCCTCTACTTTGGTTTGACGAGGAAAAAGGAATTAACAGAGCATTACGTTATGCTAGAAACCAAAAATCACCATTTGAAGACGAGCAAGATGATAACGCAATTGTTGAGCCAATTATGTTTGAAAATGGCATATTAAAGGTTGGCAAGACTGACGTTGTATTGCAAAAATTCTTACAATTTCATCCAAAAAACGGAATCTTATTTGAAGAGTTTATTGCTGAGCGTGACGCTGAAAAAGACATTGAGGACATGAACTATGAGGTTGATGCATTGGTTGCTGCTCGTGAGATGAGCATTGACAAGTGTGAAGAGATACTTCGAGAGCGCATTGGTAATCGTGTTGAGAACATGACATCTAAAGAAGTTCGTAGAGACATTATGGTATATGCCCGTAATAGCCCATACGAGTTCTTGACTATGGCTGGTGATCCAGACGTGAAGATGAAAAACAACATTGCTAAGTTTTTTGATATGAACGTTATTCAATTCAGAAACAAAGGAAAAGATGTTTACTTTAACTTGCCTAATAACAAAAAGCGTATGCTAACTGTGCCAGAAGGCGAAGAAGGATTAGAGGCCGTTAAGGAATACTTTGAAACAGAAGAAGGAGAGCCTATCTACAACAAATTGTGTAGAGAGCTTGACTAATACTTACATACCTATACGTAAAGGCCATCTCAAATCGAGGTGGCTTTTTTTTGTTATCTTTGCGTGACATGATTAATGAAGTGAGAAATACCGTTATGTTTATCCTTAATAAGGACAACAATGGATACCTTACTCCTTCTGAGTTTAATGCATTTGCAAGGCTATCTCAGTTGGAGGTATTCGAGGATTTGTATCAGAAGGTGAACGATTGGCTTACCAAGAGAAATGCCAGAAGGTCCAACAGCGGTTTAGCCGACATAGCAAAGCATGTTACAGAAGACTTAGAAGCTTTCGTTAAGACAGCAAACCTTACATTAGACGCTGGAAGCACTTTTGAGCTCCCTACAGACATTTATACACTAGTAGACGTAATCTACTCTAACAAGAGCGTAGAAAAGGTCTCTAATCACAAAATAACGCTACTTAACAATTCTAACCTTACTGCACCCAGCG
>Ga0255769_10006958_pt1 | contig 10118 bp, 9 predicted proteins | sample 041ome_9_FD_179637 | JGI IMG/M metagenome (GOLD analysis project Ga0255769, IMG submission 179637) | Coastal salt marsh microbial communities from the Groves Creek Marsh, Skidaway Island, Georgia - 041413US metaG (version 2) | ecosystem: Environmental > Aquatic > Marine > Intertidal zone > Salt... | reverse complement strand
GTGATGAACGCTTTCTCGTAACCCGCATGAATCGATGCCTGCGGCGTACTACCCACTCGCATCTCTTCACGAATACGCTCAAAGATCAGCACGTTCGCATCCACCGCCATACCAACGGTCAACACGATACCCGCAATACCCGGCAAGGTAAGCGTGGCTTGAATGATTGAAAGCACCGCAACGATCAGTACCAAGTTAGCCGCCAATGCGACGTTCGCGACTAGACCAAACTTACGGTAATAGAACGCCATAAAGACAAGCACTAACGCAAAGCCAACCATGACCGAGGTAAAGCCTTGATCAATGTTGTCCTGACCTAAGCTAGGACCAATGGTGCGCTCTTCGACGATATCAATTGGCGCTGCTAGAGCACCGGCCTTCAGCAACAACGCTAAGTTATGCGCTTCTGCTGGGCTATCTAAACCCGTGGTTTGGAAGCGGCGACCAAATGGCTCACGAATCGTCGCAACGTTAATAACCTCTTCAATCCACTTCTTGATCGGCTTGCCATTCTCATCACGCCCTACAGTGCGCTTTTCTTTAAAGACCACCGCCATTGGCTTACCAACGTTCTCGGTGGTCACGTTACGCATACGGCGCGCACCCTTGCTATCAAGGTTGACGAATACCGCAGGACTACCGCCTTGCTGATCGAAACCTGATGAGGCACTGGTCATCTGATCACCAGTTACGATGAACTGACGCTTCAATAAGATTGGCGTGCCATCACGCTCTTTATATAAACGCGAACCCGCAGGTACACGACCTGACTTCTCAGCATCACGCGCTTGTTGCAGATCACCTACAACCAAACGGTACTCAAGGGTTGCTGTCGCACTTAAGAGATCTTTGACCTTACCTGGGTCTTGAACGCCAGGTAATTCAACCACAATGCGTCGATCGCCTTGTTGCTGAATTACAGGCTCTGCCACACCTAAGGCGTTTACACGATTACGTAAGGTGGTGATGTTTTGTTGCAGCGCTGATTTGCGTACTTCACGCAACTCAGCATCTGACACTTGAGCTGAGAAGAAGGCATTTGAGCCCTCCTCCCGATCAGTGAATACCAAGGTGCGGAATTCATTCGCTACTTTCACTTGTGCAGCGTTACGGTCATCTACCGAACGGAAACGCACTTCTACCGCTGTGCCCACCGACTTAACCGTGACATAACGAATCTTCTCGTTACGCATGAACTCACGAAGATTGGCGACCTGCACTTCCATCGCTTTCTCGATTGCCGCATCCATATCGACATCGATCAGCACGTGAATACCACCACGCAAGTCCAAACCTAAGTTCATTGGCTTACCGCCAACGCCCGACAACCAGATCGGTACATCTGGCGACAAGGTCATCGCATGAGTGAAGTCGCCACTCAAGCCTTTAGCAACAACATCCTGCGCTTTAAGCTGTTCTTCTGGCTTTTCAAAACGGAATTGCAACTTATCGCGAGATAGCTCAACACGCTTTGGCGTGATGCCATTGCTTTTTAAAGCTGCTTCAAGCTGAGCTTGCAGTGCATCGGACACGGTCGCATTACGCGTACCTGTCACCTCAATGACTGGGTCTTGGCTATAGATATTAGGTAAGGCGTAAAGAGCACCGAAGAACATTACGACGGCGATCAATACGTTTTTCCACATCGGGTATTGATTCAGCATAGGAGTGCCACAAAAAGCCCGACGAGTATCGGGCTGTGAAATTACATTTCTTTCAGAGAACCTTTCGGCATAACCGCTTCAACCGATACACGGCGAACCGTTACCACGGTGTTATCAGCGATCTCTAGCTTGACGAAGTTTTCGCCAACTTCGGTGATCTTGCCCATCAAACCACCCATGGTTTGCACTTCATCACCTTTACCAAGTGCTTCAACCAGCTTCTTGTGTTCTTTTTGACGCTTAACCTGAGGACGGATAATGAACAGGTACATAATCACGAACATACCGATCAAGAACAACAATGGTAAACCTTCGCCGCCAGGTACAGCCGCCGCACCTTCAGCCATCGCATCAGAAATAAAAATCATCGGATTCTCCGAAATGGGGTTACAACTTTTCGCCCCGCACGGGACGACCTAAAAAGTGAAGAAATTATGCCACAAAAGGAAGATTTTCTTAGGAAACTTGGTAAAAAATTGGTCTCAATAGCCTAACTTTTGATGCCAACACCCCGTGAGATCAGATAATGCGCATAAACAGCTAAAGCTAGTGTAAACGCAAGAATTATCAGCACCCCAAAACCTAAATTGATGTCGGAAAAACCTAGCAGCCCAAAGCGGAAAGCATTGACCATATAGAGCACGGGATTTGCCATGGAAACTGTTTGCCAGAACTCAGGTAACAAACTCATCGAATAGAAAACACCGCCCAAATAGGTAAGTGGCGTTAAAACGAATGTCGGAATGATCGAAATATCATCAAAACTGTTCGCGAACACCCCATTGATAAAACCTGCCAAAGAAAATAGAACCGAGGTCAAGACAAACACAAGGAAGGTAATTCCGTAAGAGTGGATGGATAAGTCGGAGAAGAAAGAAGCTACGATAGTGACAACGATGCCGACAATCACACCCCTTGCCGCGCCACCCGCAACATAACCCGCCAAGATTAGCCAATTGGGGATTGGTGCGATCAGTAATTCATCAATATGCTTATTCCATCGGCTGAAATAAAAGCTAGAGACAGTGTTTGCGTAGCTATTTGATATCACTGACATCAGGATCAATCCCGGCACTATAAAATCAATATAACGGAACCCTTCAATATCGCCTATCTGCGAGCCGATCAGCTTACCAAAGATAATAAAATACAATGCCATTGTGATCGCTGGTGGCAATATCGTTTGCACCCAGATACGCGCAAAGCGAAGAATCTCTTTAATCAACAAGGTTCTGAATGCCGTCCAGTAAATCATTCTCATGACTGACCGCCTTGAGCGCCAACCAAATCAATAAATAACTGCTCCAAACGATTTTGTTTGTTTCTCATACTCAGCACACAAATACCTTTTTGATTTAGCGCTTCAAATAATTTATTGATGCCCTTCTCTTTCGCCACGCTCACTTCAAACGAATGCTCTGAAAGCTGTGTTAGCTCAAAGTCTTCTAGCTTTGGTAATTCAGTAATCGCCTGTTCGGTATCAAACACAAAGGTCTCTTGATTGAGTCTGCGTAACATAGCACTCATCGAGGTATTCTCAACAATCACACCCTTATCAATGATTGCGATATTGCGGCAGAGGCTTTCAGCCTCTTCAAGATAATGTGTCGTTAAGATAATTGTTGTGTCCGCCTGGTTAATCTCTTTCAGATAGCTCCACATTGAGCGGCGAATCTCGATATCCACACCGGCAGTTGGTTCATCAAGAATGAGTAACTTTGGGTCATGCACTAAAGCGCGGGCAATCATCAAGCGACGCTTCATGCCGCCCGACAACTCACGCGCCTGTGACTTGCGCTTATCCCAGAGGTGTAACTTTTTTAAATAGTGCTCAGCACGCTCAGTCGCTTTTGCTCTTGGTATGCCATAAAAACCTGCCTGATTTATCAATATCTCAATCACCGGCTCGAACTGGTTGAAGTTAAATTCCTGCGGAACCAACCCAATGCACGCTTTAGCTTTTTCAGGCTCTCGATCAAGGTCGTAACCAAAAATCTCTACTGACCCGGAAGTCTTATTAACTAATGAGCTGATGATACCAATAGTGGTCGATTTTCCGGCGCCATTAGGACCAAGCAAGGCAAAGAAATCACCGGATTGAACATCAAGGTCAATTCCCTTTAACGCCTCTGGTCCTTTCTTATAGGACTTAGCCAATTGCTGAATTTTTATTGCCGAGATCATTGTTTACTACTTACTTATAGACTGACATACAATACGACGCCAATTGCAAAAAATCACCCGCTGAGAACCTATGGAAGCGTTATCTCTGGACATCATTCTTGTACTTTCAGCGATTGCAGTTCTGGCGGGCCTCATAGACGCTATAACCGGCGGTGGAGGCCTTATCACGGTACCTGCGCTTCTATGGGCCGGAGTTCCACCACTAAATGCCTTAGCTACCAACAAGCTTCAAGGCTGCTTTGGCAGCGGCACTGCCAGCTATCTATTTTGGCGTAAAGGCCATATCAACCTTAGCGAACTAATCTGGCCAGTTGCAGTAACCTTCATCGGTGCTGCACTGGGCACATGGACTGTTCAGCATATTCACAACGTATGGCTCAACCAGACCATCCCAATCCTCTTGATAGGCGTGGCTCTGTATTTTGCACTATCACCGTCTCTTAAAGATTTAGATGGTTATCAACGCATTTCAATTGGTGTTTTTGGTTTAACAGGTGGACTTATCGTTGGTTTCTATGATGGTTTTTTCGGGCCAGGAACTGGGAGCTTTTTCCTTGCCGCAATAGTCTTACTACTTGGCTGGGGTGCCAAACGAGCAACCGGCGCAACCAAGTTACTTAATTTTACGAGCAATATTTCTTCACTCATTTTCTTCGCTGCCGGCGGACAAGTATTTTGGATACTAGGACTAACAATGGGGGCAGGACAAATATTTGGCGCTTGGCTAGGCGCTCATCTTGCAATTAAGCATGGCGTAAAACTGATTAAGCCACTGGTTGTCAGCATCTCTATAACGCTTTCAATCAAGCTGCTGATTTCTAATTAATTAGCTATCATTAACAAATGAATTTCCCAGCGATTTCAGCCGTAATCATTTCCTACAATGAAGAGGACAATATTCTTAAATGCCTCTCTTCATTACAGGACTTTGATGAAATTATCGTAGTGGACTCAGGAAGCCATGATAAAACAATTGAAATTGCCAAAAGTCATGGCGCTAAAGTGATACATCAAAAGTGGCTTGGATTTGGGCCGCAGAAGAAATTTGCTGTCTCACAGGCTAAAAATAATTGGATATTTAGCATTGATGCTGATGAGTATTTAACAGATGACTCAAGGTCATCAATTTTTCATGCTGACCTTAAATCACCTAAAACTGGCTATGCTATAAACCGCCGCTCATTTTTTTTAGGTAAAGAAGTAAAACATTCTGGCTGGAATCCTGACTGGGTAATACGCCTTTTCAATCGAAATGAAGCTAACTTTACTGACGATTTAGTTCATGAACGAGTTACTGGCTTTTCCAATCTTCACGAACTGGATGGCCTTATGTTTCATAATACTTATGCAAGCCTAGAGGACGTAAAAAATAAAACGAAAAAATACGGCCTTCTTGGACAGAAGTCGCGAAAGAAAAAAAAGAATCGATATTTATCTGCATCATGGGCTTTCCTAAGGACTTTTATACTAAAAGCTGGGATATTGGATGGCCTTACAGGATTTAGAATTGCCAAAATGAATGCACGAACTACATTTATAAAATATTCCTAATCTTTATTTAACATCCGATTTACTAACTCATAAGCAGCATCAACACAGGTACCCACCTTGCCAGAAAAAATATTAAATATTCTTTCATCTACCCGAGTTACCAATGTTGGCCTTGCGTCATCACACTCATTTAAAGGTAAAACCGTTCTATGGGTATACATTGATCCAATATGCACAGCATTTTCAATATCTTTAAAAAAAGTCGCAGCTGATTCCAAGAATAAATCTATATTAGAAACTTTTGGACTTGGTATAACACCTTTATTCAAATAAGAATCGAGTTCGTTATTTTGGCCGGGAAATTTGCCGTAAGTCGTCTTATGGATAGCATGCACCACATTACCCATAACGTGATATTTGGTTCCAGGGAAAGGATCTATGCACATAAAAGGGCCGTCCATAATCACAATACTCAAGCCAGAAAAATGACTAGGCAACTTTAAAATTGGCTTCTCGCAAAGTTCAAATTGAAGATCGAACTGTTTAGATAACGGAGTCAATTGATTATAGTTAGCGTACGTTGCATTTACTACGACATCAAACGCATCTAAATCACTAATGGACACATCCCGGTTGAGATTTATTTTGACGGAATGTTCTTTTAATAGCTCATTATTTAATTCTTTAAGGCGTATCGGATCGTAAAGATACTCATCAGCTAAAACTGTCAGGTCCACCTCAGCATTATTTAATACAGTTAGATTTATTAATTCATAATCAAGGCCTGCGGCATTCAAAAAATCAAGGTACTGCTGGCCTGAAACCTTGCTGTCACTATTTGATATTGAATAATAATGTTTTATGCCACTTTTAACTATTGCAGAAGGATAAGCCTCCATAAAGGTTTTTTGACCGTGAATTGAAGCCATAGCGGTTTCAATACTTCTTGGATAGTGATAACCACGATGAAGACGATATTGATTAATACCAGATGCAGCCGAAAAAATATCATTATTTTTTTCGAATAACTCTACATTGCATCCATTTTTAGCTAATACCCATGCAGCAGTACATCCAAAAACACCGCCTCCGACGACAGCAACTTTTTTAAACAATTTCTTTGACCTTGTCTAAGTAACAACCAACAAATAACGTCGATAGCTTATTGCTATCAAAATCAACGTCAAAATTCAAAACCTTTAATAACATTTTTTTCAACGGATCTTCTGATTTCTGACAACCAATAAAACTACCATTTATCTCATGAAGCCATTCATCGGATGAATCATTATATTCAAATGAAACTGTCACACCTTCTTCATGATAGGAAGTCCATTTTAAAATAGAGTTAGTACTTTCATTTTTTAACTCGACTAGATCAAAGTTTTTCAAATAGGGGTAAAGGAGATAAATGTCATGATATGCAAGTCGAAATAATAATTCTCTTACATGATTTTTTATCCTATGGGATGATTTAAACCATTCAACTTTGTTGGTTAACTCAAATTCAAATCTACTATCGCCATAAGCAAAGACATCATCTACGTAAAGTCTGACTCCTTGCTGATCAGCCAAATCATACAGATAACAATATTCATCATAAGCTAGAGCTAGGGGCTTCTCGCAAAATACATTTTTACCTAGCAACAACGATTTTTTAACAATCTCAAAATGCGTGTGTTCTGGTGATGCAACAATAATCCAATCAGTACCATCAATAAGAGAGTGATATTCCGAGGGCTTACTACTAATAAACAATATAGAGCTTGGATTTAATTTGGAAAGTATCTTATTTCCCCAATATCCATTTCCTATTATTCCAATTTTTTTATGCATGAAATTTAGCTACAAGATTTTATTCAATAGAGTTGTATATTTTTACAATCTCACCTTCCAGATAATTCAAATCATACTTGCAAACCTGTTCTCTGAAAGATGCTCTTTGTCTAGAAGAAACACCAGCAGCCGTTAAGATATTTTTTGCGATTAGTTGTGCAGATAAATCACTAGACCAAACACCTTGATCTTCTGTGAAATCAGCTGTGCCAGATGTAAAACTTGAAACCACAGGTGTCCCTTGACTCAATGATTCAATTGCCACATTTGGAAATGGGTCATAAAGAGCGGGATGCACCAAAACAGTTGCACTAGCATATATTTCAGGAGTCATTGGGAAAGCACCCAAAAAATTGACTTTGTCGGCAACACCAAGCTTTCTTGCCAGTTTAAGATATTTTTTTTGCTCTTTATCTTTTCCTACAACATCAAGCGTCCATGAGCTTGGGAGCAAGGCTAAAGCATGTATAGCACAACTTAAACCTTTACGCCAAAAACCAGAGCCAACATACAACATCTTACTACTAGACCTTAACTCCTCATTTGGCACATGAGCCATGTATTGCTCGGTAACGATATTTCTTATAGTTGTTATCTTTTCAGGCGGCACCGAATATCGCTTTATCAGAGCATTTTTAGTTTGGTCAGAGATTGTTATGATGTGCTTTAAATTTGGGTGTGTTACTGCTTTTCTCTCATAAGCTAATTTCGCTCGGTGAAATCCATCTATCCATCGCCAAATACTAGAGACTCCTCTAATATCAAGCCAAATACTATGAAGACCATCTCCCAAACGAATAATATTGGCTCCTGGCACTAACTCATGACTATGTGATATGCAGTCAATTTTTGCGATATTTTGACTGGCTTGAGATATGAACTTCTTGTACTTGGTCGATCTAAAAAAACCTGCTTTAGACAGCTTAACAAGCGTCATATCATTTACGACGCCAGACCAAGATTCACATAGAATGCTTACTTTATAAAATTTCTTGAGTACTAATAGGTAAGAAGCAGCTGCCGCTTCAGCACCACCATCAAAACGAAAGCTTTTTCGAATGAAGCATAAATTTTTCATAAGGTATGATTCTTCTGCATTAAGTTTTATTATACCAACTTAGTCAGTATTCAAACAGGCAATCCGATTTGTTGCATTATCAAGCTAATTCAAATTTTAGCCTTGAAGCTGGCCCTTAAATTGAGTAATTAACCATATGCGTTTTACACAGCACCTAAATTTTCTTTGGCATTATTTTAGAGATGAGGATGTAGCCAACATCCCTCTCACAACCGAAGATAAGAAATATGTGGATTACTATTGCAAAATAATGAATCCGGTTGAAATTTCTCAACATACCGATATCTCGCATGTACCACTTTTTAAGACAACCGGTTCCTCTTATGATTTCCATAGAATTATTCCCCAAAAGGACCCTGTTCGATTCAAATATAGATGGGGCGATTTAACGATCCCACCCGATCAACCAACCTTCGTTAAGAATCGAAAAATATTAGAAATCGAAGGCACTTCCGTATTACTACCCTTAAATACGGGGCGAAACTATTTCCGAATTAATGATTCGAAACAATTCACTCAAAAACGCAGACAGGCCCTCTGGAGAGGCTCAGCATTTAAGGTTTGGCGCAAGGAATTCCTTAAGGCTGTTGAACATATTTCTAATATAGACGCCAAGGACACTCAACCTATTAACAAAGGAATGTTTTCCAAAGTTGGCCGACCAAATTACATGAGCATACGGGATCAGCTCAACTATCAATTCTTAATTTCCATAGAAGGAAATGATGCCGCAACAAATATTAAGTGGATATTACAAAGCAATAGCGTCTTGATGATGCCAAGACCTCGTTTCGAAACTTGGTTTTGCGAAGGCTTACTTGAACCTGGCAGGCATTTCATTGAATTCAAATCAGACTATTCAGACATAAATGATGTTTTTGAAAACTATGCTTCTAGACCAAAACTTTGCCAAGAAATAATCAATGAAGCCAAAGAATTCTCAAGCTTTTTCTTTCCAATTGAAAAGCAATTTGCAATTGCTAGGGAAGTAGTTAGAAAATACAAGGACCTTACGACACCTTTATAGGATTTTAGAACATTCTATAAAGGGATTATTAGATTTTTAATTGCTTTAGCAATCAACCTAGCTCCTGATAGAGACATATGATCTCTGTCCCTATAGAGAGTTATTCCATTCTTAACCGCGAAACATGTTTTATTTCTACAAAATAAGCTTTCCGGATCAAATACTGTGATCTCTTTAGGTAGCGAGGAGGAAAACTCTTTTACCTCTTTCATCCTTTTACGCCACCACTCTAAAGTTACTGAAGCTGCAGATGCATTCTCACTTTGACTAGCAATCCGCATTTGCGTTTCAAGCTTTGGACCCACTTCAGGCACCTGCAGGACCCAAATAACTTTCTTTCCCGCATCTAATAATCTTTCAAATACGCGACTGTAGGCCTCCTTAACGTTCTGCTTATGAAGCTTATCGGTTTGATCAGGAATGTTTGGCCAAATATGCTTATGCTTACCATGAAGCTGTGAGGCAATACGCATAGATATAACAACCGTTTGTATAGATTCTGAAAATACAATCCTATCGATTGCATCCTGATACCATTTATTACATCGTTCATATTTTGTATAAAAACCGCATCCACTTACAGATAAGTGAAGTGCAGATTGATTATTCTCTTTTAGCAACTCCCCAACAGCATAAGCTAGCGCTACGGAATGGCTATCGCCTAAGACAGCATAAGTGGGAGATGCATTACCAAAGTGCACACAAGAATCAGCAACCTCACGATCATGACAACTACCCCTCTCTGGAGAACCATGAGCAGTTGATGTAATACTTTCAGTAACTCCATCAAAACGCTGAGGTATACCTTTGCTTTTTACTCCCCACAATGCGATTAAAA
>Ga0255769_10006949_pt1 | contig 10130 bp, 9 predicted proteins | sample 041ome_9_FD_179637 | JGI IMG/M metagenome (GOLD analysis project Ga0255769, IMG submission 179637) | Coastal salt marsh microbial communities from the Groves Creek Marsh, Skidaway Island, Georgia - 041413US metaG (version 2) | ecosystem: Environmental > Aquatic > Marine > Intertidal zone > Salt... | reverse complement strand
TTGTTGAGTCTAGAAGAACGCCTGCATTTCATTTTGAATCACTGCCATGACTAAACTAACCGATCTTTTATTCAAGCATTGGAAAGCAAAGGATTTTCGTCCCATGCAGAAAGAAATATGCATTTCCATTTTAGAAAATAACGACACGCTTGCCCTCTTGCCTACTGGTGGTGGAAAATCGCTCTGCTACCAATTGCCATCCCTCCTATTTGAGGGTTCAACCTTAGTCATTTCACCGCTAATTTCATTGATGCAAGATCAAGTTGCCCAGGCCAATGCAAAAGGAATTAAAAGCATGGCGTTCAATGCAACCCAATCCTTAGACAAACAGCTTGACAATGCTGCTTTTGGTCAGTATAAACTTCTGTATTGTTCTCCAGAAAAAGCGCAAAATGCTCTTTTCCTCGCCCGATTATCTCAATTGAATATTCAATGTATTGCTGTAGACGAAGCGCATTGTATATCCCAATGGGGTAATGACTTTCGCCCGGCTTTTCGGGAAATCAAAAACCTTCGAGAAAAATTACCAAAAGTACCCATTATTGCTGTGACTGCCTCTGCCACTCCCGCTGTTATCAAAGACATCAAAGAGCAATTGGCCTTGAATAATCCCCGTGAATTTAAAACATCATTTGCACGAAAAAACATTGCGATATCGATCGAAAATACCCAGGATAAATTTGGCAGTTTACTTCGCACTTTTCAGAATAATAATGCCTCTTCCATAATATATTGTAGCAGTAGAAGAGAAACTGAAGAAGTCAATCAGCTGCTCAATTCTAGCGGAATCAAAGCTACATATTTTCACGGAGGTCTATCTGCCCAACAAAAACAAGACAGATTATTGGCTTGGCAGGAAGAAAATATACAAATAATCGTGGCAACCAATGCATTTGGAATGGGTATCGACAAAGGAAATGTTGGCCTTGTGGTGCACTTAACTATTCCAGCAAGCCTAGAACACTATTATCAAGAAATTGGCCGAGCAGGTCGAAATGGAGACAGAGCTAAAGCCATTGCCTATTTCAGTCCTGGAGATGAACAACGTCTAATTCAACAATTCCTTGGGCAACTCCCATCACCCGAATTCATTCAAAAATGTTATAAATCGCTTTGTAATTACTTGATCATTGGGCATGGTGAAGGAATTGAACAAGAATGGCGTCTATCTTTTCAAGATTTTTGTCAAGCCTATCAATTTAACCCCAAAAAAGTAGACGCCTGTATTACACTTTTTGATCAAGCCAGTATTTTCCACCGCATCAATACAAATAGACAAAATGCTAGCTGTCGTATTATTACCTCTCCTGCCCAATTCAAATTAGAATTAGAAAAAGCTCCTCCATCACATTCGAAAGTGCTACAAATTATAGGACGAGAATATGCTGGAATTTTTGAGCGGGAAACAATAATTGATTTAGACCTCATTGTGCGAAAAAGTAATCTCTCTTTTTCTACATTAATCAATGTCATGGAACACTATAAACAACAAAAACTTTTATTGTTCAATTATGCCACGAGTGACCTCCATCTGATTGGAATAAAGCCAAGAGATGACAAATACACGCTAAATCAACTGTTGAGAAACACAGCGCAGATTCATACCGCAAAAAAAGAGAAATTAAATAGTATATTAACCTTTGTCAAACAAGACGATATATGCAAGCAAATAGAACTTCTGGCCTACTTTGGCGAATCGATTACTGAAAAATGTTCTTTATGTAATGCAAAGGAATGCCTCCCCGAAGGGAAAGAAATTCCCATTGAAGACATTGCAGTACAAATTTTGAATTATTTAGAGCGGGGGCCAATAGCAACTCATCAGCTTAAGGTATCTTTACCACATCTCTCTGTAGAAGAACTAGCAGAAGGATTGGCTTGGCTGGAAAGGCAGCAAAAAATCAAAACAAACGCATTGGCGCAAATAATGAAACTATGAGTTTAAAAATTGTTTTCTTGGGTACTCCCGATTTTGCCGTTTCGGTTTTGGCCACTATAAACAAATCGAAACATGCTATTGTGGGTGTTGTAACCAACATTGACAAACCAGCTGGACGAGGAAAGCGCTTGCATGAGTCGGCTGTAAAAAAATATGCCCTGGAGAATCAACTAAAGCTGTTGCAACCAGAAAAGCTAAAGGGAGAGGAATTTCTCGCATCCTTAAAAAGGCTTGAGGCCGATGTATTTATTGTTGTTGCATTTCGAATGCTACCCAAAGAGGTTTGGTCTATCCCACGTTTGGGAACCTTTAATTTACATGCATCGCTTCTTCCAAACTATCGCGGTGCGGCACCCATTAATTGGGTAATCATTAACCAAGAAAAGAAAACAGGACTAACTACTTTCCTCATTGATGAAAAGATTGACACAGGAAACCTTCTTTTACAAACTACTGTCCCAATTGGCGCAAGAGAAACTGCCGGAAGTTTACACGATACCCTGGCCGAACTAGGAGGAGATCTTGTCGAACAAACCCTAGATGAACTAGAAAAAGGAATTTTGCCAAAACCACAAGAAACCGATGGCTCAGAAAAAGAAGCACCAAAATTGAATAAATCAAACACCCGCATCGATTGGTCAGCTTCACTCGATAAAATAGATTCACTTATAAGAGGACTCTCCCCCTATCCCGTGGCTTGGACAGAATTAATTCAGGACAAAAATATACTGCCCATTAAAATTTATGCGAGTCAAACAGAGTTCATCGAACACTCGCATCCTTTCAATCAACTAATTGTTGATGGAAAAATGCTTAAAGTCGCCCACCCAGAGGGATTTTTGGTTATCAAAGAAATACAACTTCCCAATAAAAGGCGAATGATAGCCACAGATTTACTCAACGGTTACTCTTTTTCAGCCTCAGCTGTGGTAAAATAAAGCCGTTTTATAAACAATCTGTCTGATTTATTAACAAATAACAGGATTTATTGCATAAATTCTTTTGACTTCGGGCAAAGAATATATATTTGTGTAAGTCTAAACTGTTAATTAAAAACAATATTATGAACAAAACAGAATTAATCGATGCAATGGCTGCTGACTCAGGGATTTCAAAAGCTGCTGCAAAAAAAGCATTAGAATCATTTTTAGGAAATGTAGGAAGCTCCCTTAAAGGTGGTGGTCGTGTTTCCCTAGTAGGATTTGGCTCTTGGTCAGTTTCTAAAAGATCTGCACGTGATGGTAGAAACCCACGTACGGGAGAAACAATCAAAATTGCTGCAAAAAACGTTGTAAAATTCAAAGCTGGAGCTGAATTATCTAATTCAGTAAACTAGTTTTAAATCACATCAAATAAAATCTCCTTCGGGAGATTTTTTTTTGCCTAATTTTAAAAGATGAATAATCAACTTCGCAAAGGAGATCTTCTAATTGCTGAGCCATCAATCTTTGATGATCTTTCGTTTCATCGAGCAGTTGTACTTATTGGAACAATTCACGACAAAGCACCAATGGGATTTATTCTCAATAAAAGTTTTGATTTTACTTTATCCGATGTCTTACCCGAAATAAATACAGTCGTTCCTTTGTATTATGGCGGTCCGGTTGATCCAGATGAACTTTTTTTCATCCATAGTGCTCCTAATTTAATTGAAGAAAGTGTGTCCATTAGTACACGCTTATATTTTGGAGGCAACATTGACCAAGCAATGGAAGCTGTTGAACAAGGAACTTTAAACTCTACAAACATTCGTTTTTTCTTGGGCTATAGTGGATGGTCCAAAGGTCAATTAGAACAAGAAATAAAGCATAAAAACTGGTTTATTCTTCCGAATACATTAGATGAAAATATAATTTCTCAGCCGGCAGATACACTTTGGAAAAAACTATTACAAATAAAAGGAGGAGAATATCTTTTATGGGCAAACACACCCGATAATCCAAACCACAATTGACCGATTAGGATAGTTTATTGAGAAGAAGCGCAAGTATTTTTTGCGTTTGTTCACTTTTAAATCTCTTTTTACGGTATTGACCAATACTGTATATACCTTCAACCCCCGTAAGTACAAATAACTCATCTGCTTTTTGAATGGCAAAGGGAGAAATTTCTTCCTCAAGCAATTCAAAGGCATCGTTCTCAGATAAAAGGGTTGTCAATAATGAACGATAAACAGTCTTTCGGCAACCCGAGGCGAGACTAGGAGTAAATACAGTGTTTCCTTTCACCAAAAAAAGTGTTCCTCGTAGGGTTTCCACAAGTTGTTTATCTTCGTTCAAGACAATTCCATCAGATAGACTATTTTCATACGCATATACCCATGCCATATTTCTCCATTGGGCATGTACACTTTCTAGGGAAGAAAACAGCCCTTTCGATAGGTAGTGATCTTTGTATAAATCAATTGGATGGTCATCGTGTTTGTAAGAAAAATTGCCCTTCCCTTTTTCTGCAGAAATTGAAAAAAGGCTAGCAGGAATGGGAAGGTCTGCCGTAGGTTTTTTTGCAGCGACCACGTGTATTTTAACAACACCGCTAAAAGCAGTTGGTTGAATTTTCTCACAGTAATCTAGCAATTGATTTTCCAAATAGGACAAGGTAAATTCCATAGGGATTTGCATGCGCAAAATTCGCATTGATGCCATTAACCTAAGGTAATGTTCTTCCCAAAACAACAATTGTCCGTTTTTAATTCGAATGCTTTCCGTCAGCACAGTTTGTTCCATAAAAGCCGAAAGAATGGATGCAGGAACTTCTTGATAGGAAGTGTAGTACTTCGCTTGAAATAAATACATAAATTTAGGCTGCTCCAAGAACTTGCTTAAGACTATCTACTAAGTTCTCCCATAACATTTTGGCTTCTTCCAGTTCAACCTCATCCGCGAAGTCACTGATGACGAGCGAAACATCTTTGGTGATTTCGTCTACTTGAATTATAAATTCAAAATAATAATCATCTTGATCTTCTTCCTCAGTTATCCAACGATAGCGAACTCTTTCATTGGTTTTCTTTTTGATGAGTTTGGCATATTCCTCGGTATCATCCCAAATAAAGGTGAAATCTTCCCCTCGAGAATTTACATTATCAGCAAACCATTCGGATAACCCAGATGGAGTAGATAAGTATTGATAGAGCAACTGTGGAGAAGCATGGAAATTGATCTCCAACGTAAAAGGAACTTTAGCAGACATAGATGTTATTTGTTAAGCTCCTAATATATTGAAAAAATAGAAACAACCTAAAACAAATTGACTTTTTTTAGCAGCAAATTAATAACGTTTCTAAGCATTTTTTTTATATTTGCAACCGTTGAAATGGCGAGGTAGCTCAGCTGGTTAGAGCGTCGGATTCATAACCCGGAGGTCGGGGGATCGTGCCCCCCTCTCGCTACAAAGGATAATGCTGTCTAAAAAGTCTTTCTTTATGTCAATCTGAACTCGTTTTAGATTCTAAGATATTTTGAAAAGCAGTCATTTGAGATTCTAAAATTAATCTACAATGGCAACTTTTACACTTTTTCAGACAGCCTCTTTTTAAGTGAAATACACTGAAATTTTTAAAACTTTTCTGTATCTGTCTGTGATAGCCCTTCTTTTAGGCTAAACAAAATTGTATTAGGAAAATAAATTTTAGCGCACAAAGGATAAAATATTTGGGAAACTTCTCATAAACTAATTTTTAAAAAAACCTTTCGCTTTAAATTTCATAAATACTTCTATCCAAGCGGTCATAATTAATTTTGCTCTTTCAGCTATTGTCAATTTTGCTGTTCGGGTAGAAACGAGAATTGTGTATGCTATATCTTCCAATATACTCTGATGAGCTAAATCCTCTACTTTTCCAATGAGAAATGCTACAGTAAGACTGTAAAACTGTCCTTGCCGTTCTAGGATTGCATTCAAAAAAGGGCTTTTATTGGAAAATTCATTATCAATATCAAAAAACATATCATTTAGACAAATGTAATCTGATAAGAGTAGATTGATTATTGACGATTTCTCATCACGCTCTTTTTTATCCATATAGTCCCATTCATAAAAAGAATGTGAATTAATATTTTTCATATTTCCAAAATATAGTATATTTTAATATGATAAAAAAATAAAATTTTATTTATTTAGATAAATTCTAAAAATCATAGTTAAGTCATAATTAAAAAACAAAATTGTTTCACTATTGAATAAAATACCTTTATTTTGATAAATAAATATTTTTTGATTTTTGATGAATAATTTAGAAGAGATCTCTCTGCTATTTGGGAATGAAATAAGAAAACGCAGAATAGAAGCTGGGTACAAAAGTTATGAGCAGTTTGCAGAAGACAATGACATTAGCCGGATTCAATACTGGAAAATGGAGAATGGAAATAACTTTACGCTCAAAAGCTTATTGAAAGTATTGGATGGATTAAATGTAGATTTTAATGATTTCATCAAAAGCCCCAATTTATTCAGTTTTCCAGAAAGCAGCTCTGCAAAGCGATTAAGCGAAATTATTGATTATACCAAACTTTCTAAAAAAGAATTTGCTCTAACGCTAGGATACAATAACACAACATTATTGAACAATGTCCTTTCTGGCAGAAACGAAATATCCAATACTTTAGTCCAAAAGATCACTGCAAAATACCCTGCCATAAATACTGAGTGGATAAAAACAGGGGAAGAAGCTATGTTAACGTAGTTGCCTAAAATAAAAGATATTTACTCTTTCATTAAAAACGAAAGTAAATCAATTGCTGTTTCGCTTATTTTAGTTCCTGGACCATAGATTCCTTTAACACCCTTTTCTTTTAAGTAGGCATGATCTTGCTGAGGGATTACACCCCCAACAATGACACATATATCGTTTCGACCATATCCCTTTAAAGCATCAATCACAGCAGGAATTAGGGTTTTATGACCTGCAGCTAAAGAAGAAACTCCCAGCACATGTACATCATTTTCAACAGCCTGCTTGGCCACTTCTTCAGGGGTTTGAAACAAGGGACTAATGTCTACATCAAATCCTATGTCTGCATAACTGGTTGCAACTACTTTAGCTCCTCGATCATGACCGTCTTGTCCCATTTTAGCAATCATAATTCTTGGTCTACGACCCTTTTGCTGCGTAAACAAATCGCTTAAGTCTTTTGCTTGTAAAAAATACTTGTCTTGCTTCACTTCTTTTGCATATACACCCGTAAAGGTTTGAATCTTAGCTTTGTGCCGCCCAAAAGCTTTTTCTAAGGCATTGGTTATTTCACCTAGGCTAGCTCTTTGCCTTGCGGCCTCGACGGCTAAAGCTAAAACATTTTCATCACATTTTTGATTCGCTTGTAATTTTGTTGCTGCATCGGTTAGCGCTTGTAAGCTTTTGGATACTAAACTATTGTCTCGTTCTTTCTTAACACGCTCCAAACGCTGCTTTTGCTGTGCTAACACCTTGACATTATCCACTTCCAAGATTGAAAGGGGCTCTTCCTCTAAAAGCTGGAAACGATTTACGCCAACTATTACGTCCTGACCACTATCAATTCGGGCTTGCTTTTTTGCTGCTACTTCTTCTATGCGCATTTTTGGTATTCCAGCTTCAATTGCTTTTGTCATTCCACCCATCTCTTCTATCTCCTCGATAAGCTGCCATGCTTTATTCATTAGTTGATCCGTTAAATGCTCTACAAAATGGCTTCCAGCCCAGGGGTCTACAACACGTGTAAGCTGGGTTTCTTCTTGTAAATACAATTGAGTATTGCGTGCAATATGGGCAGAGAAATCTGTTGGAAGTGCTATGGCTTCATCCAATGCATTGGTGTGTAAACTTTGTGTTCCGCCAAGAACCGCTGACATTGCTTCAATAGTAGTGCGAGTAATATTATTAAAAGGATCTTGGGCCGTAAGCGACCAACCACTCGTTTGGCAATGGGCGCGCAATGCCATTGATTTTTGGTTCTTTGGATTGAACTGTTTTACCAGCTTTGCCCATAAAACTCTAGCTGCTCTTAGTTTGGCTATTTCCGTGAAATGATTCATTCCAATACCCCAGAAAAAAGAGAGTCGTGGAGCAAAATCATCGATAGAAAGACCAGCATTTATTCCTGTTCGAATATACTCCAATCCGTTGGCCAAGGTATAAGCCAATTCAATCTCAGCAGATGCCCCAGCCTCTTGCATATGATAGCCCGAAATACTGATGCTATTAAATTTTGGCATGTTTTCTGCCATATATGAGAAGATATGAGAGACAATTTGCATGGAAGCTTTTGGCGGATAAATAAATGTATTGCGCACCATAAACTCTTTTAGAATATCGTTTTGAATGGTCCCTTTTAGATCTTCTTGCAAAACTCCTTGTTCTTCTGCTGCAACTATATAAAAGGCTAAAATGGGCAAAACAGCTCCATTCATGGTCATAGAAACAGACATTATGTCCAAGGGAATTTGATCGAACAAACGTTTCATATCTTCGACTGTATCGATGGCTACTCCAGCTTTTCCAACATCTCCAACCACCCTAGAATGATCACTGTCATAACCTCTGTGCGTGGGCAAATCAAAGGCTACAGAAAGTCCTTTTTGTCCCATAGCAAGGTTCCGCAAATAGAATGCATTACTCTCTTCCGCTGTAGAGAAACCTGCATACTGCCGAATGGTCCAGGGACGTTGAACATACATACTTGCATAAGGGCCACGCAGAAAAGGAGGCTTTCCCGCGCCAAAAGATTGGTGCGGATATTCGCTTGTGGTAAACTGACTGCTGGATGAAATTTCGTCTTGGGTTAAAAAATGCTCATAACTCTTTTTATTTAAAGTTGATGGCTGGTGGATATCCAAATGGTCAAAAGTCTTCTTCATACTCATTCGGTTAACTTAAATAAAATGTTTCAAGAGGAGTGAACATCGCTTTCTTCTTCGCTGCTCTAGGGACAATTGTGTTTATTTCAGCATTCAAACTTGAGGCAGTGGTATATTTATTAGTGCCTACCAAAACCAATGCTCCTTCTTTGAATTGCCTAGCTTCTTCTTGTCTTGCTTTTTCAATCTTTGATTGGATATTGTTGCTTTCTATCGCAGTCAACCATCCCCCATGCTGCTCAATTTCTAAAAATAACGCCCACGCTTTTTCCTTCATCTCTTCTTGCAAAGCCTCCAAATAATAGCTACCGTCCATTACATTGGGAAGTTCATCAAAATAACTTTCGTACTTCAGCAAATGAAGTTGATTTCGAGCAATTCTGTCGCCAAAGGCATTGGGTTGATTAAACCGTAAATCATAGGAATGATTCATGACTCTATTGGCTCCGCCTAAAACAGCAGACATCATTTCGGTGGTAGTACGCAAAATATTTACATTATAATCGGTAGTAGTTTTATTGCGTTGTAAAGGTTCAGCAGTAATAAGCAGTTCTAATGTATGACTATATTCTTTGATCATTATTTCAGCCAACGAGCGAAAAGAAGCAAGTTTCGCTAGCTCAAAAAAATAATTACTCCCCAGTGCAAGTTGCACATGAATTTTGGAGGGAAAAGCAATGGACTTTTCATCCATCAAAGAAAGGTAGGCATTCATATGAGAGAGAGCAAATGCAATTTGCTGTACAAGATTTGCGCCTGCATTAGCATACAACGAAGCATTGATAAAAAGTCCTTTACCAACAGTGTTCTTCATAAAAGAAAACCAGTTCTCATGCGACATCTCGGCTGAAGCTTTCCAATAGGCCTGCTGTGCATATTGACCGTAAAAATCAATTCCAAGTTCAACATTCTCTAGGGCACTTAATTGTGTCAGTATACTCTTGGACGGGATTTCTTTAAAAACAAATAAAAAATCTCTCTTCGAATCTTTGAGGGTGGTAGGCACTATTCCAAGATCATTAACCTCTTCACTTACAAAAAAATGAATGCAGTCGATTTCTGCATCTAGCGCATCATTTATTTGCTTAATTGCCAAGTTGCTGTCAGACTCAATACAAATGCGCTGCGTCCGTTTCCAATTGACTGGAGGGCTTGTACTGTCTTGCTTTTTTGGCTTAGGCTTTTTAAAATAAATTGGATCAACAGCAATGTCCTCGGGGCTTATCCATGTATGAGGTAAATTCCCCCGAGTCGCACCAAGCGCCTTCCTAATTTGCTCTTGCTGCTCTTCAACAGTATAAGAATGAAAGGCATCAAAAAAAGAATGTTCCATGGTACAATGTACAATTTCCCGAAT
>Ga0255769_10006934_pt1 | contig 10139 bp, 4 predicted proteins | sample 041ome_9_FD_179637 | JGI IMG/M metagenome (GOLD analysis project Ga0255769, IMG submission 179637) | Coastal salt marsh microbial communities from the Groves Creek Marsh, Skidaway Island, Georgia - 041413US metaG (version 2) | ecosystem: Environmental > Aquatic > Marine > Intertidal zone > Salt... | reverse complement strand
GCAACCATTTCCGATCGGATAAACCCCATCTATCTACTGCTTTTTAGCGCGGTTTCGGTAGAATCCCGCTTCAGAATAAGCAGTAACTCTTTTAGGAGGCGACATGAGCGAACAGGCTGAAAGCGCACAATCCAACCCAATCCTTTCAATCATCCTCGCCGGTATTGGTTTGATGGGTGTCGCTGCGGTGTTGTTACCAGCGGATCTCGTTCCACAACTCACTCAAACAGCACCGACTGGAGAGGCAAAGACTGAGGTTCCCGCTGTTGTTGAAGCTGCGCCGGTTGTTGAGAAAGCTGCTGTTAAAGAAGAGCCAGTCTTTGTTCCAGTAGAAGAACAGAGTCAAACAGAACAAGTTGTCGAGACGGTTAAAGAAGCTGTGACCGAACAGGTTGAGCAAACGCAAGAAACCGTTGCTGATGTGACCACTGAAGCGGCAAACACTGTGACCGATGCCGCAGATACAGCGGTAACCGCAGTGACCGACCTGATGAATAACGTGATGCCAACTGCGCCGGTTAATTCAATTGAGCAGCCCGTTAATACCACGCAGCGCCCTGCGGCTCCTCAGTTCCGTCCCCAGTACATGCCTTACATGGATGGTCGTTGGCCGGCACCTCCGGGATACTACCCACCGCAGAACTATCAGCCGCGCCCACCTTGGGGTTACCAGCCACCGCCTCAGCAGCGCTAAAAAACAAAAGCCCCGCAGTGCGAGGCTTGTGACTTAACCCATTGAAAAAGATAAACTTATTTTAAAAAAGTTAGTGTAATGGATATCTAAAGGATTTAAAGTTAGACTTGGTGCCCTTTTTTTTGCGGTACAAAGTGACGCTGTCTTTTTCAAAACGTATGCATCTGCTAACAAAAAAAATACTTATTAAACATACTCTGCCGTTCTTCTTAGTTGTTTTTTATTCTGCTCAGGTTTCGAGCATTGATAAAAACCAATCGGAAGCTATGCAGCTAGTGACTCTTGAGCAGATGTTTAAAGTAGCAATTCAAGAAAACTCTGGCCTCAAGGTGCAGAAGGCTGAATTAGAGGCTGCCCAAAGTGACTTAGATGCAGCAAAATGGCAACGTTTCCCTTCGTTTTCTTTAGAACAAAATACTGTATCTAATGACGGTAATACAGCCTCAGCTATCATCGAACAACCAATTTGGTCAGGTGGTGAAATTTCTGCGCAAATTGGTGTCGCTGATGCCGCTTTGGCCGAGCAAAAAGCAAAATTTGATGAGGCAGCACTCAACCTCCTTATCGATGTTGCTTCAGCTTACTATGATGTATTGAGGCTTGAAAAAAGACAGGAGGTTGCCAAAGAAAATACTCAGCAACACAAAAAGTTTCTGTCTGCTATAAAGAGAAGAGTGGACTCTCAAATCAGTCCCAATGCAGATTATGTTTTAGCTGATGCCCGCTATCAGCAGGCAATCCGTCAAGAGTTTCTTGCAGAGCAGGATCTTCATTCCCGACAAGCAGAATTAGATAGACTCACAGAAGGTAATTTGCAACCTCAAGATCCGTCTAAATTACTTCAGATTCCTCTTGAGGTTCTTCAAAGTTATGTCTCTATGGTGTTGGAAGCATCGCCTAAGTTGGCAAGTTTGAGGGCATCTACTGATAAGGGAAAGATGCTTGTTGCTAGGGAGCGTTCTTCTTTATGGCCTAAATTGGTTGCTCAAATCTCATCATCAAAACTTGCTACTGATGATAATTATTCTGATCCTTCCTATGGTTTGTTACTTAAGTACAACACAGGAAGCGGGTTGTCTAATCTTGACAAGATCAAAGCGACCAACCTTCGACTTGACTCGTCATATGCCGAGATGCGTTATGAGCGACAAAAAATAAAACAAGAAGCCATTCAAATGTTAAGGCGTTATCACTCTCTTAAAGACCAGAGTGAGCCTGCCGCGAGGCTAAAAGAGTCGACTATTGTCGTGATTGATTCATATCTTCGCCAATTTAAAATTGGAAAGAAAAGCTGGTTGGATGTGCTTAATGCACAAAGAGAGAAAACTGATGCCTTGAATGCTGCTTACGACAATAGTTATTTCTTAGAAGCAACAATTCAAGAAATGCTCTTGATGGTAAATTGGGAAGGCTTTAGACAGCGTTTCTACTAATAATTTTTAGGAATTGTTGTGAAGTTTTTGAGTTTTGAGTACGCAACAGAGGCGCTTTCTGCGCTAGCAAGATTAAAGGGTCTTTCGGTTCCTTCCTATCGTTTTGGTAAGCCAGACGCTGAGCTTTCCAATAACAAATTTAGCTATCCTATTAAACTTATAGAAATGTGGGCACTTCGCTTTCCTGAGGGCTCGCATAGATATTGTTTTATCGATAATTTAAAGCGATCGGACTTCCCACTCATCTGGATTGATGATGATGGTTATATAGCGGTCATTAAGTCTCGTCTTGCAAATGGCGATTTTGCATTGGAGTCGTTAGCTTCTGGATCGGATGAATTATTGCCAACTGAAATTGCAGCTAAAGGCAAATTTCTACTATTAAGTTCGATCTCAATAGATAGTGATGACGAAGCCTCCGGGCATATGTCAGCCAATGCGTGGTTCTGGCATGCTATAAAAAAGAAGAAGAAAGTCTTTATAGAAGCGATTGGCGCCACATTTTTGATGAATTTGCTCGGTGTTGTAACTGCGATGTATACCATGCAGGTCTACGATAGAGTAATACCTACACAGGGCTTTTCGACTTTATGGGTTCTGACTTTCGGTGTTGCTATGTCGATCGTCTTTGAGTTCATGATGCGCCAAGTTCGATCAATAATGACTGAAAGGGCCACCAAAGTTATCGATATGGAGCTTTCGGGTGTTTTCTTCTCAAAGGCTCTCAGTATTCGAATGGATGCAAGGCCACCAACGGTGGGAACCTTTGCCTCTCAAATTAGACATTTTGAATCTGTTCGGAACTTTATGACCTCAGCAGTTTTATTCGTACTGGCTGACGTACCTTTTGCATTAATGTTTATTTTGGTTGTTGCGTTGATAGGCGGCTATCTGGCGATCGTGCCTCTAATTACAGTGCCAATTGCGATTTTTGTGTCTTTATTCTTTAGGGGTGTTATAGAACGATTAACGAATGAGCACATGAAGGAATCGAATGAGAAGAATGGGCTATTGATCGAGGCGGTAGATGGAATTGAATCAATAAAAGCATCGGGTGCTGAGTGGAAAATTTATGATCTTTATATGTCTCTAACTAAGTCTATATCCAGTAGTGAATTAAAGTTAAAAGTGCTTAGTGCTAGGGCCTCTCATCTATCAATGCTGGTGCAGCAGGTTAACTATGTTGCTTTGATTGCAGTTGGCGCCTATGCAATAAGTAATGGTGAGCTCTCTATGGGTGGATTGATTGCGTCTTCTATCATTATGGGGCGTATCTTTAATCCCTTAGCCCAAGTACCTAACTTGGTCGTTCAATGGAAGCATGCTCAGATTTCCCTAAAGGCCTTGGATGGCATTATGGAAATGCCAAGTGATAGAGCGCCCGATGCACGTCTTGTGGTGCCAGACCAAATGAAGGGCCATCTTGCAATGGAAGATGTGCTTTTTGCCTATTCTGAGAATAGTGCAAAAGTTGTGGTCCCCAAGATTTATTTCTCGCCCGGTGAGAAGGTGGCTGTTATTGGTTCTGTAGGTTCTGGTAAGTCAACATTTCTTAAGCTCATTTCAGGCTTATATGCACCATCTCAGGGCCGCGTATTGATCGATGGTGTGGATATTCAGCAGCTCGCCCCTGAATTTGTGCGTGAGCATGTGGGTTATCTGCCTCAAGAGGTTCGACTGTTTAATGGCACCTTAAGAAGTAATTTAACTATTGGGTTACCAACTCCTAGTGACTCGACCATTATTGAAGCCTGTGAAAAGACCGGGTTAGCTGATTTTATTAAAGCCCATCCTGATGGTCTTGAGCTAATGATTGCAGAAGGTGGTCGTGGTCTATCCGGTGGCCAAAAACAGTTAGTTGGTTTGACCAGAATGCTGATGATGTCTCCGAGCATCATGTTGCTTGATGAGCCTACTGCCTCTATGGATGGGGAGTTAGAGGCTAAGGTCATGAAACACCTCTTCCAAAGTTTGCCTTCAGATACGCTATCAGTTGTTGTGACACATAAAAAATCTGTCTTAGCTCATGTGGACAGAGTTATTGTTATTAATCAAGGCCAGGTTGTGATGAATGGCCCAAGGGATGATGTGTTTAAGCAAATTGCAGAACTGAAAACAAAAGCGCAAGCATCCGTTAAACCAAATTAAGAAAGTATTTTCATGCAGTATTCATCAAAAGAAGTGAACGACATCAATGCTGAGATAGGAGATCAGCGTAGTATTTTATTTTTTGCTGCAATCGTTTTTGTCGCTTTTGTTGTATGGGCCTTTTTTGCTGAGATCGATGAGGTAAGTCGAGCGCCGGGACATGTAATGGCAAGTTCTCGAACTCAGGTTATCCAATCTCAGGATGGTGGTGTTTTGGAAGAGCTACTTGTTGCTGAGGGTGACAAGGTAGTGGCGGGACAGCTTTTAGCGAAGATTGATAAAACACGAGCAGAGGCTGCATTTTTAGAAACACGCGCACAAGTCGCGGCTTTGTCAGCAAGAACATCTCGTTTAGAGGCTGAGTTATTTGACTCGAAGCCCAAATATGACGATATCGCTAACGAATACCCTGAATTTATTTCAAATCAGAATAAGTTGATAAAGGTGAGACGTAAGGCTCTCCGAGATGAATTAAAAGCTATCTCTGACATCCAGAAACTGATTCAAAAAGAGCTAGACATGAATTTGCCATTGGTTGAGATGGGGGATGTCAGTATGACCGAAGTCCTACGTTTAGAAAGGCAGGTCGCTGATTATTCAGCACAGAAAACGATTAAGAGAAATGAATACATTCAAGAATTACAAAATGAATTGAGTACGTCGCGAGAAGAACTTACTGCCATGCGTGAATTGATGCTGCAGAGGTTGCATATCCTTAACCAGACTGAGCTGAAATCTCCAATGAATGGCATTGTTAAAAACGTTCGGATTACAACGTTGTCGGGTGTTATCAAACCTGGGGAAGATATTATGCAAATCGTGCCCAGTGATGACGATTTGCTTATCGAAGCAAAGCTTTCTCCAGCGGATATTGGTTTCGTAAAAATAGGGATGCCGGTATCCATTAAAATTGATGCTTACGATCCCAGTATTTATGGAGATTTGCCGGGCGAGCTGATCTTTATCAGCGCGGATACACTTGATGAAGATCTAAAGCAAAATGAGTCACCTTATTACCGAATAAGAGTTAAATCGCTCGGTAGACGCTTTAGTGCTAAGCCTGATTTAAGTCTAGAAATCCAACCAGGTATGACTTCAACTGCTGAGATAAAGACTGGTGAGCGGACGGTCATGCAATACATCACAAAACCCATTATTAAAACGCTATCAAGCTCGATGGGGGAGAGGTGATATTTTTAATATAAAAAAATATATCTTGATAAAATACTAACTCATTGAAATTGATTATATTTTTGTAACTGACATTGCTTTGTAAGTATTTTCCTTCAAATTAGATGTTTTAATTCACTATCTATTTTCATATTATTTGCTTAATCAATTATCAAAATTAAGTAGCCCTAAATATGTCTTTCCTTGATTCATTGAAATCGTCTTTGGATAATATTTTCAACTCCTCAATTAATACAGCCAACAAGCTTTTTATCGTTACCGACCCAGCGGGTAACGAAATTGTCTTAACTTTAGACGAGCTTTTGACTCACCCGATTCCACCGGGATCCTCAATAACGCTTTTAGTCCCAGAAGCTGACGTAAAACCAAATGCAAAGTCCAAGTTAGTTAAGGTAGGAGACAAGCTTGTAATCCAAGAGGGTGATTTGCAGCTTGAGTTGGAGGGGATGAGTGCTGATGTCTCAACTCTCCAGATTTTAGATCCCTCTGCAATGACGGCTGAGTCGCAAGTTAACATCGCTGCAGCAATTAATAAAAAAGGCTTCGATGCCACAATGTATGACTTGTTGTCAGAACCAGCTAGTCCACAGTCGTCAGTCTCTGAACCCATTAACCCAGCAGCTTTTGCAGTTGGCGGTTTAGCTGTTGCTGGTGGCGGTGGCGGTGGCGGTGGTTCCAGTGCTCCTTCTGGGCCGGCAGTTGGAAGTACAACTGTTACTGCGGTAGCTATTACTAGCGATAACGAGCTTGCTTTTGATGCCTTGAATGCAGGTGATGTTGTAACGATCCAAGTTACAACAAGCGCCGCTGTGAGTTCTGCAACAATAGGCAACGTGACTATCACTTTGGTGATGGACTCGGGCGAGGTTCAAGCTACTTTAACCGGTGGAGATGGAACTGGTGGCAATGAGCTAACTTTCACTTATACGATTCAAGCTGGTGATGAGGCAACCAATGGTATTGCCATCAAAACTGACTCGATTGCTTATTCAGGCGCAAATTCGGAATTATTAGACGCTGCAGGCGACCAATTAGATGTCACCTTTGCGGCTGTGGCTGCGAACAACGCGTTCATCGTAGACAACACAGATCCTACCCTATCTAGTTGGGTATCGGTTGATGCAAACCCAGATCAAATTGTACTTACCTACTCTGAGGCGCTGGCAGGTCATTCGGGGGCTGTTACTCCAGATGTTGCAGATTACTCATTGTTGGTTAATGGTGTTGCAGCAGCAGGGCCAACAGCAGTTGTTGTTGCGGGATCAACGGTTACTATTTCGTATGCAGCTGGAACGTTCGCGACAGGTGATAACCTCGCATTGACCTATCAGCCCACTAACGGTGCATCGAATGATGCTCTGGTAGACATTGCGGGTAACGAGGCAGTTGGATTTGCTCAAGGACGTGTTGCTGACGGTTATGTGCGTAATGCGCAAATTTGGATTGACACTGATGGTGACGGGATCAAGGACTACGATACCGGTATTACCACCGATGCTAACGGCTTCTTCTTCTTGCCGGCTGATTTACCCTCCGGTGCAATTGTTATTTCGGGCGGTTTCAACATTGATACGGGTGTGTCAAACACCCTTGAAATGAAAGCGCCTGAAGGGGCTGCAGTCATCAACCCCATTACCACCATGGTCCAAGAGATCGTAGAAACCGGTGTAGATGCAGCGGCAGCGGCTGGTCAGGTGGCTGATGCGTTTGGTATTGTTCCTGATGGTGGCGCATCTATCACAAACTTTGACCCCATTGCGGTCGGTAATACGGATGCACAAAAAGTTGCTGCTCAAATCGCTACAGTAACCTCTTTGGCAGGTGAGTCAGGAGCTGCCACGGTAGTGAACAACTTGGTATCTCAGATTACTGAGGTGACAAGTTTTGGTGACGTTGATGCAACTGAAAGATTGAGTCTTGCTGACGGTAATACACTGGCAGCGTTGTTACAGGATGATAGTGGTAATTCAGTTGTAAACACCGAAACGTTAACCACCATCGCTGATGCTGCCGAAAACATTTCGACTGCTGCTAGTGTTAGTGCTATCTCTGAACAACAGGGCCTTGCTTTAGACGCTATTGCTGCTGCTGCGCCTACTATTTCTGATGCTGATGCAGTCCATCCATACGGTGTTGATAGTGTGGGCACGGCTGTTTCGACCGCTAATTTGATTCGCGTCAATATCGAAGTAGATGCTACTGATGGTACATCGGTAGTTAAAGGCGACACGGTCGTATTAAAAGTTGATGGCCAGGTTGTTAGTTTAGTCAGAGATACGATTAACGAGACTGATATTGCCAATGGCTACATTGATCTGCAGCTTGATAACCTAAGTTCATCAGAAGGCTCACATTCTCTTGTAGCTCAAATCATCGACAAGGCGGGTAATATTAGTGCGGATTCAGCGGCACTTGTTACAGAGTTTGATTTAACCGCGCCGGCTAAGCCTTCGATCGATGCTATTGGGTCGTATTTAAACAGCAAGACGCCTACCTTAACGGGTAAAGCAGAGGCTGGCTCAACGGTGACCCTATATGACACTGATGGCACAACAGTCTTGGGTACGGCAACTGCTAATGAATCCGGTGACTGGTCTGTTGAATCATCGTCTTTATCCGAAGCTTCTCATACCTTTACAGTAAAGGCGCAAGATGCCGCAGGTAATGTCTCTGTGGCGTCATCGTCTGTTACGGCCACGATTGATGTCACCGCACCCGCTAGTACCGTCACAATAACCAAAGGTGTTGATGATGTTGATCCCGCTGGTGATTTGGCAACGGGTGATACAACCAATGACAATACGGTTCAGCTCGTGGGAACGAGCTCCGCTTTGCTCGCCAATGAGAAAATTGCGATCTATGACGGTGATAGCCTTTTAGGTTATGCGTCTGGCACCTCAACAGGTTCTACAGCCTGGACATTTGATACAACCGGTTTAACTAATACAACACATTCGTTTACTGCAGTAGTGGTTGATCCTGCGGGTAATGCTGGCACGCCGACCAGTGCGTTCGAAGTGACGGTTAATGCAGAGGTTCCAACCCAGACAGTTACGATTGATTCAGTAGCTATTACAAACGATCAAACGCCCGTTATCACCGCTACTTTGTCAGAGGTTATTGGTGTAGGTGATGAGATCAAAATTTACATCGATGGTGTTTTGATTGGCGATATTACTAGTGGCCATGTTGTAGTCAGCGACGATGTGAATTTGACCATCACGCCGACTGTAAACCTTTCAGAAGGTTCTCATTCTGTCAGTGCCGTGGTCCAAGGCTCTGGTGGTAACCAGGGTGCGGTTAGCTCAGCGGTGACCTTTGAGATTGACATTACAAATCCTGAATCACCGGTGGTAAAAACCATTGCCGGTGACGGTGTTGTAAATGCTGTCGAATTGGCTGCAGGTGTAACGCTTTCTGGGTATGCAGAGGCAGGCTCAACGGTCACATTGGTTGAATTAAGTGAAACAGTTACTGCGAATACAGCGGGTGTTTGGTCGTATAACCTCACCGAGGCAAACGTAACTACCTTGGCGGGCAGCACGTTAGACGTAACGGTAACCGATGCTGCTGGGAATGTGTCCGCTGCCACAACGGTAAACAACGGTTCAGGCAATGCATTAACTAAGGATGTGATTACCCCTGATGCGCCAGTGTTTGCATCGGGTGGTGCGGACCCTACTGTTTTTACTTTCTCTAAGTCAGATGTGGGTTCAGGAAAAATTATTGTAGAAGCTGAGGCGGGTGCCAGGGTTCTTTTGACTCTGGGTGATACCACCATAGCTGCGACTGAAACTGCAACGGCAGGTGCAACCCGAGGTGTTGAGTATGAGTACACTCTCACAGCATCAGCCTTCAAAGCTGTGGGTGAAGGTAGCTCCGAGATCAGTGTTAAGGTGATTGATGCGGCGGGTAACGCCACAGATGCGGTTACAGGGTCCTTGGTAATCGATACTAAGCCACCGGTTCTGACACCTTTTGTGATGTCCGATGCTAGCTTAAAAGCTGGCGATCAGATTGATATTACCTTTACCACAGAGAAGTCTGCATCCCTCTCAATAGAGATTTACGCCAAGAATGCTGATGGCACTACTGGTGCATTAAAGCAAACGACGGGCGGGCAAAATTCGGTTGCGGTTGCCGCAGAAGATGCGCTTGACGCCACTCTGTCGGAAAGAACACTCACTGACATTTTGTCAGATTACACCCTGGCTGATGGCTCCTACTTATTAAAGCTTATTGCTTCGGATTCGGCTAGCAACACGGTTACTCGAACAGGGTCATTCTTGTTGGATGCGACACCTCCTGACGATCCTGTTTTATTGTCTTTCGGTGATGATCTCGGTAATTCAGATTCTGATAATTTGACGTCTGATAACACACCTAAGTTATCTGTTTTGGCAAAAATAACTGACAAAGCCACCGTGTCGTTTTATCAAGATGACGCCACTGATCCTTTGGCAGGAACGATCTACGTTGAGCGCGATGCAAGTGGCGCTAAAAAAACCTATTTAATTGATGGCACTGAGGATGCTGCAGGCACTTACTATAAGTATCAGCTTCAATTAAGCGAGCTCGAGGATGGCTCTTATTCGTTTACAGCAAAAGCGGCTGATAGATCCGGAAATATTTCAGATGCTGCAGGCCCGCTTGTGGTTACAATCGATACCGTT
>Ga0255769_10006917_pt1 | contig 10164 bp, 8 predicted proteins | sample 041ome_9_FD_179637 | JGI IMG/M metagenome (GOLD analysis project Ga0255769, IMG submission 179637) | Coastal salt marsh microbial communities from the Groves Creek Marsh, Skidaway Island, Georgia - 041413US metaG (version 2) | ecosystem: Environmental > Aquatic > Marine > Intertidal zone > Salt... | reverse complement strand
AATAATTCTATATTACCTCGACTTGATAGAACTGTGTGAATATTTGAATTATATTTGAATCGAAGATTCAATGTTGCGCTAGGGCAACATTGGAATCATTTTTAAAAAATATCTCTGCCGCTGCTGTGGTGGACTCCTCCTTTCATTGCTAACGTAGGCATCCAAAGGCATGAGTTCATTCTATTTCCTTCCATTTTGATCACGAATATTGGCGATGTGCGTTTCCGCGTATCCCTTTCGTGCGTTCAATCGGGTAAAACAAAGGGGCAGCAATAATGAGAAAATTCGCAAGCAGTGTATCGCTTGGCGCGGTTGCAGTTGCCATGGCCACGCCAGCCATGGGGCAAGATCAGACACAGCCAGAACAGCAAGAGGCACAGCAGCGCACCGGCGGTGTTCCGGTAATCGTGGTTACCGCGCAGCGCCGCAGTGAAGACCTGCAGGACGTTCCAGTCTCTGTCCAGGCGCTTGGACAGGAAGGTCTTGAGCAGCTCAATATCGATACGTTTGAAGACTATCTTGAGCAACTTCCGACTGTGACCGCTGGCGGTTCCGGGCCGGGTCAGAGCACCATCTACATCCGCGGCTTGGCTTCAACGACACCAAACCTCACAACCGCTGGCGTTGCCGGCCTTGCACCAAACGTCGCTCTTTATCTCGATGAGCAGCCGCTGTCTCAGCCAGGCCGCAACCTGGACGTATATGCGGCCGATCTGGAACGGATCGAAGTTCTGTCCGGTCCGCAAGGCACGCTGTTCGGCGCAAGTTCGCAAGCCGGTGTTGTGCGCCTGATCACCAACAAGCCAAGCCTGTCGGGTTTTGATGCCAGCGCCTCGGCTGGCGTCTCGTTCACTAAAGGCGGTGAGACCAGCTACAAGGCCGAGGCCATGGTCAACGTACCGGTCACTGACACGATTGCGCTGCGCGGCGTAGTCTATCTCGACGATCAGGGCGGCTACATCGACAATGTGGCTGGCACTCGCAATGCCGGCGAGAGCGGACGTTTCCGTACCGCGGGCACCGTGCGCGACAATGGCGTGCCGGTCAGCGCAGGTCGCGCCGGTTTCCAAGCCGGGGCGGACCTTTCGGCTGTCAATCTGATCAACGCCGACAATGCGTCGCTTGTTGAAGAGGATTTCAACGACACCCAGTACTCCGGTTTTCGCGCCACTGCACTCTGGGAAGTGACGCCTGATTGGAAAGTCACTTTAGCGCACTCACGTCAAAGCGTTGAGAGCGACGGAGTATTCTTCGCCGATCCTGAGCTTGATGGTCTTGATGATCTGGAAATCCAGCGCTTCGAAGACGATCGTATCGAAGATGATTTCTCCAACACCAGTTGGACCGTCGAAGGTCGCTTGGGCGCGCTCGATATTGTTTATAGCGGCGCATACACTGACCGGGAAACGCAGCAGAAGGTCGACTACTCAGACTATCTGTTTGTCGGCCAATACCTGCCATACTACATCTGTGACACAGCCGTAGTCTATTCCGGCTATGTGGCCAATGCTCCAGCTGATCCGACCTGTCAGGCACCAAACCTGTTCGTCGCATCGAATACGGATACCACTGTGTTCACGCAGGAATTCCGCGTCAGCACGCCGCAAGATGCGCGCATCCGCGCAACCGCGGGCGCGTTTTATAGCGATCTGGAGCTCAAGGAACTCAATGACTTCGCCTATCCCGGCTCGCAATTTGTGCGCGGTTCGGATGGCGTGACGACTGGCTTCCTGCCCAACTTCCCGCTGACCAACGCAAGCGCGGCCGGCGGCGGCAATTCGTCGACTGGCTATTTCCAGGAAGCTGGACCATTTCCGACTGGTGTGATTTTCCGCAACGATATCCGCCGCACGGACGAGCAGCTGGGCATCTTCGGTGAAGTTGCTTTCGATATCATTCCGGATACGCTCACGCTCGCAGGTGGCGCGCGCTATTATGATATCGAGGTTGACCTGGAAGGCAGCGCGAACTCGTCCTTCTTCAACCTTAATTCTGCTATTTTCGGTCCCAATGCGGGTGCGGCACCTGGCACAGGGGCAGATGCCCAGCTTGCTGGTACCAACATCAGCGCTCAGTTTGCGCCAGGCAATGCGGTGGGTGCGCCCGACACGGCTTCGACTGATGGTTTCATATTCAAAGGCACGCTCACATACACGCCGAACAGCGACCTGATGTTCTACGCGACCTATTCGGAAGGCTTCCGCCCTGGTTTGCTCAATCGTCCAGGTGGTGCAAGCAACGGCGCAGGCTTTACCGTGCCTTATGCGCTCGATACCGATGAGGTGAAGAACTATGAAATCGGTTGGAAAACCGATCTGGCTGACGGCCAGCTGCGATTGAACGGCAGTGCATTCTTCGTTGATATCAGCCGCCTGCAGACCACTATCTTCGATCCAAGCATCACTAACCTGTTCTTCTCGGACAATGCGGCCGACGCCGAGATTATGGGTGTGGAAGGAGACTTCACCTTCGCACCTTATGCGGTGCCGGGCTTGACCGTAGCCGGTGCATTTTCCATTCTCGACACAGAGATCACGGATGTGCTTACGCCAACCAATGACGTTGTTGTCGGTGAAGAACTCGCCTTTGCACCGTCATTCCAGGGCAACATCCGCGTGCGCTATGAATGGGATCTCAGCAACACGCTGGAGGCCTTTATACAGCCGCAAGTGTCGCATTCGGCATCGAAGTTCACGGACATTATCGAGATCAACAAGCTAGAACTGGAAAGCTACACTGTGTTCGATCTTTCGGCTGGCGTTAAGAGCGGCCCGTGGAAGTTCAACGTCTACGGAGAGAACCTGTTCGACACACGGGCACAGATTTCTGGCAACTTCGTGTTCGACCGCGCACGCATCTCCACCAACCGTCCGTTGACAATCGGCATGCGCATCAGCTTCGACTACTGATCCAGCAGTTTGGCATAACGAGCGGTGGGGGTGAGCCTGGACGGGTTCACCTCCACCGTTTTGCTATGTAGGGACAAGCAATGGCAACACGCGAAGAACAGCTCAAGGCAGCCCAAACGGCATTGCAAGCCAGCGAGTTCGCAAAAGGGCTGGCTCTAGCTGAAAATCTGCTGGCAGAGCAGCGGAGAGATCCAGAAGCGCTGTATCTTGCCGCTGTCGGAAGTCGCTATCTCGGTAAACATAGTGATGCTGAGAAGCATCTTGGTGCTCTCCATCAGGCAATGCCCGAATATGGGCGCGCGTGGCAGGAAGAGGGGCACCTGGCACTCGCCCTTGGGGACAAGACCAAGGCGCTGGAGGCTTTTGCCCGGGCATCGCGCTTCAATCCGGCGCTAACCGCCAGTTGGCGTGAACAGGCCAAGCTGCTGAGTGCGGCAGGTCGCAATGCCGAGGCAGCCGCAGCCAACGCGCAGCTGGAGCGGCTTTCCTCGCTCCCGCGCGAGCTGATCGCGGTGACCAACCATCTTCACGAAGGGCGGCTTCTGAGAGCAGAAGAAATCTGCCGCCATTTCCTGCGCAGCAATCCCAAGAATGTCGAAGGGATGCGACTGCTCGCCAAGATCGGAATTGAACTTGGCATTCTCGATGATGCCGAATTCCTGCTCGAAAGCGCAGTCGCGTTCGAGCCTGACAACATTCAGCTCAAGCTCGACTACACCGATGTGCTGCGCCGCCGCCAGAAGTTCGGCAAGGCGCGAGCGCAAGCTCAGGCGCTGCAAGATAGCGATCCCGGCAATCCCATTTTCCAGTCGCAACTTGCAATCGAAAGCATGCAGACCGGTGATTACGATCGCGCATTCGAACTGTTTGACGCAGTGCTTGAGAAGCTGCCGCGAGATCCGGCAACGCTGACGAGCAAGGGTCACGCACTCAAGACGTTGGGCCAGACGGATGAGGCGATCACTAGTTACCGCGCGGCAGTTAGTGCGAAGCCTGATCACGGTGACGCCTATTACGCGCTCGCCAATCTCAAGACCTACAAGTTCGAGAATTCAGAGATTGACGCGATGCGCGCGCAAGCTGCGCGGCCTGATCTTGCCTTTATGGACCGGGTCCACCTGTCCTTTGCGCTTGGCAAAGCGCTGGAAGATCGCGAAGACTACGAAGCGAGCTTCAAGCATTATGATGAAGGGAATGCCTTGAAGCGCGCGCAAACCCGCTACAGCGCCGATGCGATGAGTCGCGAGCTGGCGGCACAGAAATCGGCATGCACAGCAGACCTGTTCGCAAAGCATGAAGGCGCGGGATATGATGCGCATGATCCGATATTTATCCTTGGCCTGCCGCGCGCAGGCTCGACATTGCTCGAGCAAATCCTTGCCAGTCACTCGCAGATCGATGGCACGCTCGAGCTTCCCAATATCCTCGCGCTCGCGCACCGGTTGCGCGGACGCAAGGCAGGCCAGTCACGGTACCCGGAAATCTTGCATGAACTCACGGCTGAGCAACTTACGACTTTCGGTGAGCAATTCATCGAGGAAACGCGTATCCATCGCCAAGGCGCGCCATTCTTCATCGACAAGATGCCCAACAATTTCAGGCATATCGGGCTGATCAATCTGATTCTGCCGAATGCAAGGATTATCGACGCACGCCGTGATCCGATGGATTGCTGTTTCTCCGGCTTCAAGCAGCTTTTTGCCGAGGGGCAGGAGTTCACTTACGGCTTGGAAGAGGTTGGCCGGTACTATGCCGACTATGTCGATTTGATGGACCATTGGGATGCGGTTCTGCCAAGCAAGGTCTTGCGCGTGCAACATGAAGATGTGCTCGACGATGTCGAAGCGCAGACGCGCCGCATGCTCGATTTTATCGGTGTCCGGTTCGAGGATGCCTGTCTTGAATTCCACAAGACTGACCGCGCTGTTCGCACCGCGAGCAGCGAACAGGTGCGCCAGCCGATCAATCGCAAGGGGCAGGATGCCTGGAAGCCGTTCGAGCCTTGGCTTGAGCCGCTTAAACAGACTTTGGCCGGAAGGCATTGACCACACTCGATCACTCACGCGCATCAAGGAATATTTTGATGCTGGCCGATAAGGGCGTTATCTGGCCGGAATGATTGCATCTGCTCTTTCAGTGCGCGCATTGCTCAGCGCGATCTTCATCCTGATGGCGGGCAGCGGGTTTCTCTCAACGCTTATTGCAGTTCGTCTTGAGAGCGCGGGCGTCCCTTCGCTGATCATTGGCCTTGCAGCGACGAGCTATTTCACCGGACTAACTCTCGGATCACTTAGGGTTGAGCCGCTGATCGCGCGCATCGGGCATATTCGCGCCTTCGCTGCATTTGTGACGATCTTTTCTGCCAGCAGTCTGACCTACGCCATCATTGAACAGCCAATTGTCTGGGTCGTGCTGCGCTTTATCGATGGCTTTGCCATGGCCGGCGTGTTTGTTTGTCTTGAAAGTTGGCTCAATCGGCAAGCGACACCTGCCTACCGGAGCACGGTGCTCTCCTCCTATATGATCGCTTTATATTGCGGGCAGGCTGCTGGTCAGTTCCTGCTCAATTTGGGCGACAATGCACCAGACCTTCCCTTCATGATCTCGGCAGTTTTGCTCTCCATCGCATTGCTGCCAGTGCTGCTCACTCGCATGGAGCAACCGCAGGTGGAGGCGTTCACGCCATTTTCCATCCGCAAGCTCTATACAGCTTCTCCGCTCGGGATCGTTGGAACGCTTGCCACCGGCGCAATGTTGGGCGCATTCTACGCCATGGGCGCGGTCTACGTTCAGCGGATTGGAATGGATCTGTCGCAGGTCGCGCTGTTTACGTCATGTGTGATTGCAGGCGGAGTAGCGCTACAATATCCATTGGGAAGACTTTCCGACAGGTTTGACCGGCGGCGCGTGATTATCGCATGTTTTGCCATAGCCGCGGGCGTTAGCGCTACGATCGCAGCATTAAAGCTGCCAACCGTCGGAACCATCGCAATGGGCAGCATCTTTGGCGGCTTCGCTTTTGCGCTCTATCCGCTCTGTGTCGCGCATTCGAACGACCATCTTGAAGAGGAAGAACGCGTGGGCGCGAGCAGCGGCCTAGTGCTGACGTACTCCGCCGGCGCGATGGCTGGGCCGATGATTGGGTCAAGCGCGATGAGCGCGTTCGGTCCGGCCGGTTTATTTGCGATGATCGGCGTACTCGCGGCTGGCGCAGCGATTTTCGGTATCTGGCGCACCGTGGTGCGTTCGGCTGTTCCGGCAAGCGAACAGCAGGTCTTCCAAAGCCTGCCGCGAACAACACCCATGGTCGCCGTGCTGGAGACAGAGGGCAATATCGAGGGTTCGAAATCTCGCTAACTGACATTAGTATAGGAAGCTTCGCCACCAATCTCAGAGGTTTGGGCGATTGAGTTCGCCTCCCGAAGGCGGTCAGTCGGCCTGCAGAATATTCAGAGCCGAGCCGGAATTTCCGCAATTGGTACGCTGTCCTGCCGTTGGGACGAACGTCCGCAATTGGGTCGTTAGCAGACCTTTGCCTCAGGCCGCTTCGGCCGCCTCGATATATTCGGGATAGAACGCCGGTTCGCGGTCTGACCAGCCTGGCGCGGTGGCGGCCGCTTCGCTCAGGGACTGCAGCAGCTCCTTACGACACTCCGGGCGAAGCTGCGGCAAGGCAGCGGCCGCGCAGAAAGCGCTCGGCAGCCATGGGCGGACATCCGCGCCCAGCAGGCGCTCATAGAGAAAGCGAAACGCGGAGAAACATGTGATGCATTCTTGCGAGAGGTCAAACGCTGCGAGGCGCACCAGCTTGCCGATAAAGGCTTCGGTGTCATTGATGGTCGCTTCGTGCGGGATCGTTTCGCGCAACGTCTTCAATTCCTGATAGGCGACATACTGGCTACGGATCGCGGCGGACTCGCCTTCGTTGCGCGCCCACAGCTTGAACGCATCCTGACGGCCAAGCCCGATATCAAGGCTGCGCTTGATGTAGCGTTGCTCGCCAGCGGAAAAGCTCGCGAATTCGCGCATTTCGTTGATCGTCATCGATGCAGTGCCGGTTACGGCCATGGCAAATGCTCCCGTGTTGCAAGGGGCAGTTTCGCCGAGTGTGGTTAATTATCGGTAACTATACCTAGATTACTTGTGCGGAGTGGGGCGTTCTTGTTGTGTTTGCAATGCCGCCCACACCAAGCGCGCCTAGATCAATCCCGCAAGCGGGCTGGAAGGATCGGCATACATGCGCCGCCCCATCCGGCCTGCCAGATAGGCTTCACGGCCAGCCTCCACTGACAGCTTCATCGCGCGGGCCATACGGATCGGGTCTTTCGCTTCGGCAATCGCGGTATTCATCAATATGCCATCGCAGCCCAGCTCCATGCCGACCGCCGCATCGCTCGCCGTGCCAACGCCTGCGTCGACCAGCACCGGCACATTCGCGCCTTCAACGATCAGGCGGATCGTAACCTGGTTCTGAATACCCAGACCTGAGCCGATCGGTGCGCCCAATGGCATCACTGCCACCGCGCCCGCGTCTTCCAACTGCTTCGCGGCGATCGGATCATCAACGCAGTAAACCATCGGCAGGAAGCCCTCCTTGGCGAGCACCTCGGTCGCCTCCAGGGTTTCCTTCATATTGGGATAGAGCGTGCGCGCTTCGCCCAGCACTTCGAGTTTTACCAAGTCCCAGCCGCCCGCTTCGCGCGCCAGGCGCAAGGTGCGGATCGCATCATCTGCGGTAAAGCATCCGGCGGTGTTGGGCAGGTAAGTGACCTTCTTGGGGTCAATATAATCGGTCAGCATCGGCGCCTTCGGGTCGCTGACATTCACCCTGCGCACAGCCACGGTGACGATCTCTGCGCCCGCAGCTTCAACCGCTGCGGCGTTTTGTTCGAAATCCTTATACTTGCCAGTCCCAACGATCAGGCGAGACTTGAATGTGCGGCCCGCAACCGTCCATGTATCGTCCGCTGCCTGAGAGCCGCCACCCACGAAGTGGACGATCTCCAGCACATCTCCATCATTCAACGACGCCTGCTCCAGAGTTGATCGCGGCGCGATTTCGCGATTGCACTCGACCGCAACCTTGGCCGGCTCAAGTTCGAGCTCGCGCACGAGGTCCGCAATAGTGGCCGCTGTGGTCTGGCGTGGTTCGCCGTTCAAAGTGATTGTCTTCGTGTCGCTCATGTCTGCGCGACATAAGCGTCATTGCTGCGCTGGCAAGTGGCTTCGCATATTAAGAAAGTGGCCCGTGGCAACCAGGGCCACACCGATCATGGTGAAGATCACTTCATAGAAGCCGTGCGGCATCGCCAGGGCGCCGCCCATAAAGGTCAGGCCCACCATAGCCGTAACGAAGGGTGCAGCGCGGCGATGACGCAAGGCGCCCCAGCCAATCGCAACTGCCGCGATAATCAATGCAATCGCCAGACCTACGCGATGGATTTCCGGCGAAAGCAGGAAGTGGCTGCCGGCGCCCAACACCGAAACGACCAGAATCGTCAGCACGCAATGAAGCAAGCACAGGCTGGAAAGCCAGATGCCAGCGCGGTCCATCCGCTGCCGAATCGAGATGCTGTACTCAGTCATACTGTGGAGTGCCATCTATGTTATGGTGTATCATCTTTCAAGTCGCAGTTTTGGCAGGCATGCCGATTTCTCAATTGGTGTTGCATCGTTTGGACTTGCACTTTGATGCCGTGCTGCGCAGTTAGCGGGTATGGCAAACTCTGCTGCACCTGTTCCGGAAAGCGATTATTCTCGCGCCGTCAAAGGGCGGCCGCTGGTGCTGGCCAAATGGCTTTACGTAGTGGCCTTGATGGTCATCATCATTGTCATGGTAGGCGGGATCACGCGCCTCACGGAAAGCGGGCTATCCATCACGCATTGGAGCCTCGTCACGGGCATTTTGCCGCCGTTGACCGATCAAGCGTGGCAGGCAGAATTCGATCTCTACCGTCAAACCGGCGAGTATCGCTTCGAAAGCGGGCCTGCGGGAATGGATCTCGCTGCATTCAAGTTCATCTATTTCTGGGAATGGTTCCACCGCGTTCTGGGGCGGCTGATCGGGCTCGCCTTTCTGCTGCCAATGGTGTGGTTCTGGATACGCCGGGCAATTCCTGCCGGTTACAAGGGGCGGCTGCTGGCATTGTTCGCGCTGATATGCGGACAGGGCGCGCTGGGTTGGTACATGGTTGCATCGGGCGTTGGCACTGATCTCACCGATGTCAGCCATTTCCGGCTATCGGCGCATCTGCTGACCGCGCTGTTCTTGTTGGGCGGTTTGGTATGGACCGCGCGTGACTTGCAGATGCTCGGGCGCGATTCAACCGCGCAGCCTGCTGGTCTGACTGGTGCCTCGACGATCATAGCCGCCATACTGTTTATCCAGTTGCTGCTTGGCGCGTGGGTGGCGGGGCTCAATGCGGGACATGCCGCCTATGACTGGCCCCTGATGAACGGGCAGTTCCTGCCTCAGCCAGACCTGTCGCGCGGCTGGCTTTGGGCGCTGACACATGATCCATTCCTGCTGCATTTCCTCCATCGTTGGTGGGCCTGGGTGGCGGTGGCGGCGCTGGTGTGGCTCGCGCGGCGTATACGCAAGAGTGATCGCCCGGCTTCAATCGCGATCCACAGCGCATTCGGGACAATGTTCCTGCTCGGCATCGCAACCGTACTTACCGAAGTCTCTCTGTGGGTGGCAGTGTCGCACCAATTGGTCGGCTCCCTGGTGGTTGCGAGCGTTGCCTGGGGCATGCATTCGGACGGTCTGCGCAAAGCACACAAGGCATGACCGCGCTTATTTACTGCCCCTTCCCTGATCGCGAAGCAGCGCGCGCTGCGGCCAATACTTTGTTAGATAGGAAACTGATCGCCTGCGCCAATCTATTGGGTGAAGTTGAATCGATTTACAGTTGGAATGGTGAGCGCGGCGATAGTTTCGAGATTGGCGCACTATTCAAGACTAGCGCTGCTTTACTTGACGACGCGATACAATGTTTGGCCGAAATACATCCCTATGATACCCCTGCAATCATGGGTTGGCGTTGTGATTCCGTTTCGGAAGCAACTGCAGCATGGCTCGGCGAACTAGATCGAGGGGGTTAGTTCTCATGACAGGGGTTTCGCGGCGCATTGCGCTGGGTGGCAGCTTTGCCGGGCTGATTGGTCTGGCTGCTCCGGTTATGGCGACTTCCAAACTACATGTGCCACGAGAACCAATGCGTTTGAGCCGGACACTGATCCGCGGCCTTTCGGA
>Ga0255769_10006906_pt1 | contig 10176 bp, 13 predicted proteins | sample 041ome_9_FD_179637 | JGI IMG/M metagenome (GOLD analysis project Ga0255769, IMG submission 179637) | Coastal salt marsh microbial communities from the Groves Creek Marsh, Skidaway Island, Georgia - 041413US metaG (version 2) | ecosystem: Environmental > Aquatic > Marine > Intertidal zone > Salt... | reverse complement strand
TTTTAAAAAAGATATAGCAGATATTTCATTCTAGACAAACTTAAAGATGTAGTCTTTGTAGAGGTTTTTAAAAGAGACTAAGTTTTATGTGAACCATCACAAAAAGGTAAATTTTTTGATTTTGTACAACCACATAGAGTAAATCTTTTTCCGTGTTTAATTTTAACTCCATCTTCGCTAGTTAAGTTAATATCACCTTCAACTACAATTTGTCCTTTTGACTTTCTAAATATTCGTGGGATATTTTCTTTCATTTTATAATTTGAAAAATAAAACAGGTGTATTTTTTACATACTCTTTGTAAGAATCTAGATGCCCCCATTTTTCCCTACCGCTTTCTTCAAGAATTCTTACTCCACTTACGTAAACTATTAAAATATAACTAAAAACAGGAGAAATAAGAGTTATGTACTGAAATCCAGAAAGTGATGAGATGGACATTACAGAAATCCCAAACCAAAGAAGAATTTCACCTAGATAATTTGGATGTCTTGATTTTGACCAGAGTCCACTGGTTATAAAAGTGTCTTTATTTTTTTCAAGAGATCTAAATCTAGTTTTTTGTTTATCAGCAATAATTTCAATTGAAATCCCTGCAATATATATTAAAAGCCCTATATAAAAATAGATGTTTTCAACGACGCCTGATTCGCTTGCAATTGCCGTTAAAGCACATAGACTACATATTGAAACCCACATTCCTTGAAGAGACCACGCTAAAAAAAATCTTGTAGGAGATTGTTTAATTTCTTTAAAACGTTTGTCTTCTCCTGCTTTTTTAATTCTGAAAAACAGAAAAAGACCAAGCCTAACTGCCCAGAAAATTATGGCAGCTCCTAATATTAAACTTGGAATACTTTGAGAGGAATTATATAAGACAAAAATTATTGCAAATACATAACTAAAACTACCAGTTAGATCATAGATTTTTTCAGTTCTCAAAATAAAAGAAGGAACAAAAACCAACCATTGAATTAAAAAAATATAAAAAATCAACATTTTGAGCGAAAAATTATCTGAAACAATATTAGTATCAGCTAATGTTGCCAAGAATAGACATAATCCAAAAACAAATAGTGAAATTAAAATTTGAATGATTTTTTTTACCATAATCTAAATATACTAAACTTTGAAAATAATTGTAGTTTTACACAGTGAGGCATGTATACTTTCTACTATTTGTTTTAATATCTTTTAACGTTAAAGCTCAATCAAAAAAGGTTAAAATAATTGATTCAATTTCTCTTGAGCCGGTTCCGTTCGCCACAATATTTTTTTCTAATAATAATGGAATAATTTCAGATGAAAATGGGTTTTTTGAATTAGTTCCTGAACAGTTTTCTAAAAAAGATTCGTTATTTATTTCTTCAATGGGGTTTGAATCTAAACAGTTCTCTCTTGATATATTTAATGACTCGATTATTAGATTATCTCCCAAAACTATTTCTTTAAAAAATGTTATTGTAACTAATAATCAATTGTCATCAGTTGAAATAATTGACAGTGTTAAATTATATATAGATCGTAATTATAATTTTGGAATTACTAAAAACAAACTGTTTTTTAGACAAGAGTTCAATCAAGATTTAGAAAAGTTTAAGCTAAATAAATTCAAATCTACTATTAAAGATTTAAGTGCAGAAGCAATGGATAGTGTGACCGCTAACTTGCCTAAAAAAAGTAAAAATGAGCTTGAAAGTTTGTCGTATTACTACGTAAACTCAGACATAGATGTTCCAAAAATTAAACTTATCAAATCTCGAAGAACTAACGACGATAATGAAAGTGATTTATCCAAATCGTTAGGTGATAAATTAGAGAAATCATTAAGAGAAAATTTAAAATCAAACTCTTATTTTAAAATAAGATCTGGGTGGCTTCCTTTTTCTGGGGATTTAACATTTAACGGTCTTTGGGAAATAGATAGTACTGATCAAGAACAGTTAAAAAAACTTAAAGAAAAAGAAATCAAAAGAAAAGAAAATTTTGCAGTTGCTCAAAAAGAAAGAATTCAGGGTGTTTATTCAAAATCATTTTTCAATCCAAATTCTGAACTAAACTTTATTCTAAAGTCTAAAAACTATACTTTTTCTAATCCAGAACTAAATTATTTAGGAAACGAATTGGTTTATGTAATTGAATGTTATCCTAAAAGAGTAGATAAATTTAAAGGGACAATTTATGTTAATTCTGATGATTATGCTGTTGTTAGAATAGAATATGAAAATATAAAACCTTTAGCTAAGTTTAAATTATTGGGAGTTTCATTATTCTCTAATTTAGAAAAGGGAAGGATGGTATTTTCAAAATTTGAAAATGAAAAATATAGTTTAAGTTATTATCAAAGTTCAAGAGGAAATAAGATATCTATTAAGAGACCGTTTAAAATTATTGAAAAAAACAAGTTTGTTGAGGGAAGAAAAAAACAGAATCAAATCTCAGCTAAACTAGATTTTATCTCCAGTTCAGTTTACAATACGGAATTGCAAGTTTTTAAAGTTAATGGTATTGATAAAAAAGAGTTTGAAGAAATTAACGAAGAAAATCAAGTTTTACCAATTTATTTAAAGGAGTTCAAAAAAGATTTTTGGGAAGATTTTGAATAACCTACAAAATAAAGAGGGTTTTATATTTACATAAAACCCTCCTTGGAATTAATAATTAAACAATTATTAATTAGGTAAAATCACTTTGTCAATTAAGTGCACAACACCATTATTGGCTTGTACGTCAACAGCGATTATTTTGCTTTTTCTGTTATTCCCATCTGTTATGGTTGCCCCACCTGTTATATTTGCTGTTACAGGCCCACCAAGAGTGTTTAATTCTAAGTTATCAGAAAGATCTGTTGAAAGGGCATTTGTTTCAGCCAATACATGGTACGTTAAAGTTGATTGTAAGGTAGGTTCGTCTATTGCGCCTAGCCTAGATACTCCAAGCTCATTAAGTAAATCGTCGAATGCTTGGTTGGTTGGAGCAAACACAGTAAAAGGAGCTGGAGATATTCCAGGATCAGTACTAAGTATAGAAGCGAAGTCTGTTGTTAAGTCAGATCTTGTTAATGCGCTAACTAAAGAACCTAAGTTTTGGTCTGCAACTGCAAAAGTTACTACAGTTGGGATTGGTATTACCCTATCAATTGCGTGTATTATTCCATTGGTTGCTCTAACATTCCCTTGAGTTATTCTTGATTCACCATTTAACGTAACCCTCATATTTACTTGTTCAATGTGAATAGACATTGGCGTTTTAGATGCATCGCTGATTGCTGCCGTATTAAAATATCCTGTTTTAAAATCACGGTACTCCATTGTACCAACCATTACATGGTTAAGAAGTATTTGAGTTAACAAACTTTCAGGGACTTCATCAATTTTTCTAAAACCATTTTCCATTAGAAAACGTCCAAAAGCCATATTATTTGGAGCATAAAGTGTAAATACTTCACTGCCATTTAAAACTACAGCAAGGTTAGTTTTAGTTAAAGCATATGCTAGATAACTATAATTCGTACTTGTTGTTACGTGTTCAAAAATTGTTTTTGGCATGTTAACGTACTCGTCATTATCATTAGTTGTACAAGACTGAAATAAGATAATTAACGAAAGAAGTGTGAAAAATTTAATCTTGTTTATCATTTTATTTTGTTTAACTAATGATTAGGATACAAAGAATGTGCCAAGGAATTTTTGTTATTTTCGATAAAAAAAGCAATGAAAAGATTCATTCCACTTATTGTGACTTTGTTTTTTGTTGGTTGTGGAGTTTTGTATTCACCTGACATTCCAGTTTCAACTTTAAAAAAAACTTATGCAAATGAACATTCTAAGTTCATTGCAATAGACGGTATGGAGGTGCACTATAGAGACGAGGGCTACGGTCAACCAATTATTCTAATTCACGGAACTGGCGCATCTTTACACACATGGGACAATTGGACTGAAGAATTAAAAAAAACGTTTAGAGTTATAAGACTAGATTTGCCTGCATACGGATTAACAGGGCCTCACCCTGAAAACAAATACACAATACCTTACTACTCTGATTTTTTAAACAAATTTGTTGACTCATTGAAAGTAAACAATTTTATCTTGGCTGGAAATTCACTGGGAGGATCAATTGCATGGTATTACGTAACTGAAAACGAAGAAAAAGTAGTGTTGCTCAGTCTGTTAAATTCTGGAGGTTTCTTTAGCCAAGACAAAGGAAGTCCGCTTGTATTTGAACTTGCTAGAGCTCCAGTTATCAAAGATATTTTAAGATACGTTACTCCCAGGTTTTTTATTAAAAATACTTTAAAAGAAGTCTATCATGATGAAAGTAAATTAACTGATAAAAAAATCGACACTTACAGGGATTTAATTCTAAGAGAAGATAACAGAGAGGCTTTTATTTACAGGTCTAAAAACAAGTCTGTCGATTATACAGACAGACTAAATGAAATAAAAATTCCAACACAAATTTTGTGGGGAGATAACGACGCTTGGATCCCAGTTGAAAATGCTAAGCTTTTTGCTGAAAAAATTTCTAATGTTAAAGTAGACATTATGAAAGATACAGGTCATATTCCTATGGAAGAAAGACCAGAAGAAAGCTTAAAATTATTTGTTGATTTTATAAAATCCAATCTTTAAAATGCAATTGCCAAAATCAACTATTAAATTTTTCAAGGATTTAAAACAAAATAATAATAGGGACTGGTTTGCTTTAAACAAGACTCATTTTAAAGAAATAGAAAATCAGGTTAAAACTTTTGGAAGTGAAATTAAAAATAAATTAAATGAACACGATAGCATTGACCGTTTTAAGCTTTTTAGAATATATAGAGATGTAAGGTTTTCAAAAGACAAAACACCATATAAAACTCATTTTGGATTATACTGGAATAGGGTTAAACCTCAACTAAGAGGAGGGTATTATTTACATGTGTCTCCAAAAAACAATTTTTTAGCATGTGGATTTTGGAACCCAAATCCAGCAGACTTAAAAAGAATTCGTCAAGAATTTTTATATGATTCCTTAGAATTTAGAAGAATAACAGAAAACAATCAAATAAATTCAATTTGGGGCCCTTTAATTGGAGATGAGTTGAAAACAGCACCAAGGAATTTCGATTTGAATCATCCGGATATAGATTTGATTAGAAAAAAGCAATTTATTTTTCGTATTAATTTTTTAGACAACGAGGTTTACAACGAAAAATTTATTAATAAAATAGACTTATATATAAAAACCATAAGACCTTTTTTAAATTATATGTCAGAGGTCTTAACAACAGATGAGAATGGAGAATCTATAATTTAAGACTTGTTTTTAAACAGTTTAGAGGCACCATATACAAACCAAATTAGAACAAATACCCACCACATAATAAAAAACCAGTCGTTTTTAGTTGTACCATTCCAATTGAGTATCTCAAAAATAAGTCCTTCAAAAAGAAAATCTAAAGAAAGAAGGATAACAAATCCAGTAATCCAATTAAAAAAACTAAAAGATTTCATAGCAATAAACTTATATAAAAATAATTATAAATTAGTTACTCTACAGTGACTGATTTAGCAAGATTTCTGGGCTGATCAACATTACAACCTTTTTTATTTGCTATATGATATGATAGTAGTTGTAATGGTATGTTGGCTAATATTGGAGCAATAAGTTCATCGCAGTTTGGAATTTCAATTACATGATCAGCTAGCTCTTGAATTTCTGTGTCATTTTGGGAAACAACTGCAATTATTTGTGCACCTCTAGCTTTTATTTCCATCACGTTACTTACTACTTTGTTATAATTTCCTTTTCTAGTTGCAATAACGACAACTGGCATGTTTTCGTCAATTAAGGCAATAGGACCATGTTTCATTTCAGCAGCAGGATAACCCTCAGCGTGGATGTATGAAATTTCTTTTAATTTCAAGGCACCCTCAAGTGCAATCGGAAAGTTGTAACCTCGTCCCAAGTACAGAAAATTAGCACTATTTAAAAATTTCTCTGAGATACTTTCTATAATATTATTTGATGATAAAACTTTTTCAATATTTTTTGGTAAAAGAAATAGTTCGTTCACAATTCTATAGTATCTAGTATTATCAATAGTGTTAAGCTTTTTCCCTAGATTTAAAGCCATTAAAAGCAATAGACTTATTTGACAACTAAATGCTTTAGTTGAAGCAACTCCAATTTCAGATCCTGCATGTGTGTAGATACCAGTATGAGTTTCTCTGGCAATTGAAGATCCAACAACGTTACAAATACCATATAAAAAAGCGCCTCTTTCTTTAGCCATTTTAATTGCTGCTAAAGTATCGGCAGTTTCACCTGACTGAGAAATAGGAATAACAATATCTCCCTTATTTATTACCGGGTTTCTGTATCGGAATTCTGAAGCATATTCAACCTCAACAGGTATTCTAAGTAGTTCTTCAAAGTAATACTCTGCTAAAAGACTAGAATGCCAGGAAGTTCCACAAGAAATAAAAATAATTCTATTGGCATTCTTAAAAACTTCAAAATACCTTTTTAACGATGAAATTGAAATAGGGTCTTTGGGTGAAATTAATCTTCCTCTAAAGGTGTCGATAATTGACTGAGGTTGCTCAAAAATTTCTTTAAGCATGAAGTGATCATAACCTCCTTTTTCTACCTCTTCAATATTTTGTTTTAGTTCTTGGACATAAGGATCAATTATTGAGTCTTTTTTTATTTCTCTAAGAGTTAGCCCTTTTTTTAAATTAACAATGAACATTTCATTGTCATTTAAATAAATACATCTTTTGGTGAATTCTAAAAAAGGAGTAGCATCAGATCCAAAATAATATTCAGAATCTCCTACACCAATAGCCAGCGGACTCCCAAGTCTAGCTCCAACTATTTCTTTAGGATTTGAAGAATCAAAGACAACAACAGCATAAGCTCCAACCACTTGCTTAAGGGCATAATATACTGCTTTTCCTAGTTTAACTTTTTTGGTCTTTTTTACATCTTCAATTAAATTAACTAAAACTTCAGAATCGGTATCTGATATAAATTTGTACCCTTTTTTTTGGAGTATTTTTTTTATGGAATCATAATTTTCAATTATTCCATTATGAACTAAAGTAATTTCTCCTGAATTTGAGGTATGAGGATGAGAATTAACAGTATTAGGCGGACCATGAGTTGCCCATCGAGTATGGCCAATTCCAATACTCCCTTTTTTTTCTTCAGAATTTGTAAAAAGACTTTCTAAGTCAGAGACTTTTCCTTTGGATTTTTTTATTAATGATTTCTGGTTATAAATCATTACTCCAGCAGAATCATAGCCTCTATACTCAAGTTTTTTTAAACCGTTTATTAATATATCGTAAACAGCTTTTTTGCCAATATATCCAACAATTCCACACATTAGTTTCTTATTACCATTGAAAATTCTTTTTTCTGGAATCCCATTTTTTCATAGAATTCTGAGTTTTTTTCAGAAGAACTTAGAACAATTTTATCACACTTTTTCTTTTTACCAGTTTCAATTAATTTTTCAACTAATTTTTTCCCAATTCCAAGTCCTCTGTATTTGTTACTAACTGCGACATCCTCAATAAGACCTAACGTTCTTGTAAGTTTTTTAATAATATGAAGAGATGCCACTCCTAAAATTGTTTTGTCATCAGACATAACAAGTGTTATGGAATTTGGATCATTTAGGTAGTTAGTGTAGACTGGATTATCAAAGTTTCTACTAAAAGATGAAGTCCAGACGGCAACTACTTGTTTGATATCACGGGACTCTAATGGTCTTATTTTCATATAAAAAAACGAAAATAAGAATTTTGTCTATAAAAATATAGGATTGATCTATAAAAAAAGCTGATTGACCTTTATTGGAAATAAAGATCGGCACTTAATTCAATGTCGTCAAGAATTAATCTATCTCCTAAATTTTCAAAAAAACTTCCAGAGTTGTATTTGACATCGTATTTACTTCTATCAAAGATCATATTGGCTGTAAAACCACCTGCACTTCTAATAAATTCAAACTCAACAGGATGAGTAATGTCTTTAATAGTAAGAGATCCTTTTACAGAAAATCCCGATTCAATCGTGTTGGAACTATTGATTGTTAGAAAGGCCTTTTGATGTTTATCAACAGAGAAAAAATCATCTGATTTTAAATGACCCTCCAATCTCTGTTTACTTGAACCAGTTAAATCTTCAACTAGTAATGTGGTCATATCAACAACAAAACTACCTTTACAAATAGTTGTTTTAGAAGTGTTTTTATCAGTACACATTGTCAAGTCTCCAGAAACAAATTTAAGTGAGCCGTTATGTTGACTATTTGTAATTTTTTTTCCTATCCAATTTAAGGAACTACTTTGAGCATCTATTGACATAGTAGTTTCTTGTGCAGAGATAGACAAGATCATAAAGTTTAGCAATAAAAGTGCATTTAATTTTTTCATAATTTTTAAATTATAAAACAAGAAGCATGGGATTATCTAACCTCCTCTTCCAACTTTTCTAACTCCACCTGATTTAGCATTGTTAGATTTGTTTTTGAAGTTTTGTTTTACCCCCTTTTTGTTAGGGACTTTTTTATCCATTCTGTTTCCAAAAAATTTACTTCCCATTTTTATTTTTTTAAATTATCTCAAAGATTATGCCATTAACTGTTCAAAAAAACCACCAATTTTTTTGTGTCTATCAACGAAGTGAATTTCAAAAATCCAGTTTTTCCTTTCACTTTTTTTATTTAAACCATACATGTCTGTTTGGTTTTCAGGATGAATATAATTTGATTTATCCTCTTTTTCAAGTTTTTCGTGAGGATATTGACCTATAATGTGTCCTGCAATTTCTCCTCCAAATTCCCAGCCATATTTTAATGCTAAATTTTGAGCATGAGTATAGAACTCAGCTCCAGTAATTTTACTTTTCGATTTAAAAAACTCTTTTCCTTCATGCCAAGCTTTTTCAATATCATTTTTTAATTTGATTTTGTATGGATCGTTTCCAATAACATATGTTCTTCCAAAATCAGCTTCCCATTCTTCAAATATTGGCCCAAAGTCCAAAAACAAAATGTCATCATTTTTAAGGGTGAGATTTGAAGGATTTTCGTTGTAAGGAAACAGTGTATTTTCTCCACATCTAACTATTCTTTTATGCCAATATTTTTCAATTCCAAACATTTCAAAAGCAAGTTTAAATATCATTGAATTTATTTTTAATTCAGAGTTGCCAGGAATTAAAATTGATCTTTTTTCAATTTCTTCAAACAATAATTGAGCTTTTTTTTCAGCCTTGATGAGTTCTTTAACCGTAGTATTCACAAATTAAATATAATTAATTGTAAATTGTTGTTATTATGCGAATAACAAAATTACTAATGGTTTTATTTTTTTCTATTGGTATTAGTGGTCAAGAAACAATTTTAAATATTGGGCATAGGGGAGCAATGGGACATGAACCAGAAAACACATTAGCCTCAATTAAAAAAGCGATTGATTTAGGAGCAGATGGTTTTGAAATCGATGTGTTTAGGTGCATGAGTGGAGAGATTGTTTTATTTCATGACAAGCAATTGGATAAGTTAACTAATGGTGAGGGCTTAATTGAGGAGAAATCACTCAAAGATTTAAAAAAACTAAGTGTTTTAGGAACAGAAAATAAAATTCCAACTCTTGAAGAAGTGTTAAATATAATCAACAAACAAATTTTTTTAAACATTGAACTTAAAGGAAAAAATACAGCAAAAGCTAGCTTAGAACTTGTTGAAAAATTTATAAATCAAAAAAAGATTAGTTCACAAAACATTTTGTTTTCTAGCTTCAATTGGAAGGAACTAGAAAAATTAAGAAAATTAAATAGTGATGTAAAAATTGCTCTTATAACAGAAAACGACCCTCTTTTAGCAATAGAAACAGCAAAACAACTAAAAGCAGTTGCAATCAATCCAAACTACAAAGATTTAAATAAGGGAAACATCAAAATAATTCATAAAAATAATTTTAAAATATACACTTGGACAGTTAATAATAAAAGAGATATTTCTAAAATGAAGTCATTGAAAGTTGACGGCATAATTACTGATTTTCCTGATCGTTTTTAATTTCAATTTTTGATAAGCTGGACAATAATATAATTGGTTCCCATGTTTTAGATTTATGAGAAAATATCTTGTGACTTGTGCTTTTTGGTTCT
>Ga0255769_10006885_pt1 | contig 10198 bp, 7 predicted proteins | sample 041ome_9_FD_179637 | JGI IMG/M metagenome (GOLD analysis project Ga0255769, IMG submission 179637) | Coastal salt marsh microbial communities from the Groves Creek Marsh, Skidaway Island, Georgia - 041413US metaG (version 2) | ecosystem: Environmental > Aquatic > Marine > Intertidal zone > Salt... | reverse complement strand
CGAGTGTCATCGACTTCAATTTGTTCTCTGATTTGCTCTTTAAGTGCTTTGGATTTCTCCTTGATTTCCTGATGCCTTTCCTTGTTCGCTTCCTTAAACTCGGCGATCATTTCTTTGCGTTCGTCTGCAGAAGCATTTTTAAGTTGCTGATGAAGTTCTTTCTGGGCTTCGTGTAATGCCTCTCTTTTTTCTTTGATCTCCGCAAGGTCTGCCTTGAGTTCATCAGAAAGTTCAGGCCTTTCTGGACGCTCGGGGCGTGATTCCTTGATTTGGTCCTTTATGGACTCATAGGCTGCTTTGATTTCCTGATGTTTTTCTTTGTTCGCTTCCTTGAAGGCCTCAACCGCTTCTTTTCTTTGTTCCTGGGTAGCATCATTTCCCAAGTTCTGTAGAGTTGCTTTCAACTCAGCTTGTAATGCATCCTTCTTTTCTTTTATGGCGTCCAAGTCAGCTTTGATATCATCTGGAAGTTCGGGTTTTTCACTTCTTTTTGCTTTGACATTTTCACGGAATTTTTCGTGCAAGGCTTTGAGTTTTTGCCCAGCTTCTTTGCGGGAGATTTTTCCGTTTTTGACCGCATTTTTGATATCTGTCTCAGCGGAGATCAATTCTCTTGGCTTTGGTCTTTCAAGGCTTTGACCTCCATCAGGTTTCCCTTCGATGTTTGAAAAATCAGGTTTTCCTTGTGGGCGAGGTTGACCCGTAAGAAGGGTGCTGACTAAAAGTCCAGTAGAGAAGAAGAGCAAGGTATATTTATTCATTTGTTAACTAGGTTGAATGTTGGATTATTTGTAAGGTTATATCATAAACCATTCCAAGTTCTGATTATTTTCTTAAGAATAAGATCTACAGGGGATTATGAGAATTTATGCTGATGTTTTAATTGCTAAAATTTGCAAAAATGGGAATTATTGCCCGATTGCCCGAAGAATTTTGGGAAATAATTCCCAGCTATGGCTTCAAATGCTTAAGCCGGTACCTGAGGTAATCCCTCGGTACTCCAAGTAAGCGGGCAGCCGCAGAAATATTGCCATTGCTTTGCTCAATTCCTAGTTGAATTAAGCGCAGAATTTCTTTCTCCAAGTTGAAGCCTTCATTAGGGAAGTGAAAATTTTCGTTCAGCCAATCGCTCTCGCTGCTGGAATCTTTTGGGGTGGAACTGGTTAAGCAAGCCGAACTCAGTCGCAGCTTCGTGCCTGGATCGTGTAAAACCATTGCCCGTTCCAGTTCGTGCAGTAATTCACGATTGTTACCGGGCCAGCTATGACTCTGCAGGTATTTTATACTTTCCGAATCAAGTTCCGGTTTTTTGAGATGATATTTTTGCGAAAGTGTGACTAGGAAATGATCCGCCAGTTTAGGTAAGTCCCTGGACCGTTGAGAGAGGGGAGGAATGGAAATGCGGAGGAGATCAAGTCGGTGGAAAAGATCTTCCCTGAATTTTCCTTCAGCGATCATTTTTCTTAAATCAAAATTAGCTGCGGCAATAATACGGGCATCAATGGCAATATCCTTATTTCCTCCCACCCGGCGGATTTTCTGATTTTCAATCGCAAGTAGAAGTTTTGCCTGTGCCGCTAAGGACAAACTCGCCACTTCATCGAGGAAAAGTGTACCGCCATCGGCAGCTTCAAACAGACCGATACGACTATCCTTCGCATCAGTGAAGGCTCCTTTTTCATGACCGAATAATTCAGACTCAACTAAATTCTCTGCAATTGCCGAGCAATTTACAGCCACAAAGGGGGCATCGGATCTCGGTCCATTCGCATGTACCCATCTGGCATAGGTGGATTTACCTGCACCCGTCGGCCCATTAATCAAAAGGGGGGGGAGGTTTTTTTGTAAACGGTTATCGGCCGAGAGAATTTTCTCCAGCTGTTCTAAGTCTTGAGAAAAAGAACCTTCAAAAAATAAATGCTCCGCACGATCTTTGGTATCCTTCGTAACATGCTCAACCAATCTCTTTTTTTTCAGGTTTGCCTGAGCTTGTCTAAAGACGAGGGGTAATTCCTCTAAATCAAAGGGCTTGGAAAGATAATCTGCTGCACCAAGCTGGATGGACTCGACGGCAGCTTTCACACCGCCTTCTCCGGTCATTAAAATGCAAAGGGTGTTTTCGGGTACTTTTTTTTGTCTCAACAAATTTAGGCTCTCTCCGTCCGGTAAGTTGAGATCAAAAAGTGCGAAGTCAAAAAACATTTCCTCTAGTGCAGTCTTTGCATCTTCACATGTACGAACGCAAGTAGCCTCCATTTCAATTTTGTTTAAGTATGCTTCAATGCTTTTGCCAAGCAGTAGATCGTCCTCAAGTAGAAGAATTTCTTTTCCTTTAAGCATTGATAGGGTGCTCATACTTGTTTGCAAAATGAACTTTAAAGTTTCACAGAGTCGATAAGAAAAATCTTTTCCTTATTCATAATCTTCCCATTGTCATGAGTGGTTTGAAGATTCTTTTCCTATTCTTTTGTCCATTGATTGTAATCTGTTCTTTACAGGCTGAGGTCACGCAACTTGGCTCTATACCTGACTGGGAGGAACTGAATGTTTTCCAGGAGCAAATTTCACGAGTTGAATTTTGCGATGCATTGGAAAATGTTTACTGCCCGAGGGAAGAATGGTGGCGTGCATGGATTGTAGTTGAGCAGAATGCTGTGCGAGTCCGTAAACAAGCTGGTAAAGATGAGTGGTTAAGCATTCGTTTCAGGAAAGAAGGCCAAACGGTAAGAGAGGGTAGTAAGGGCCTTAAAAATTTTAACGAACTCATCATCGCGATTGACCCGGGACATATCGGGGGAGCATGGTCACAAATGGAGCGCCGTCATTTCCATCTGGGTACGGATCTACCCGTAAAAGAAGGGGATTTGACTTATCAGGTGGCCCAGCGTCTTCAGCAGAAACTAGAGCAGGCTGGAGTAAAGTCTTCCATCATCAGGCAGTCAGGTTTACCTGTGACAAAAAGAAGACCGGCTGATTTTATGGAGGAGGCTAGGGAGTGGGTTGAGGAACGCTTGGGTACTGAGGATAATCAATCTGAAGAATATTTTTTGCAGGTGAAGGAAAGGGCCGAGCTTCTTTTTTACCGGGTGGATGAAATTCAGCAGCGGGCAAAAATCATCAATCATTTTCCCGCTCCTGATTTAGTCGTTTGTTTACACCTAAATGCAGCCACTTGGAAAAATGATGACCGGGATACTTTGGTGGAAAGAAATGATTACCATGTGTTAGTGAATGGCTGCTACATGGGTGGAGAGCTTGCTTATGACGATCAGCGATTTGAAATGTTGGTGCGCCTGTTTACTGGGTGGCATAAAACCGAACTCAATGTGGCAGAGAAAATTGCCTCAGCTTTTGATCATTTAACCCCCATGCCTCCTTTTGCATATCGGGGTCCTAATGCACTGAAGGTTGGTGCTGTTGATGGAGTTTGGGCACGTAATCTTTTAGCAAACCGTATTTACCGTGCACCTGTGGTTTTTTTGGAACCCTATGTGGTAAACTCGGCGATCAGTTATGAGCATCTTTTGCTGGGCGAGTATGAAGGTGAAAAGGTTATCCATGGAGCGCCCAGAAAATGTCTGATTGAGGAATATGCCGAAGCCGTTCTCCTGGGAATCCAAAATTCATTCCCTTCTGGGAATTGATAGCTATTCAGCCAGAGCTTGCTTGATTAGCTCGACAAGAACAGGGTGATTCTGGTCTACCACCTCGGCATCTCCCACCATTTTAAGAAAAAGGGCACCACTTTTACCTTCAATAATAGCTCCGGATAATGAGTATCCGGGCTCAGCCGTTTTGGGACCAAAGGGAGTACCGCTTAAGAAAGTACCCCAGGCTCGGACAAAGGTAGTTTTCACCGAGTGAATCACTTCTTCTGTAACACTCTGATCTCTTTTCACCTGGAACTGTTTGAGCCTGCGGTCAACATTTGCTCGGACTCCACCTCCACCTCCTTGTCCAAAATAGAAAAATACCAGTTCTGCTTGCTTTCCATTTTCTCCCGCAATGGAAAATTGGGCTTTGCGCATCGAAGAACTGGGAGGGGAGGACTTCCAGTTTTCAGGGGCGGTAAAGCGGTACCCGGCAACCTCCACAACATTCGCAAATGCTGGATAAGAAAAAATTACCAAGAAAAGAAATAAGGAAAAGGGCTTTTTCATAAATAATTTTGAGGAAAGGGTAGAGAAGTAGTTAGTTGGGCTTGCTGAAAACCATGAAGTGTTGTTGGGGCAGGACACTCAAGGTTTCCTTCCAAACCAATCCTGTGGCTGAAATTTCCCGAATGGACTGATTCTCACTCATTTTGTGAAGTTTTTTGATCGGCACTAAAGGATCTTCCATTCTGTATTCGATGAGAACTAATTTGCCTCCAGGCTTCAACGCCCGGTAGATCGCATCGCCCATTTCTTTGGGGTGAGAAAACTCGTGATAAGCATCCACCATCAATACACAATCAATCGAATTATCCTCGAGGTTTAATGCGGTGGTAGTTCCAAGAACTGGGGTAACATTATCAGCTTTTAACTTCCCCTTTTTTGCTTTGATGATGCCAAGCATTTGAGGAGAAATATCGACTGCATAGACTTGTCCTTGAGGAACCAATTTAGCCAAGCGAAAAGTAAAGTAGCCAGAGCCGGCACCAATATCGGCAATCTTATCATCAGCTTTTAGTTTAAGATTTTTGATTAAGATATCCGTTCTTTCCTCGGCTTCGCGACCGGATCGTTCAAGCCAACCCGCACCCAAGTGTCCCATTACCTTGGAGATTTCACGACCCATGTAGAATTTACCAATTCCATCCCGACTGCTCTCTTTTTGCTGATAGTGTGCAGGTAGTGGTGCCTCCTTTGCACTAGAGTGTGTCGGTAAGTTGAAAACCAGATTCAAAAGGGTTGATAGCAAGAAAACAGGTAGGGCTTTATTTACATGCATCCCTTATTTCTTTTCCGAAGTTTGGCTGAATGCAAATCAATATTGAATGGATTTGCGAGGAACGATAGGGTGAGAACTATTATTTAATGAAAGTAATCAGAGCAAAAAGTGCAGGATTTTGTTGGGGGGTGGAGCGGGCCATTCAGATTGCCCGAGAAGAGGCACAGGGTGGGAAACGCAGGGTTTATACAGATGGCCCCCTCATCCATAACCGCCAAATGATGAATGCTCTTTCCAAAGAGGATGTGCGTGAGGTGGGGGATTACCAGAGCAAAGAGGAATTGGAGCTTGAGGAAACGGTGGAGAAGGAATCGGTTGTAGTGGTCCGTGCTCATGGTATCTCGCCGCAGCGCCGGGATTACCTAAAAGGACTGGGCTTACCTTTCCGTGATGGAACCTGTCCGGATGTGGGTATTATCGCTGGCAAGGTGAAGTCTCATGCCGAAAAAGGATACCGGGTGGTTATTTTTGGAGATCCAGACCATCCGGAAGTTATTGGACTGATGGGTTATGCTCAAGGTCGTGGACATGTGATCCATTCTCCTGAGGATTTGAAAAAATTACCGGATCTTGGGGAGAAGGTGGCGATGGTCTCCCAGTCCACGATGTTCACCCATGAGTTTAAAGCTCTCACCAGCCAGCTAGCTGAAAAATATCCTTCGTTGATCGTGTTTGATACCATCTGTGGGGCAACCAAGGAAAGGCAGTCTGATTTGGTGGAGTTGGTCAAGGAAGGGGCAGACGCGATAGTTGTAATCGGGGGGAAGCACTCCGCAAATACCCGTAAGTTGGCCAAACTCGCATCCTCTTATGACCGTCCTACTTTTCATGTGGAAACTGCAGAGGATTTGGATTCTGAAATGCTCAAAGAATTTTCAACGGTGGGAGTCACCGCTGGTGCTTCCACTCCTGAATTTATTATCCGCTCCGTCTGCGAAAAACTAGAAAATATCTAATTATTATGTCCTCATCTATACCCAACATCCTTGCTGAACGCTATGCTTCCGAAGATATGGTTAATCTTTGGTCTGCTCATGGGAAAATCATTCTGGAGCGTGAGTTTTGGATCGCGGTGATGCGGGCTCAAAGAGAGCTGGGACTTTCCATTGAGGAGTCAGAGATTGAGGCTTCAGAGAAGGCGAAAGCTTCCGTTGATTTAGAATCTATCAGAAAACGTGAGCAGGTTACGAAGCATGATGTAAAGGCGAGACTTGAAGAATTTGCCCAACTGTCGGGTCATCAACATGCTCACAAAGGAATGACCAGCCGGGATCTGACTGAAAATGTGGAGCAGTTGCAAATCCACCGGAGCCTAGGCATTGTACTGGAGAAAGCTATTGCATGTTTATTTACTTTGTCTCTCAAGGCTGAGGAATTCAAATCTGTCGCCTTAACCGCCCGCTCTCACAATGTTCCTGCCCAACTTACCACCTTGGGGAAACGTATGGCAAACTGGGGGGAGGAACTGGAACGGGCTGTTGAAGGGTTATCCAGACTTTATGCTACCTATCCATACCGCGGCATCAAAGGAGCTGTGGGCACCCGTTTGGATCAAATTACTCTCCTGGGAAGTAAGGAGAAGGCCTCCAGGCTGGATGAACTGTTAATGGATCATCTCGGCGCACCCGCGAATTGGCACAATGTTGGCCAGGTATACCCCCGTAGTTTAGATTTTGAGACTTTATCATTATTGGTCCGTACTGCGGCTGCTCCGGCAAACTTTGCCACCACATTACGAATCATGGCGGGGCATGAATTGCTTGGAGAGGGATTTGCCAAGGGGCAGACAGGATCCTCGGCAATGCCCCATAAAATGAATAGCCGCAGTTGTGAGAGAATCAATGGATTTCAGGCGATTTTAAATGGTTGCCTGACAATGGTTTCGCATCTCTCGGGTGACCAATGGAATGAGGGAGATGTTTCCTGTTCTGTAGTCCGACGGGTGGCATTACCAGATGCGTTTTTTGCCATCGATGGTTTATTGGATACTTTTCTTACCGTTCTTGCTCAAATGGAGGTGTTTCCCTCCGTGATTGCCAGTGAACGCGAAAAATATCTGCCTTTCCTACTCACGACTACAGTGATGATGGAAGCGGTGAAAGAGGGAACCGGCAGAGAAGATGCCCATGCTGCGATTAAGGAACATGCTCTGGCCACTGTCCGTGATTTACGGGCCGGAAAAATTAAAGAAAATAATTTAGTTGAGCGGTTGGCTCAAGATAAGCGGGTCAAGCTTGAACTTGGGCAACTTCAGCAAATCATTCAGGATGGTGAAGCCAAAGTGGGGGCGGCCACTGAACAGGTTGATCATTTTGTTAAAAAAGCCCGTTCGTGGGCCGACAAATATCCAGAATCTAAAGATTACCAACCAGCATCAATTCTTTGATTCAAAAAATATCAATCAAATCAAACAAGAGAAAGGATTTTGCGATTGCCAACGGTGAGTAACTCTGTGCAATGCATTCCTTTACGTTTATTTTATAAGTCATGGCTGAAGAACTAATTGGAAATTGCTTGGTCGCCCAATCGGGTGGACCAACTGCCGTCATTAATGCTAGTGTTGCTGGGGTTGTCTCGGAGGCATTGAACCATGAATGTATCGAGGAAATTTACGGAGGCATGAATGGTGTCCTTGGCATTCTCAAAGAGGAGTTAATCGATCTTGCTGAAGAGTCCCAGCAAAACATCCGTGGGTTACGTTATACGCCCGCATCTGCTCTTGGGACCTGTCGTTTCAAACTAAAGCGTGACCAGGAATATGAGCGCATCATCGAGGTGTTCGAAGCCCACAACATCCGCTACTTTTTCTACTGTGGAGGAAATGATTCCCAGGATACAGCAGACAAAATTTCCAAGCTTGCACAGAAGAAAGGCTATGAGCTCCGAGTGATCGGGGTTCCTAAGACGATTGACAATGATTTGGTCACCACCGATCACTGCCCAGGTTATGGTAGTGTGGTAAAGTATCTTTGCTCTGTTGTTCGTGAGTCCGCCTTGGATCATGAAGCTATGGGCCAACACGACCTTGTTTCTATTATTGAAGTTATGGGTAGAAATGCTGGTTGGATTGCAGCGGGTACCACATTAGCTAAAAGCAAAGATAATCCAAACGACGCCCCGCATTTGATCTATCTTCCCGAGCTTCCATTCTCCAAGGACAAATTTATCGAGGATGTACAAAATGTGCTTAAGAAAAACCGTTACTGCATGGTTGTAGTTGGAGAAGGTCTCGTTGATAAGGACGGAAATTATGTCGCCAATTCGGCTTCCGGCCAGGATGCCTTCGGTCATCAGCAACTCGGTGGTGTAGGTGATTTTCTTGCCAGCTTTGTTGAGCAAAACCTTGCTGTAAAAGCCCGCTCCTGCAAGCTTGGTATTGGTCAAAGAGCCGCAGCACATTGTTCCTCCCAGACTGATAACGATGAGGCCTTTATGGCAGGGCAGGCAGCTGTTCGTGCAGCCCTCGCTGGAGAAACAGACAAGATGGTAATTCTAGTTAGAGGGGAAGGGGATACTTATTCCTGTGAGACTGGTCTTGCCCCACTTTCTGAAATTGCCAACGGTGTGAAAGAAATTCCGCACGACTGGATTTCCGAGGATGGTGTCAGCATGACAGCCAAATTTATTAAGTACGCTCAGCCCTTGATCAGTGGAGAAGTGCAGGTTCCTTTTGAAAATGGTGTACCTGCTTATGTTCGTCTGTCGAAGAAGAGAGTGCGTAAGGTTCTTGATCCTCACAATTTCGAATAGCTAGAATCGATTACTTTTCAAATCCACCTCGGGTCTTTCATGACACGGGGTGGATTTTTTTATGTTTGGGAGTATTGCAGGGCCAAATCCAGTGCGGCCTTTATTTTATCCGCTCCTTCCATGCCCACACTTAGTCGCAAAAGCTCTGGGTGAATACCAGCATCCTGAAGCTTTTGCCTACCTTCCTCGGTTTGAATTAAGGAATAATGAGCGAGGTAGACATAGGGGCAACAGTTGGAAAACTCAGTCCCGAAACTTGGACTTTTGAGCATTTCCAAGTGGTCGTAAAACTTTTTGAAATCTCCAATGATTTCAAAGCTCAGGTTGCACCCCGGGTTGTTTTCACCGGCAAACTTTTCGTAGTTGGTTCTAAATGTTTTTTGGTACGCCCAGTGAACTTTTTTTACCCCCGGATGATTTTCCAGAAACTCGGCAACCTCAAGAGCATTCTTATTGGCTGATTCGACAAAATGATCGTAAAAAGGTATTTGTTCCGCCATACGCAGAATATCCCGGTGGTAAGGCGGGCAAATTAGTTCCCTCGTCCGGAGGAATAATTCTTTTCCTAATTTCGAGCATTGCGGAAATGCGAGGCTGCCCATCATGACATCTCCTTCCCAGCCTGCATATTTGGTCAGGCTGTTAACCACCACATCTGCGGTGCTGGTAATCTTCGCATTTTTTGGGGAAACCATAGTCGGATCAACAATCAGAAGTGCCTCAGATTGGTCACATAGTTTTCGAACTAATTCCAAATCCCCAGCCTGTAAAAGTGGATTGGTGGGAAATTCCGTAACCACCCCTGCAATTTCATTTCCGTACTTATCGAAAAGGGAAATGAGCTCATCGGTATTACCGACTGCATTTACCTCTAGTACTCTGCCGGATTCTTTGCCATAAAGATTCATCACTTCAATCGTGTCGAGGTAGAGCCAACCCCATCTGATCCAAATGGATTTATTTTTGGATATAGCTTGCTCGGTTGCAGCTTTGAATAAAGCATGAAAGGCATTGGCTCCAGATGAGGTGAGCAGGAGATCATCCGCAGAAACCTGTGGACCATGAGCTTGGGATATCCTTTGCTTGATTACTGATTCTGCCTCAAGTGCATCGGATAAAACTTCCCGCTTTTCTAACAAGCCCCGATCCCATAGAAAGTCCTCCGCCTGGCGAGATGAAATTCCGCAGCCTGTGTGTTGAAAATAAGCACTGATTAGTGAGTTTTTTTCAGAATCAGCAGGTAGTTCCAAAAGTGTCCAATCCTTATTGTGGGTAATCTTACAATCTTGAATGTGATACCTCTTAATGGCTTGCTCGCAGTCCTGTTCCTGGGCGAAGAGATAACCTGATGTTTTTTCTCCAGAATCAACGCTTAGATGATTAATCATACGCTGAATTAATTGGTGTCTGACAAATCTTGGGTATCCACTGGGCATGGCGGATAATGTGGCAGGATCTTTTTCTTCGTATCCAATTACATCCACAAATTTAGGCAGGCTTACACATACGGCATGTG
>Ga0255769_10006879_pt1 | contig 10206 bp, 9 predicted proteins | sample 041ome_9_FD_179637 | JGI IMG/M metagenome (GOLD analysis project Ga0255769, IMG submission 179637) | Coastal salt marsh microbial communities from the Groves Creek Marsh, Skidaway Island, Georgia - 041413US metaG (version 2) | ecosystem: Environmental > Aquatic > Marine > Intertidal zone > Salt... | reverse complement strand
TCTACCAAGATATTAAGTCGATTCTAAGCTATACTCCAGAAGATAAATTGACTTGGCTATTCTCAGCTACTATGCCTGCAGAAGTTGCACAAATTTCAAAAGAGTTTATGCATCGTCCGGTAGAAATCACTGTTGGCAGCAAGAATGAAGGGGCTACCACAGTTAGTCACTTTGTTTATACGGTAAGTGCGAGAAATAAATACGCCGCTCTTAAAAGAATCGTTGATAGCGATCCTCAACTTTTTGCTGTAATTTTCTGTAGAACAAAGAGAGAAACTCAAAAAATTGCAGAAAAACTAATAGAAGACGGATACAATGCAAGTGCCCTTCATGGCGATCTAAGCCAAAATCAAAGGGATCTTGTAATGGCTGGATTCAGAAAACGTCAAATACAAATTTTAGTGGCTACCGATGTTGCCGCTCGCGGTATTGATGTCGATGATATTACCCATGTAATCCACTATCAACTTCCTGATGAGCCTGAAACATATAACCACCGTAGTGGAAGAACAGGTAGAGCGGGTAAAACTGGGCATTCCTTATGCCTTTGTACTAATAGCGACCGAAGAAAAATCGAACAGTTTGAAAGAAAACTTAAAAAGAAGTTTGAGTTCGCCGAAGTACCTTCTGTATCAGGAATTATCGAGAATCAGCTTAAAAGTCTTGCAAATAGGTTAAAAGATACTGAGGTAGATGAAAGTATTGAAAGCTACATGCCTCTTTTAGATGAGATCCTCGCTTCTATCGATCGCGAAACACTCCTAAGAAAAGTATTTGGGGAAGCTTACAATCGATTAGCACAATACTATCTAAAAGAAAACTTCAGCTCTGAAGGTACTTCTGAACCAAGTTCAAGGGCTAAACACGGTGAGGTTCGCTTTTTCATCAACCTGGGTGAAAGAGATGGCTTTAACTGGAAGTCGATGAAAGATTACCTAAAGGATGCTCTTGAACTTCAACGAGAAGATATTTTTAAGGTCGATACGCTTAACAACTTCTCATTCTTTAATGTAGATGTTGCCCTAACTGATTTAGTTTTAGAAACCTTTAAAGACACTGAACACAATGGATATCGAGTAAGTGTTGAAGTCACCAAGCAAGGAGAAGGCTCAGGAAATAAAGGAAATTCTAAAAAAGGGAACTTTAAGACTAAACCCTCAAGAAACTTTACCAAAAATTCTAAAAAAACTACCGGTAAAAGAAAACGCAAAGGGTTTTATTAAAATCAAGTTAATTACCGCTAATCACTCGTGAATTTGTAAATTAATTCCTTGATTCGCATACTGTGAAAAAAAGCGTAATTCTTTTACTTTTTATATTCCTTGTTTGGGAAGCATCTTTTGGACAAGAAAGCCAGGCTAAAGTAGTCGAACTAAAAGCCAAGGTTGTCGGCAGCTCTAATAATTTACCTCTTGAAGGAGTTCACATTATTAACCTTAATAAAGTTATTGGTAGCATAACCGATCTCGCAGGTGAATTCCGAATTAACGCAAGTGTTGGCGACACGCTATACATTACTTTTCTGGGATTTAAACCTGAAAGAGTTCGGGTGTCCAATGACCTTGTTAATTTAGAGAATAGCTCAATTACCCTAACCGAGTTAGCCTATGCTTTAGAAGAGGTAGTTGTTCGTCCTTATCAACTAACAGGATACCTAGAAATCGATGTACGAAACTTACCTATTTCAAGCGCCTTTCAGTATAGTATTTCAGGATTAAATTTCAGTTATGAAGGAAGATCAAAAAACGCAGCAAAGCAATTATCCTCTGTCCTTAATGGTCCCGTTAATTTCATAAAGAGCATATTCACCAAAAATCAAATGCAATTCGATAAGCTACCGAATATGAAGCAAGATGATCGAATTCGTGAGCTATTAGCTACTAAATTTGATCGTGAAACACTTAGTGTACTGTTGCAAATCGATCAGCAAGAAATTGTTCGAATTTTAAATAATTGTAGTTACTCCAAAAGTTTCATACAAGATGCAAACGACCTTCAAATACTTGATGCCATTAGTCAGTGTTATGAAGAATATAAAATCCTCAACCGATAATTATGAAGTTCTCATCAATCCTTCTTTCGACTATTTGTAGTCTAAGCTTAATAAGTTGTCAGTCTTCCGTTAAATCTTCAGCAGTTGATTCAAAGGATACCTTCAGTTGGAAGTCTGCTAACATCTACTTTTTACTTACTGATCGATTTAATATCGCTGAATCAGATACCACTAGAGTGCGTGCAGATAAAGCGACTGCTGTTTTAAGAGGGTTCGAAGGAGGAAACATTAAGGGAGTAACCAATAAAATCGAAGAGGGTTATTTTCAAAAGTTAGGAGTGGATGCCATTTGGACCACTCCAGTAGTAAGACAAATTGATGATGCTACTGATGAAGGAACAGGAGTTACTTACGGTTATCACGGGTATTGGACAAAGGATTGGACTAGTATAGAACCCTCTTTCGGCACTCATGAAGAATTAAAGGAATTTGTTGAGACTGCACATGAGGCAGGTATTAAAGTTGTAATGGACGCCGTTTTAAATCATACTGGCCCAGTGACTGACTTAGACCCAACCTTTCCAGAGCAGTGGGTAAGAGAAACTCCTCCTTGTGATTTCAAAAATTATCAAGGTACGGTAGAATGTACTTTGGTGGCTAATTTACCCGATATCAAAACTGAATCTGGCGAAGAGGTTGAACTTCCGCAAACGCTTCTAGACTTTTGGGAATCAGAGAATCGTATGGAGCAGGAAATTGAAGAACTCGATGCTTTTTTTAACAAAACAGGGCTGAAGAAAACCCCTAGGAATTATGTAATCAAATGGCTTACTGATTATGTTAGAGAATTAGGCATCGATGGCTTTAGAGTTGACACTACCAAACACGTGGATGAAGATTCTTGGGTCGTTTTAAAACAAGAGGCTGAACGCGCTTTTGAAGAATACCATCAAAATAATAACAGCGTCCCTTCTGCCCCATTTTATATGGTTGGTGAAGTCTATTTTTATGGTATCAGCGGTGGACCAGAATATGATTTTGGAGATAAAAAGGTCAATTACTTCGATTATGGTTTTGATGCATTAATCAATTTCGATTTCAAGACAGATGCCGCAAACCATTATGAATTCGTTTTTCATAAATACGACTCACTGCTTAATAAGACGCACAAAAATATAAGCGTACTAAGCTACATCAGTTCTCACGATGATTCGCAACCGTTCGATATCGAAAGAGAAGAACCCATTAAATCTGCAAATATGCTTCTATTGGCACCAGGAGGTGTACAGATGTATTACGGCGATGAAATTTCACGTCCGCTGGTAATAGAGGGCGCAGAAGGAGATGCTAATCTTAGGTCTTTCATGAATTGGTCTTCAATTGAAGAACCTGAAACCAAGGAGATTTTAACGCATTGGCAAAAATTGGGACAATTTAGAAAATCACACCCAGCAATTGGATTAGGGGAACACAAAATGCTTCAAATCGAGCCCTATTTCTTTAGCAGAACCTATGAGGGTGATACGGCTATTGTAGGGCTTGATTTAATTCAAGACAAGGAAATCACTATTCAACTACCCACTCAGTGGTCAAATGTAGAAAAGTGGTATGATTCCTATTCAAATCAATCGATTTCAGCACAAAATGGAACATTACACATAAAGACCAATCAATCAACGGTGCTTTTATCCCCTGAGTTTCCTTAATTGATTCTCTCGAATGTCTTAATTTCGCTTTTTAGCTTATCATCATGAATCTCACTGAACTTTCAGCCCTATCACCGATTGACGGTAGATACCGATCAAAAACTTCTACCCTTGCTCCTTATTTCTCAGAATACGCACTTATCAAGTATCGCGTTCGAATAGAAATCGAATACTTCATCGAATTGTGCGAAACAGGAGTCAAACCTTTACATCCTTTAGACCAGAAAACTAAGGAAGATTTAAAAGCAGTCTATCAAAATTTTAGTGAAGAAGACGCGCAATCGATTAAAGACATTGAACGCGTAACCAATCATGATGTTAAGGCGGTAGAGTATTTTATCAAAAACCAATTTGATCGTTTGGGATTGGATGATATCAAGGAATTTGTTCATTTCGGATTAACCTCCCAAGATATCAACAACACCGCTATTCCACTATCGTTAAAAGAAGCGCATTTCGAAGTGGTTCTACCAATGCTTCAACAATTAGTGATCGAAATCGAAAAACTAGCAGAAAGTTTGAGTGACATTCCAATGCTTGCCAGAACTCATGGTCAACCCGCTTCACCTACTAGATTAGGTAAGGAATTTAAGGTGTTTGCAGTGCGCTTACATGAACAAATTTCTCAGTTTGAATCACAGAAGTTTTCAGCAAAATTTGGAGGTGCAACAGGGAACTATAATGCCCACAAAGTAGCTTATCCATCAAATAATTGGCCTGAGTTCGGAAGAGCTTTTGTGACTGAAAACCTAGGGCTGCACTTTAGTTATCCAACAACCCAAATCGAACATTATGATCATATAGCTGGACTTTTTGATCTATACAAACGAATCAATACCATCCTCATCGATTTATCTCGAGATGTTTGGAGCTATATCTCAATGGATTACTTCAAACAACGAATCAAAGAGGGTGAGGTAGGTTCGTCAGCGATGCCTCACAAAGTAAACCCTATCGACTTCGAGAATGCTGAAGGTAATTTAGGTCTTGCAAATGCTATTTACGAGCATTTATCTGCGAAGCTTCCTGTATCTCGATTACAGAGAGATCTTACTGACAGTACGGTATTAAGAAATGTTGGAGTACCTATCGGACATTCGATATTAGCCATGCAATCCCTTCTTAAAGGTTTTGGTAAGCTTCTTGTCAATAAAGAGAAAGTGGTCAATGAATTATCAGATAATTGGGCGGTAGTTGCCGAAGCAATCCAAACGATTCTGCGTCGAGAACAATATCCCAATCCCTATGAAAGTCTAAAGGCACTTACTAGGACTCATTCAGTGATGAACGAAGAAGCAATACATGACTTTATTGAAACATTAAATGTTAGTGATTCAGTGAAGTCAGAGCTTAAAGCAATACGACCAGAAAATTACCTTGGGTTCTAAGCCCGATTATAGTTCCTCTTCTCCGAGTATATCCTTTAGAACACTCTCGCTCAAGAACTGAAAATCAGATTCTTTAAGTGAATCTGCTAGTTGAAGAAAAGCGGCAGGGTTCATTTGTTCTCCTAAAATTCTAGCTAAAACAAAGCCCTCTCCCTCTGCAAAGCCAAAGAAAACAGCCTCATCAATTTGATCTACCTCTCCACGAATTAGTATACTAGCTTGAGCCTCACCTTTCGTTCGTGCCGAAACTAAAGCTTCAAAACCGTCACTTTTCAGAAAGCTATTAATCAAAGACTGTTGACTAGCAATGAACTCTTTTTTCTCAGCATTTCTATACATCAAAACACTCACCTTTCTTAGAGAAGTAAAGGTTGCCATTTGCTCGGGAGTTAAATCTTCTAAACTTCCACCTAATAAACTAGCAGGAATTTCAATGAGTGTAAAATCGGTATTTTCTTGTGATTCAAGAAAGTAACGCTGTAAGGTCATCGCTGGCTGGCATGACATGACCATAGTTACAGCTGCTAGAACAAGTAAAGTAAATCGTTTCATGGATAGCAATTATTGGCGTTGTGCTGAATTGATTTGACCTAACTCTTCTGGTAAATTCATTTTATTAGCAAGAGCCCCAATCTTTTCCATATCTAGATCTCCTGTTAAAGAGAGTAATACTGTCTCAAAGTTTCGACCATTAATATTTACCTCTTTAATTTCAGTAACCAACATGAGAAGTTCTTTGATTTTACCTTCACTAGCTCCTTCTGCGATGTAGAAGTATACCGACGAACCTTTGTCCTTCACTACGAGAAGCTCTGAAAGTTTTTTTGAACGAACATAGTCTAGTGCCTCGTTTTTGAGATCATCAGCAATAGCACTATTTGAGGTAGTTAGCACGCGTAAACCTTTCACATTTTTCGCGATATCGATAAAGTCTTGAGCCTCTTTATCATCAACCACTAGCTGCATATTCGCAAATAGTTTGAACATATTTTCTGAGATCACCACAGAAGTTACTTCGTCTTCACTTGCGTACTTTTCAAAGATCGATTGAGAGTACATGGCAAACGAAGTCAGCATGAATGCCACTAGGTATAAGATGTGTTTAAAATTCTTCATAGTCTTTTTTATTTGTTTAATAGTGAGCTAACGCTTTTTTCATAGTAACCGAGGTAAGAAACCGAAGTAGTCCCTTTATTCATTTGTGTAGCAATTAAATCAAAAGCTTCTTTAGTTTGTTGATAAGCTAATTGCATTTTTTTCTGTTGGTGGTTTTCTTGTAGACGATAAACTCCAAAACTTGTTACACAGATAATAGCAACAGATGCAGCAACACGTCTCCAATCGAATCTCGATGAGGAAACTGAAGAATGAGCTAATTGCTCCTCACGAGCGGTCGCTGAGAAAGCAAAAAGCATTTTTGCCCAATTCAATGATGAATCCACCTTCCCACTTCTAAAGTAGGCTTTGAGTTGCTCTTCCTCTGAAAGGGTTGTTTCTGCCGCTAGATAACGATCTATTAATTTTTTTATTTCTTTAGATTCCATAGGCATCTATTTGTTCTAAGCTCTCTTTTATTCTCTTTCTTGCTCTTGACAGGTTTACTCGAATAGCTGTTGGCTCCATTTTAACCACTTCAGCAATTTCCTCAAAGGTTGCACCTTCAACATCCCTGAGCTGCCAAATGAGTTTCTGCTTATCAGGCAGATTATTTACAATTTTCTCGACGAAGGAAATCCGATCTTTTGCTTCGAAGGCTGCCGATTGATCATCACTTTTATCATGAATAGAATACTCTATACTCATATTCGAAGCCTGTTTTGACTTCAAACGATCATAACAATAATTCTTCACCATGGTCATGGCATAAGCCTCTATACTCTTGACATGAGAGAGCTCTGATGATCTTTGCCAAACCTTAACTAACACCTCTTGAGTAGCATCTTGAGCCTCCTCATGTGAATTAAGTAACCGCTTCGCTATGCGATATAATTTCTGCTCGATTTGATGAACAGTCTCTAAGTAAACGGCCTCTTTCACAAATGATTCTTAAGGTTCTCCAAATTAAGACGAAATCATCCTAAATTTGTTACAAAACACGATTTATGAAATTGAAGCGGATATTTTACCTCCTACTGGTCGCAATAACCATCTTATTTAATTCTTGCACATCAGATCCGGTCAATCCTGAGATTGATGAAGTAAGTCTTGAAGACATCGAAATTCAAAATTTCATGTGGCGATCGATGAACTTATGGTACTATTGGCAAAGCAGAGTTCCTAATTTGGCAGATTCAAAGATTGAAAATACTTCAGATTATATTGACTACTTAAACAATAATCCAGACCCACAGAATTTCATTAAAAGCTTACTCGACCCAGAGGATCGATTTACTTTTTATTCAGATGATTACACCGAATTAACGAATACGCTATCAGGAATTTCGAAAAGTAATGGGTTAGAATTTGGACTAGTCTTAGAAGCAGAGGATAGCGACAAAGTAATTCTATATACCAAGTATACCATTAAAAACTCAGATGCCGAGAGACAAGGCGTTCAACGCGGAGACTTATTTAATAGAGTAAACGGAACACCAATTACCACCTCTAATTATGTTGAATTATTGTTTTCAACCGATGACAGCTACACTTTGGGAAGAGTTGAATACATTGATGGAGACTTTGTAGACAATGAAGAATCCGTACTGCTAACCAAAGAAGAGAATTTAGCTGAACATCCGATTTATCTAGACACCATCTTCTCGGTAGAAGATAAAAAGATAGGTTACCTCGTATATAACGCTTTTATCGCTAATTACGATACAGAAGTTATGGCAGTATTTGATGAATTTCAGAGTAACGGGGTAAACGAAGTGGTTCTTGACCTTAGATATAATTCAGGGGGGGCTACCGCTTCAGCTAGAAAAATTGCGAGCCGTATTTATAACGCTACAGAAGAAACAGTTTTTGCCCGCCAAGACTGGAACGAAAAATGGAATGAAGCTTTTGGAAACCAATTAGAAGATTATTTCGACACCGATAAAGGAATTAACCTTCAGCGAGTTTTCATCCTAACTGAAACAACAAGTGCTTCAGCAAGCGAACTTTTGATCAATGGATTAGACCCACACATGCAAGTCATACATATTGGCGACACAACTCGAGGTAAAAACGAATTCTCAATCACTCTAGTAGATGATGTTAGTGGTTACTCAAATTTTCCCTTCCTCTATCATCCAAGTAGAGAAGCTTACATCAATTCAAATGTTTCTTGGGCGCTTCAACCATTAGTAGGTAGGTATGAAAATTCATTAGGTTTTTCTGATTATACCACAGGCCTCGTTCCAGATATTATACAGTCAGAATCGGTACTAAATATGGGACAGCTTGGCTCAATTACCGAACCTCTTCTTGCAAAGGCAATCGAACAAATCACAGGAGTAGTCTCGTCTTCTCGTGAACCTGAATTACTTACAGCAGAGAATGGTCCCAAAAAGACCATTGAATTTAAGAGACCCTACATGGACGTAACGATTAAAAACTAGAAAATGGCTGAGATCGCACTTACTATACTCGCACTTATTCTAGGTGGCACAGGCTATTATTTCGGTAAGAGATTAAGTACTGTTGAATCACAAACACTTCTCAATGAACGAATTAGACAATTAACAGATCAATTCACCACCTCAGAAACTAGCTTAAAATCGATTTCTCAAGAAAAAGAAGAGCAGTTACGTCAACTCATTCATCTCGAAGCAGAGTTGGCCTCCTTAAAATCAAAGGAGGATGAGAGGGTAAAAGAATTAGAGAACTTACAGAAAAAATTTCAGACCGAATTTGAAAACCTGGCTCAGAAAATTCTAGATGAAAAATCATCGAAAATGAATGAGCAAAATAAGGAAAGTATTAAGCTTTTACTTGATCCGCTTAGAGAACGAATCAGTGACTTCTCAAAAAAGGTAGAGGATTCGAATAAGCAAAATTTAACCTTTCACGAAACCTTTAAGGTCGAATTAAAGCATATGCAAGAGCAAAGTCTTCTCATGCAAAATGAAGCTGCAAACCTGGTAAAAGCGTTGAAGGGTGATAATAAGATGCAAGGTAACTGGGGTGAAATGGTTCTTGAGCGAATTCTAGAGAAATCAGGCCTTCGTAAGGACGTCGAATACTCGGTTCAGCAGAGTTTTACAACAGCAGAAGGTAGGCGCTTAATGCCTGATGTAATTATCAATTTACCGGATGACAAAAAATTTATCGTCGATTCGAAAGTTTCTCTCGTGCACTACGAACAATTTGTCAATACTGAAGATGAAACAGAGAAAGAAACCTTTGCAAAACTCCATTTAAATTCAATTCAAAGACACATTAAAGAGCTCAGCGAAAAGCGTTACGAAGACTTATATGAAGTTAATTCACCTGAATTTGTGATCTTATTTATTGCTATCGAACCCGCTTTCGGTGTTGCTCTCCAAAGAGATCCATTACTGTATTCTAAGGCTTTCGACCAAAACATCATTCTCGTTACACCTACTACACTTCTCGCTACATTGCGCACCATCGACGCTATGTGGAACACTGACAGACAACATAAAAACGCACTGGAGATCGCTCAAAGGGCGGGAGCGCTACACGATAAGTTTGTTGGTTTTATTGAGGATATGAATAAGGTCGGGCTAAGAATGAATGATGCCAAGAAAACCTATGAAGAAGCTATGAACAAACTTCATTTAGGTCGTGGTAATGTCGTTCGAAGTATTGATAAATTAAGAGAGCTCGGAGCTAAAACGAAAAAGGATCTACCTGAGGCCAATTTGAATAGAGCTTTAGAGGAGTGACGAGGCGTCCTCATCTAAGAACCAAATCGCATTCTTCACTAAAGTTGCTGGATAGGTAGAGGCGGTAGGCTTATCGTTGGCAATTTCTTCAACAACTGTTGCCTTATACACACCTGAAACTAAAAACACTGTTTGAATAGCAGCATCTATCATTTTACCAGTCATACTTATTCTGCGTTGACCTGAAGGATGACTAGCGGCGACGGCATTGGCTTCTGCACTGTATAAGTCTATTTCATGTGGAAAAATCGAGGCGGTATGCCCATCTTCACCTAAACCTAACATTA
>Ga0255769_10006870_pt1 | contig 10215 bp, 10 predicted proteins | sample 041ome_9_FD_179637 | JGI IMG/M metagenome (GOLD analysis project Ga0255769, IMG submission 179637) | Coastal salt marsh microbial communities from the Groves Creek Marsh, Skidaway Island, Georgia - 041413US metaG (version 2) | ecosystem: Environmental > Aquatic > Marine > Intertidal zone > Salt... | reverse complement strand
TCTTTGGTAACGCGGTATGGGTTATATCCGTCAAAGGTTGAGGCGTTCAAGAACTTATGAATCATCCCTTCGATGAACTCAGGGTATGAATGCGCTAGGGCTTCCCAGTTTTGAAAAATATCGCGCCAGTTTCCTTGGTAATCGAGGATTTTAGAACCATCCTCTTCATTTCTCGTGTTGATGGAAAACTTGTTCCAAGGACGGCTTGGATCACCATGACGACGACTAAACTTCAATGGGAGGTATTCCGTACAAAGGCGAGTGAAAGCTGCATCTCCAGAATTTGCAGCCAAAGCACGTAATTGGAACAAATCGAAAACTTCTGGAAGCGCGTCCAACTCCTTAACAAACTTATCCGCGATCGCATGATTGGCTTTCGCGATGTACGGCAAGAAATCTACCTTCTCAATGGTATAGTTGTAATCGAAGATTCCACCTCGCATGATATTAAACATGGTATTGGCGAAATGACGATTATTTAAGATGCCATCTTCGGTCAACTGTAAACCGTCAGAAGCCGCTACAAGATGAATTAAGCCTTCCGTTCCAGCCTCTACATCCGCGAGCACCAATTCATACAAACCTTTTGGATCAGTAAGGGCAGCTTTAGTTTTCGCTACATCCGAAGGGCCTTGGTGAACGTCTGCAACGATCGCCCAGTTGGCAGTACCTTCTGCAGGTAGATCAACCGTGGAGTTTAAAAGAAATGCACCCTTTTCAGCTTTAATATCCACTTCTTGGTCAATTTCGAAACCTGCTCTAAAGTGGTCCAATTGCTTTGAGCACAACAATACCTTCGCATTTTCCAAACCGTAAGACCAAACAGTATTTGCCTTTAAGGCCTCTGAAGGTTCCGCGCGATCAACAATGATTGCACTGAGTGAAAAAATACCTAATCCAGTATCCGTTTCAAGTTCGCACTTCTTGTAGGCATCAACCAAATTGCTTGAGGCGTTTTGTAACGCATCCTCAACACCGTAGGGGAGTATATTTTGAATACCGTCCAAAAGATCAATCGTAACCGCCGTTGTACCGAGGTTTTTAAGGGTCGACTTTCGCACAAAACCGTATTGCTCAGATGAATTCCATTCGTAGGAATATGAAACCCCGAGGTCCTCATTGATTTCCTCAAAAATCAACTTGTTCCCGTAAGGGTTCTTATATAGATTCCTGTTAATGGCATACAATCCACGCAATCTATTGGAGAATGGCTCCCATAACGATGTTTTGCCATTTGCATCTGTTACCCGGAAAATGGATTTGCTACCAGTGGTTTCAAAAGACTCGGTGATCTTGTCATCCGTGTAGTAAGGAAACAACGAATAGTTGCTATTCTTCCTTCCTGCTGTTAAGCCGCCTGTGCTCGAAATGAACATCCAGTGGTTTGAGTTACTTACGATGCTCATGAAGAACGGACGCATGCCATCGTAATTTGAAATCTTATAGAAACGCTCACCGTCGATACGCACCGCCTCACCTTCCACAGATTTTTGAGTGAGCTGTGCTGGACGATCGCCTAAATAAATTTGTTTTTGTTCTCCCATGTTCAATTGTTGGTGCGTTGTAGGGGGTACACCAGTTCAATTTTTGTGTCAGTTATACATTTGTTTTGTGCTTTCTTTCATTTCAAGCGTTTGGCCGGGTTTGAAACCGCCTGAGAACTGGAAACAACCGAAAGCCGTAACGCCTTGACAAACAAAGCAAAAAGGCGTTACACCTAGCCGTTCGAAGGCTTTTTGGAGTGGCTTGACAATATTAAGAAGTACAAATTAAGGTCCAGCCGGACAATTGTAGGACAACATAGGTTTATTGCGGGTTAAAGGGCAAGATGGACTTTTTTTAAGCGTGTAAAAAAGCACTACATTGTACTTGCCAAAGTTCAATCAATATGAAATCCATTCCCTTTCTTTTTATCTCTATTTGCATTGCTCTTACGACAAGTTTGAAAGGGCAATGCGGTCAAAACTACGATCGCGACGTGCGCAAGATTGTTAAGACCGCCGATAAGTTACCACACGAGAAAACACGGATTGTTTTTGCGGGGAGTTCCACCTTTCGACTCTGGGACAACATGGCCGAAAGTTTCCCAGAATACGAGGTGGTCAATGCCGGCATCGGAGGCTCGTGTTTCGATGATCTATTGCGTTACAAAGAACAACTGATCTCTGCCACTAACCCAGATATCCTTGTGATCTATGAAGGGGATAATGATATCGTCCATGTAGAAGAGGACGGAAAATTAAGGCCTGTAAATGATATCCATATCGGATGCTTAGCGCTTCTGAATTGGATCCAGTACACACATCCTGAGCTTCCTGTATTTCTTCTTTCACCAAAACCTTCACCTTCGCGATGGGAACACCTGGCTAGGTACAAGGCGGTAAACAGTCAACTACAAGGATTAGCCGAAGCGTATAATTACCACTTCTTAGATTGTTGGCCTTGGCTTACCGACAATAACGGGCAGGTTGATTCAGACTTGTTTATTTTCGATAATCTGCACTTAAACGATGAAGGAAACAGCCGTCTAGGCCATTACATAGCGGAAGAGATTCGCAGTGCGCACCTGAACGAAACAACGCTAAATGAGTTTATCGATAACTGGCACAAAGCAGCCTCAATAGGAGATTCCGCAGCTTATTTCGGAGCCTTTTATAATGATGAAAGCATCTTTCAAGGTACCGACGGCGGCGAGTATTGGACGGCAGGAGAGTTTCGAGCTTGGGCCGCACCCTATTTCCGAAGAGAAAGCGCCTGGACTTTTGAAGCCTTTGAACGCCATTGGTATAGAAAAGGCAATACCCTATGGTTCAATGAACGTTTGAATTCACCACACATGGGTAAGTGCCGAGGCGTTGGTGTTGTGCGTACAACTAAAGAAGGCCTGAAAATTGACCATTACAGCTTGAGCTTTGAGGTGCCTAATGAAGTGGTTGGCGACCTCGTTCCCCTGGCCACTCCTGAACGCATTGCAGTACTGAAGTACCAACAAGAATTGGACGAGTTTTATACCGATTCCGCCACGAGTCCTCTTAAACCTGAGGAACGCGCCGCTTTTCACGGGCATGAGTTCTTTAGCTACAACCTGGAGATGGCAGTTGAAGCGCAGATTGAAGTGCTCGAAAATGAACCCTGGTTTAATATGGCGACCAGCTCAGGAGTGAGCCGAGAATACCGCCGATACGCTAAGGCAACCTTCGAACTGCGAGGACAAACTTTGGAATTATTCCTGTATCAGAGCAAGCGATTGATGGCGATGGAAGAATACAAAGACCACCTCTTCCTTCCATTTATGGACAAAACTACGGGGGTAAGCACCTACGGCACGGGACGATTCATGGACATCACTATTCCCGAAGGAAATACAATGATTTTAGATTTTAACTATGCGTACAATCCCTATTGCGCCTATACCGACGGGTATTCATGCCCTATCACACCTCAAGAAAACTATATCGACATTGAAATTAACGCGGGGATCAAAGGACCGCAAGGGCATTGAGTTAGTTGCCTGCCAACGGTGTTCCAAATACCCCCACTGCAATCTCAACCCAAACAAGTAATAAGACGAGAACTACGGCAATGCCCCATGCCCATCGGCTTTGCTTATTCTTTGCTTTAGTTAAGACAAAATCTAGCGCTACACTGGTGGTTCCGAACAAAATTGCCATTATCAAAAAATCGAATCCACTCCAGTTCACTTCATCTGAAAATAGGGATGCAATGAACGGTATAAGCAAAAGAACTCCGGAGCCGGTTAATAAGGTTTTTAGTCTCTTTGATATCATAGCGGTTTATGTTTAGAATGCGAAGAACGTGTATGAACTTCTAACCTAAATATAAGAAATTGCTAAAAGTGAGAACAATTGATTCTTTTGGACCTCCGTGTATATTTTCTTACGTTCGGCATCCCATTGTTTTTCCGTGTTCTTATCAACGTCGCTATCTAGCGCCCTCCCCTTTTCATACCTTCGCTCTTATGATCAAATACATCTGGGTTCTTGGGGCAACGGGCTATGTGGGCAAACATGTAGTTCTTGAATTATTGGAAAGGCATCAGGGTAATCCGAAGGTTCAAATTGTTACAGTCGGTAATCAAACCATTGATGCAGAGGTGATGGAGCGTACTCATTTTTTAATGATGCCGCTAGGAGAAATCGACCCGAAATGGCTGGAGCGTTACCCTCCTTCGACCCTCTTCCATTGCGCCCGGATGGCAGGAAGCTCAGGCAGTGCCAGAAACCGCGCAGCCAAGTTTGGGGAGAAGGCAAATCGAAAATTGAAAACTTTACTTGAGGCCCTTCCTACCCCCCCAATGGTCATTTATTGTAGCGGCACCTTGATGTATGGCAATTCAATAGAACCTGTATTCGAAGGCACTGCAGAAAATCCCATTGCTTATGCTCGGGCGTATGAGCGCGCTGAGCGGCCCTGGAAAGAGGGGTCACAAATACTCGATATCCGTATGGCATACCCCGCATGGATTTTTGGGAAAGGATCCTGGTTTGAGGCGTTCTATGTAAAGCCAGGTATGGTCGAAGGCGCGACCCACATTATTGGGGATGGCAAGGCTGTAATGAATCTTGTTCATGTGGAGGACGTGGCGGGCCAATTGGTCCATATTGCTTCCCACGGAATACCTTCTGAGCGATACAACATCTATGGAAACTCTGAAATCACCCAAGGTCAATTTGCATCTTTCGTAGCACAGTGTTTGGGTAGTGAACTGAAGGCATTGCCAGAAGACGTGCTCGTAAAAAGGTTTGGAAATACGGTCACTGAAGCGCTGACCTCCTCTATTGTCTTGGGTACGAAACATACAAAATGGAAGGACTCGTACGCCTTAAAGCACCCAGACTGGAAAAAGATGGTCCGCGAAATCTGCGCCGCCTACTTACGGAAGTCGTAAAGCATGTACTCGCCGAGGGTGCCTAGAATGGTTCGGGCTATTCTGGCATCCAATCTCCATAGGAACATTCGAATCTTGTTTGGCAACAACCGATGAATCTTGTGGTAATACCAAGCGGGGAAAAGAATACTATAACCGCGCTGATCCACACATTTAGAAGAAATGGCAGCCTTAATCTGAGCCGTGGCATAACATCGAGAAGCTAGGAAGTTCGTAGGTGAATAGCCGCCCCAAACTTTTCGGAGGCGTGCAAAAGCCCATTTAGGTTTTCCTTTTAATAGCTCGATGAGCATTCCGCCAACGTACCATTTATTGACAAACGTCAGTACCATGTGACCCCCTGGCAGAAGTAAACGTTCTAACTCCTTCATGGCAGCCTCAAGGTCGTTGACCGTATTCAAGGCCCCGAAGAAAACGTAAATCATATCATATTTGACCTCGGGGAATTGGCCCTCGATATCTTCGACACTCCCACAAGCAACTTGGGCATTGCTCATTTTGCCAGCATCTATTTTCTCTTGGGCTAGACGCACCATTTCTGGACTGATATCTAAACCATAAACCTCAGCTTGCGGATGGGTTTGAGCGAAATGCACCAAGTCAAAACCAGGGCCAAAACCTATTTCTAAAACGCGTTTAAACTCATACTGACGAACGTGTTCGCGAAAGCTTTGCCGAATGCGCTGCAAGGAGTCGTTCTTCCAATAGCGCTTCTCAAAGTCGACGGCGTCTTTGTCGTAATAGGTTCCAACTTCCTCGTAGTAGTGATCACTCATTTCTTGGTGCCATTAGCAATGCCCCAAAGGTCCAAAACAGGAACGCAAAACCGGGCTGATTTAAAAAATTGTTGACGTTCATGTGAAACAAATACGTCACTATACCCAAGAAATAAGGTGCCGATTGCCAATTCTCTGCTCCAATTGTCCAAATTCCACGTCGCATCCAAAGCACCAAAATCATCACAAATACAACTACTGAAGGCCATCCGTTTTCACTGAGCTGCAACAATAGCTCATTGTGTGCTGATCCCCCGGAGCCTTGTGGGATATCATCTGGATTGCGAACGCTCAATCTGTTCATGAGTCCTGACTCTTGGAAGGGAATGTATTGAAATTGATACGTACCCGGACCAAAGCCTACATGAGGGCGTTCTTGAAACATCTTCAAGGCCGAAACCCAGCGGTTCAGGCGTTCCATATTGCTCACATCGGTTTGGACGTTGGTGACCGATAGGGTCTCTTCGAAAACATTAGAATTCGGGTCGTGACTTTCCACCTTGTTGTATTGGAAGGCTTCGCGGATTCGGTCTGCTCCGCCTAATGACAACGCCAAAATGAGGAGGATTATGGGCGCAAATAATCGGCCCATACGGGGAATGTGAAGCAACGCCCAAGCTGCCAACATGATCACTATAGAAAGCAATGCTGCTCGGGATTCTGTAAATATTACAACAACTAGGGCAAGTACGAATAGAGCAAGAAAACGTTTTTGAACTTTTGATCTGCCAAGGAAGTAACCGGCAAACAGCGCAGCCACTGCACCTACATAAGTGCTTGAATAAAAGAACGGCTTGAAGATGCCTACGATGGTGATGGGGTTGAACTCGTACTGATAGAATTGGTACGCACCCCAAAGAACAGCCAATAAAAAGGAGATGAAGAAATTACGCAGCCAAAGATGAACTTCGCGGCGTTCAAACAGTTGGGCACCATAGTAAAATACCCATACGAATATTAGGTTGAGCAAGGTGAACTTTACGCTAACCTTCAACATCTCACTGAAGGCCAATGGTACAACAAAGGTGAGTATCCACAACGCCGGGAACCATTGTCTTCCAATGATGTTCCATCTATGGTTTGTGATGAATTCTCGAAAAACTACAAGGGCCAATACCGCTATGAGCCATTCACCTGGCAGCATCATTTCTAGGGCACCTAGGTCAAATTTTACACTTAACGGAAGTACCGCTGCGAAAACCCGGAAGGCATGCGCTTGCCATCCATTTTCAGAAATAATTACTGCCGTCAAAAGAGCCAGTTGCGCGGAAAATGCTAAAGCCCAATGCTCCGTCCAATATGCTGCCCCCACAAATACCACGACAGGTAGAAGGGCCTTAATGCGCCATGGAATTAGAGCTTGCACCCTTTTATTTTTTCATGAGTTCAAAAGCCCACAATGAGGCAAGAGCGATGATGGCTGCTAAAATTCCTGCGGCCCACCAAGGCAATCCCGAAGGTGACGATGGCACTTCAGCCGATGAAATCACATAGGATTTAGGCGCAGGTGCCGCTAAATATCCTTTCAACTCCTCTTGCTTGCGTTGGGCATCCGTCCACTCCACTACAGCGGAGCCGTATTGACGTTCCTTTTGGAAAAGCAACGCTGCTAATGCCAACGAATCTGTTTGTGCTTCAAATCTTAATGAATCAAGTACTTTGCGTAAAGCCTCACTCTCCTGTGCAAGTTTTGTTGAGCGCTCATTCACGAACTCAAGGCTTTGACCAACGTTTTGACGAAGCATGTTCTGCTTTACTGAATCTGTTAAGAAGATGATGGCATTTGCTGCCACTGCTGCAGTTTCTGCTGCCGGAGATTTTACTTCGATTTGAACAGCACCGTTGCGCGTTCGACGTACACTGTATTGGGTAGCTTTACCGTAACGCTCCTCGACCAATTGGCCTATTGTCCTGCTATCCATCAACTCTACATGGGCATCTACCTCTACAGGCGATCCAAAACCAATACCATTTTGACTGATCTGTTTTTCAAGTAAGGTTAATGGAACAAAAAAGGTGGTCTCTGCCTTATACTGCAAAGGCTTAAAGAACATTATCGTAGCAGCTAATGCACCGACAATAATGGCTACTATCGAATTCTTTCTATTCATCGCTCAGGTGGCTTTTTGACATATGATTTAACAAACTCTCCTCAACACTCTCTGGGAAGTACGCACTTACCCCATCAGAGGTATCGTAATAACCCGATTCCTTTCGCTGGTTCTGCACATGCTTTTCAAACATTTTATGTGCTCGACGTTCAAGAGCCGCACCTCCAATAATTTCAATCAAACCCTCAAATACATTAAGACGAAGTCCTTTATTACGCTGCCTAGGGATTTCTAAATTGGGGAACTGCCGATGCACGAATGGATTTTGCTGTAAAAAAGTACCTAAGAGCTTTGTATTCGTCAATGGAATTAATGAAGCAGCCTCGGTTGCGATGTAGAGGTTCTTCTTTTTCAAATTAAGCTGATCCTCTGCCATTAGAAGGTTAATACAGAAGTACTTCTCTCGGTTGAATAGAAAAATCTTTTTAAACGCGATCAAGAGCAATTTGGTTGTCCATACGCGATGCGCTTTTGTGATGATAAAAAAGTCTAGATCATCTTCCCGATTCGTTGCTCCATGTTTTGAGAGTGATCCCGAGAGGTACACCCCACGGACAAATGGGAAAAGACTAATGAATTTGCCGACAAAATGTGCGGCTCTTATCATCCTAATATTTCGACTTAGATGCTTTCTTCGAATTGCTATGTGCGATTCATCCAAAGCCCAAAATCCATCCTTTGAATGCAATTTTCCTTGATTTGCCAACGAATCGAGCGCAGATTGAACTTCTTCTTTTGTTGCTTTTATACTAAGAAACTTATGTAATTCCTCCATACGCAATGCATGCTGGAAAAACTCGAAGTAGCGCATCGTTTTGAGGACGGCATCATTGAGTACTTTGGCGGAATACAACTTGGTCGTAGTGGTCAAACCTTGTAAGGATTTTGGCAGTTTCGTCAAAGGTACGATTTATGTATGCAACCAAACTTTATGCAACATAAGTGAGTACATAAAAAAACCACGATGCTGTGCATCAAGGCTTTTCCTTGTAGGCATTTTGGAGGTAAGGTCGAATGTAAATCGAATAGATGAGCCAGATCAGGTTGAGTGAAGTATTGCCCGGTAAGGCCTTGCAATGGCCTGAATTTTTTGTTCGGAATATTCCGAACACACGTTTGGAATCACGTGTAATTCCATCAACCCAATGTTTTGAGTATCTTTATTACCACACCAAGCACGGCGATATCTTGTTCATTACGGGCGGCGAAAAGGATGTGCTGAGCCTGGCTGCTCATGGATTTAACGCTATCAGTATGAACAGTGAAACGGCCAACATTCCCAAGAATCTATTACGGGCATTGAGTGGCTCAACAACGCAAGTTTTGACTGCTATACAAGTTGACAGCCGAAAAGACGTTGACAGAATTGTAAAAATTGCCCTTGAAAATGGTGGAACACGTTACAGAGAAAGTGCTGACCACGGCTGGATGTATTACGACACGTTCGCAGACCTTGACGGACACCAATGGGAAGTAATGTTTACAGACGAAACTCAATTACCACAATAATATTTTGACGATGGAGAAAATAACAATAAAGGCAACCGTATCTGCAGACAAACAAAAAGTTTGGGACTACTACACCCAGCCTGAACACATAATAAAATGGAATTTTGCCGACCCAAGTTGGCATTGTCCGACAGCAACTAATGATTTGAAAGTTGGCGGACGATACTTAGCAAGAATGGAAGCCAAGGATGGAAGTTTTGGTTTTGACTTTGATGCTGTTTACAATGAAATCAACCACGGAGAAAGTTTTACATATGAATTTGGCGAACGATTTGCCGTTGTGGAATTTAATGAAGTAAACGGACAAACAGAAGTGACTATAACATTTGACCCTGAAACTGAAAACTCCATTGATTTACAAAAACAAGGGTGGCAAGCAATTTTGGACAACTTTAAAAAATACACAGAAACTAATTGACAGAAGAATAACTGGTGCTAACAACGTATATGATTCATGATCGGACGCGTGGTTTGTCACTCGAGAACTGTTATTCAGTCACAATTGCGGGTATAAAAAAAGCCCTGGTGCACAGCATCAGGGCTTTTCCTTGTAGACGTTCTGGAGAAAAGGTCGAATGTAAATCGAATAGATGAACCAGATCAGGTTGAGTGAATTAATGCCCGGTAAGGCCTTGTAATGGCCTGAATTTTTTGTTCGGAATATTCCGAACACACGTTTGGAATCACGTGTAATTCCAGAATCCCAGTGTTTTCGGTATCTTCACAAAAAAGGAATACTAAAGATGTTTACGACTGTTAATCAGAGGGTCGCTGGTTCGAGCCATGTAGCGATACCAAGAGGTGCAACTCCTGCTCAAGTTCAACAGCTAGAGAAGGCAATCGAACTAGCAAAAAATAAGAATGTTGAAATATTAATCCATGTGGTACAATGATATCTAGATACAGTTCC
>Ga0255769_10006868_pt1 | contig 10218 bp, 5 predicted proteins | sample 041ome_9_FD_179637 | JGI IMG/M metagenome (GOLD analysis project Ga0255769, IMG submission 179637) | Coastal salt marsh microbial communities from the Groves Creek Marsh, Skidaway Island, Georgia - 041413US metaG (version 2) | ecosystem: Environmental > Aquatic > Marine > Intertidal zone > Salt... | reverse complement strand
CCTCTTCTCGTCATGCGGACCCTCTCCTCCTCCTCCTCCTCCTCGCGTCTTTCTTCGACGGGGGCAGAATATCGATGATATTTTCTTCACTTCTGACGAATTCTTTCGTATCTTTTTTCTTCAAAATGCACTTTGCGCGCGCGCGGAGACTTTGAGACACGATGAACAACGCGCTCTGTCAATGCTCCTCTCGTCGCTCTTCTTCGTCGTCTTCTCGCGCCTGGTTCGAATCCGGCGTCCTTCTCTGTTTCCTCCTGGCGTTCGCCTCGCTCCTCTCCGAGGGCCAGTTTCTCGCGCTTTACGGGAAGAACGGTTTGCTTCCACTGACGAAACAGTTGCGCGACGACGGCGGATTGATGTCAGCTTCTTTATCTTCTTCTTCTTCGATGTCCTGGAGAGAAAAGACGAGGAAAACGATCGAAATGATGCGAAAGACGCACTTTAACATCGCGTGGTTAGCGAGCGCGTTTCGGTTTCGCTCGTACGAGAAGTTCATGGAGTCCGTTTTGTATTTAGGGGTGTTGCTGTCCTTCTTTTGGCTGGTGTCTTCTTCTTCTTTAGCGGTAGGACGCGGAGGAGGAGACGGCGCGAGAGGAAGAAGAAGAAGAGGAAAATGGTACCAATTCGCGCTCTTAGCGTGGATGTACCAATCCATGGTGGACGTCGGAGACGCGTTTTTGTCGTTTCAGTGGGACGCGTTGCTGATCGAGTGCGGGTTCGGGTGCGCGGTCGGCGCGTGGTTATTTCCCTTTGACGCCGCCGAAGAGAAAGAGGACGTAGAGGAGGAGGACAACGACGACGCTCGATACGCGTGGATACCGCGAGCGATTCTGTTCAAGTTGATGCTGATGAGTGGGTGCGTTAAAATACAATCGAAATGCAAAACGTGGTTGAACTTGAGCGCGCTGGATTATCACTTTGCGACGCAGCCGTTGCCGAACGGGTTCTCTCGGGCGATTGCGAACGGGGTGAGTTCGAAGTACAAGAGGATAGGCGTGGCTTTAACGTACGTCGCGGAAGGACCGTTGGCATTTTTGATCGTCGCGCCGACAAAGATGGCGAGAAGGGCGGCGTGCTTAGGGCAAATTTTGTTTCAAGTCGGGATTATTTTATCCGGGAATTACGCGTATTTCAATCTTTTGACGATCGTGTTGGCGTTGGCGAGTTTCGCGGGCGGGGAAAGGAAGGCGGTTTACAAGAAGAAGGTCGTCGAGAAGGAAGAAAAAGAAACAGGCGATACCGATGGAGAAGCTGCGCGCACGCTCGAGAACAACAAAGCGAAAGCTTTGCCAGTTCTGCAACACTCGATGGCTATGATTGCCACGCATCTCTCGTTTATGTTTTTCACTATATGCGCGGTGAACATGTTTGAACCGAGTAAAGATGGCGTAAAACTGCGCGGGTCCTCGAAGAACGTGAATAAACGATTGACCAAGTTTCTCGACATCGCGGTGCCCGTATCGAGGACTTATTTAATATTAATTGCCGTACCTTTGACGTATGCGTACCGCAGTATTTTGGCGAAAGTAACTAAGAAAGCGTTGAATGGAAAGAAAGAAAAAGCGATGAAGAAAATCGCATCGTTCACTTTGCAAAGGTGTCGAGACGTTTTGTTGATGGCGTACTTGCTCATCGTAACTGCTCCGATGGGAGAGATTGCGCCAAATAAAAAAGTTGAAAAGGCGCATCCTTCACTTCGCGCCAACGCGCAGTTTCTTGATACGACGACGAGCGCGATACAGCGTCACGTGCCCACGTATGTGCGACGCATCACCTCCGGGTATGGATTGTTTCGCTCGATGACTGGCGTTGGCGAAGACGGAAAAGTCGCGCGCCGCGAAATTATTTTCGAGATTGCGCCCGACGCGGAAAAAGTCGAGGACATGGAATGGACCGAGCTCGAATTCAAGCATAAGCCAGGCGATGTGCGGAAACGACCGTCGTTTGTGGCGCCCCATCAACCTAGATTAGATTGGCAAATGTGGTTTGCGGCTTTACGAGGCGACGGCGTCTTTCAAGATCCGCGCTACCGATGGTTTTCGATGTTTATCATTCGCATTCTACAGAAATCACCCGAGGTTTGGAAAATATTAGATCCGTCCATGCTTAAACACATGGAAACGACGACGTATCTGAGAATATCGATGTATGAGTACGATTTTGCGCCGAGAAAAGACGAAGACGACGGTTACGTGTACGTGCGCAAGAATCTCGGAGTGCTTCTGCCTCCAGTTCATCTTGAATCTCCGGAACTCGAGAAGCTCCGAAGCGCGGCGGGACCGATAGATTACGAGAAAGAAACGCCCGCGCTTTTAGAAATTCCAGATGTGGACGCCGTGACGTTTATCGTTAGTGCTATGGCTGTTATCTTTGCTTCGCTTATTTACAACACTAGAAGGAAAAGTAGAAGAAGAAAACTAAAGGTGAGCTAAACTGTACAATAAATAGAGAAGATCGCCGTTGGTATTGAATCAACGAATGTGCGAGACAGTAAAAGTAGAACAAAGATTGTAGTAATTCAACCTTCGCTCGTCGCAAGTCGTCGCTAAACCGGTATGATATTGGCTAAATTTTGAGGGATATCGACCATTCTGTGAGCGCGTCGGATCCTAGATACATCAGCCGGGAAAAAAAAGAAGATAAAAAAACAACTCGCCAGAAGAGAACGAAACGAAAAGTTTTTTTTCACTTCTCGCCCAAACGAAGCGCGCACACGTACCTTTTTCTGACCGCTTGCTTTTATGTTCCTCTGGGGGGGTGAATCTCATCCGATGCTCATTTTTGCTGGCGAAGTCATCATCACGATCCCCCCGGGAGACCGCGGGATTTTCGGAGAATCGTTGCCTCCTCCACCGCCCGCGCCTTCGTTCTCTCCGCTCAATTCTACGTGTTTCTTTGCTAATATTTCTCTAATCATCTCGTCGCTCTCTTCGCACAACTGCGTCGCTAACCTGGGATCTCTCGACGGTAACGAGCTCCTCGTCGGTTTACACTCGCTATAATACACTCCGGGAGGTAACCCGCTATTCGTCAAGCACAACAAAACCGTCGCCGAAGCTACTTCTACGCTGACTTTTGTAAACGGCGAGACCAACGAGTGCAAAATGGATCCTCCAAAGTATTCCCCGAATTGTTTCGATAACTCCTCGCCGAACTGCCCTGGATTCACCGCAAACGCTCTCACACCGTTGATCGTTTCTGATATTCTCCACGCGTGTAAAATCGGACAGAGTTTCGACTGCCCGTAGCTGTTGATTGCCGAATACCCGTACGAACTGTTTAAATTTTCAAAATCAATCCCTCGACTCGGTTTCGTCGTCCCTCTTCGCACTCGATACGACCAGTGGTGCGCGTTGCTCGATATCAATACCACCTTTCCGTCGCTTCCAGCAACTGCCGCAGTTCTCGTCAGCTCGTCGCTCAAAAACGACACCATTGCGTAGTGACTCAAATGGTTAATCGCGAAGTGCGTCTCCACGCCGTCCGGTTTCGTCAGCGCAAACGGCTGCACGACCACCCCGGCTAAACACAAAATCCCGTGCAAAGGCAGCGCCAACTTTTGAAACTCACGGCAAAAAGACTTCACCGAGTGCACGGAGCTCAAATCGCACTTTAATATCGTCACATCTTTTATCGTTACCTTTTTCTTCTTCTCCTTTGTCTTCTGCGGCTTCTCTCCTTTACCTTCGTCGGTTTCGTCGTCGTCTCCTTCATCTCCTTCTTCCTCCGCGCCTTGCTCTTTCTCCTCCTCCTCATCATCATCCTCATCGTCATCGTTCTCCATCTCCTCCACGAACGCTCTCGCCTTCTCCACGTCTCTGCTCGCGAACACGAGCTTGCACCCTCGCCTCCGCAAAACTCTCGCGCACTCGCGTCCGAGCGCGCCAGTCGCCCCAGTCACGATGAACGTCTTCGACTCTAAATTTTTAACATCCTCCGTGACGTCCACACCGGTCGCGTTCGGCGGAAATTGCCCGGAAAGCTTTGCAATTTCTCCCGCGGAAGACCCCGACGACGTTTGCCACCCGAAGCACTGAGAGAAGCCGAAATCGATCGAGGTGCACCCACTACCGCCGCCGCCCACGAAAGAAGAATCCGCTCCCGAGAAGTTCATGTTTCCAATTTCCACTCCTAACGATAGATGGATAAATAAAGAAGAGAGAGACGGAGAGAGAGAGAAAGAGAGAGAGAAAGAAAGAAGCCTCTCTCTCTCTCTCTCTCCTCCGCGTTCTTTTCTCTCTCGAAACTCGCTGCTTTTTGAAGCGGCGAGATGAGTCAGTCGTCCGTGCGCTTTTGTTTCTGACGATGGTCCGATCTCTCTCCGACGCATTTTTTCCAAAATCGGCAAAAAAACACGCACAAGAGAGATAAACACACTTGCACGCATGACATCAAACGCGACCGAGAAGACACCCGCCGCTCGTTCGTGACGCATATCAAAAAGCAACGAGAAAGATATATACACATAACAGAATAATAAAAAAGTATGGGTCCAAACAGAGGCGGCGGTCGACGCACCGGAGGCGGCGGCCACCAAGCCGGTCAGAAGGAGATGTCGAAGGAGAAGATGAAGCTGCAAAAAGAGAAGGAGGAGAAGATGAAGCGACGGCGACAGAGGGAGATGGAAACAGCTTTTCCGGGGAGAGGAAGAGGAGGGAGAGGAGGGAGAGGAGGAAGAGGAGGAGGAGGCGATGAAGGGAAAACGAGCGGCGAGAAGATAAACATGTCCGGGAAAGAGCAACACATGATTGGAAGCTTGATTAAGAGCTTGAGCGCGACTGGTCTCGAACAACAACGTCGAGATGTCGGCGTCGAAATGTCGTCGAAAACGATCCGGACGGACGTGGATCAGAGCGACGTGGATAGGAAGTGCTTCGAGGAGCTGACGAAGAAGAAAGGGTTTTCTGCCGCGCAGGCAAAGAAAGCGATGGAGAAGACGAGCGCGCGGATAGCGAAGGAGGGAGATTTGGCGCAAGGTTTCAACGAGCAAAGGAAACGGAGGACGCATCGAGCGATGGATTGGTTGATTTTGAACTGTTTGTACGAGGAATTGCCGGAGGCGTTTAAGAAGAGCGCGGAGGAGGTGAGGAAGTCGAAGAAAGGGAAAAGAGGAGAGGAAGATGAGGAGGAGGAGGATGAAGATACCGGAGGAACCGCGGCGTCCTCTTCGACGGCGAGGAGGGAAATCGACGTGGCGAAGGAGTTGTTTTTCGCCGGTTTCGGGAAAAATATTGCAAGGATGGCCGTTTTGAACGCTCGAGGAGATGAGAAGAGGAAAGGCGACGTCGCTTTGGATGATTTGCTTTCGGCGATGAGCGAGCCTCTGAAGAAAACGGCGCTGAAAAGAGCGAAGAGCGCGTTCGCGGAATCTGGATTGGAAGACGCCTCGAAAGAACAAATCGAAGAGATTCTTCTCGACGCGAGAAGGGAAGAGTTGGCAGATATTGGAGGAGTAGATGTAGAAGATATCGAAGACGACGATTTTGCGCAGTTTGAAATACAAATGAAAGGCGTCGTCTCGCTCGGGAAGAAGAAAGCTACGCACGCGACGCTTTCGCTGGATTTTAGAAGATCGAAACTGTATCCGTTCGAGCCTCCGCGAGTACATTTCACGCACCCGACGCTCACATTCGGACGACAAGCGGCGGTGACGCGGGCGTTGGTGGAAGTGAGCGCGAGCGAGGAGTATTTGGGAGAACCGATGTTGGACGGATTAATCGATTGGCTTTCTGGGGACGGACCATTAGACGCGATGGAAAAGTACCGCGTCAACGCGGAAACGTTGAACGACGAGTATCACGAAGACGAGGAAGAAGAAGACGAAAACAAAATCGACAACAATAAAGGAGGTATTCCACGACCGAAGACATTAGCAAACGCCGCTGGCTCGAGTGATTTGAACAACAGAGGAGCTCCTCTTTCACAAAAAGAACGTCTGAAAATTCAAAGCGAACGGGATAAGAAATTCGCTGAACAAAAGAAGGCGATGTTGAAACACGAAGCGCAATCGCAATCGCAACGCGACGCGGAGGCTCTGAAAAACTTGCAAGCTTTAGGCGAGCGGATACAAATTGAAGAGGCGAAAGCTTTGAGTTTGCCGAAAAACGTAGAAACTTCAAAAGCTTTGAAATCACAGCTAGAGAACAAACTGATGAAGAAAGAGAGCGATCCGATGATGAAAGTTCGAGAAAGGTTACCTTCGTGGTCAAAGAGACACGCGCTCATCGAAGCGATTGAACGAAACCAAGTTTGCGTTGTCGTTGGGGAAACTGGGTGCGGTAAAACGACTCAACTTCCGCAGTTTATTTTAGATAACGAAATCGCGAAGGAACGCGGCGCGACGACGTCGATAGTATGCACGCAACCGAGGAGAATTTCCGCCACGTCCGTCGCGCGTCGCGTCGCTCAAGAGCGAAACGAAACGATAGGAAAAACAGTAGGTTACAGCATTCGACTAGAATCGAAACAATCGAGAGAGACGAAAATTATGTTTTGCACCACTGGGGTATTGTTGCGTCGATTGACTGAAGACCCTTTGCTAGCGAAAGCGACGCACATCGTCGTCGACGAAGTACACGAAAGAAGCTTGGATTCTGATTTCTTGCTCGTATTGTTGAGAGACATTCTGCCGCATCGGCCGACTTTAAAAATAATCTTGATGTCCGCGACGCTTGATGCGGGACAATTTCAACGATACTTTAAAAAGGCTTGCGTTTTAACAATACCGGGATTCACGCATCCGGTTCAAGAACATTTCCTCGAAGACGTCTTGAACTCCACGGGGTATCAACCGAAACACGGCTCCGAGTATTGCATTCGCATTCCAAAGATGAAATATCGAGATCAGATTCAAATGTCGCCGGACGAACTTCGCTTTCACGAATCTCTCAAACGAAGTGGACGATATCCAGAAGGCGTATTGCACGCCTTGCGAAACTTGGACGAGGAGAAAATCAACTACGAATTGGCGGTGGAACTCTTGGAAAAAATCGTTGAAACGACTCCGCAAGACGGCGCGATTCTCGTCTTTATGCCGGGTCTCGCAGAAATTCAAAAGTTACACGAGTCTTGCGCCGCGTCGCGCGTTTTGCACAAGGCGACGGATAACGGCACATATCTCATCGCTCTGCATTCCGCGTTGGCGACGTCAGAATCAACCATCGCTTTCGATAGACCAAAAAGTAAATCGAGCAGAAAAATTATCATATCGACAAACATCGCGGAAACTTCGATTACAATCGACGACGTGGTATATGTCGTCGACTCTGGGAAAGTGAAAGAAAACGGCTACGACCCGAGCACGCGCATGTTACAACTGAAAGAACAGTGGATTTCTCGAGCGTCTGCGAAGCAGCGCCGCGGAAGAGCAGGGAGAGTCCAACCCGGACAGTGTTATCGTTTGTACTCGCGGAGATACCACGACGAGGTATTCGCCGAACGGCAAGAGGCAGAAATCAAGCGCGTACCTTTGGAAGGATTGTGCTTACAGATTCAGCTACAACGCATGTCTGGTGGCATTTCTGGTTTTCTATCGCGCGCGTTAGAACCGCCAGAATCAAACGCCGTTGACGTTGCCGTGAAAACCTTGAAAAGGCTGGGAGCTTTGGATGATCGCGATAATTTAACGCCGCTCGGCGCGCACTTGGCAAATTTACCCGTCGACGTTCGGGTTGGTAAAATGTTACTCTACGGATGCGTGCTTGGATGTTTAGACCCGACGCTCACGATCGCCGCCGTACTTGGCTCGCGATCTCCATTCCTCTCGCCGCTCGAAATGCGAGAAGAGGCTGACGAAGCCAAAATGCAATTCAGCGACGGCGATTTCAGCGACCATTTGACGATTCTGAACGCGTACAACGCGTGGCGAGAGGCGAAAAATAACGGGAAGAATTTCGAAAAGGATTTTTGTCGCGACAACTTCTTGAGCATGAAAGGTCTATACGGTATTGCCGAGCAGAGAACGCAGTTCGTAAAGCTTTTACGAGAAGCTGGATTTTTGAACGAGGAGCGAAAAAAGACGACGACGACAAAACAGAAAAAGAAAGTCGCATCGGGGGAGAAAAGTGGGAATACTGACGGCATCAGTATTCCTAAACCGCGCGCAGGCGTCGCCGTCGTTGCCGTCGAGAACGAGGAAGAGGAAGAGGAAGAGGAAGAGAAAAAACCGGCGTGGGAATCCGCCAACCGTCACTCTAAAAACGTCCGCTTGCTCAAAGCTTGCCTCGTCGCCGGCTTGTACCCGAACGTCGCTCGCGTTGAATCTGCGGGAAACCGAGGAGGGCGCTCGAATAACATCATCTCTGGCTCGAATCAACCTCCACCAAAACTGAAGTATCTAGCCGAGGATACCGGCAAAGAAGCGTTGATTCAAATCCATCCGTCCTCTATAAACGCGAAAGCGAAACAGTTTCCAACGCGATGGCTCGTGTACCATGAACGCGTCCAAACGGCGAGTATTTTCATGCGCGACTGCACGAGCGTAACACCGTACCAACTTTTACTGTTTGGTGGGAAAATCGACGTGCAACACTCGGCCGGAACAATCCGCATGGACGGATGGGCGACGTTTGAAGCGAACGCGAGGATCGGCGTCTTGTTGAAAGAAATTCGCGCAGCGTTGGATGGTTTGTTGAGAGAAAAAATAGAAAACCCAGATGTCGAGGAAAACGCGAGAGGGGAGACGATCGTCGCGACAATTTTACAGTTGTTAAATAGCGAGGCGTCGTAGTAGTAGTAGTAGTTCTTTGTAGTAGTCGTACTAGGTAGTCGTCATTTTTAATTACACCAAAATTGTCATCATGAAGCTTTTGTTCAGACAATTCTCATGGAAAAAGATTCCGGAAATGGAAACCTCTCCAATCTGCGCGTGGCGCTATCGAACGCGTGCGTGGAAACAACCTCTACGTTGCCTCCAGTCGGTCTCGTCCTATCGCTGCTATCTTCGTCTATCGTGTCCCACTTTCTCCTCGCTAAATGCACTCTCGCTACTGAAGTCATAAAATCTCCGCTCGCTCTTTGCCCGTACGGCGTCCCGTTCGCTTTCTTCATCCAATACTTTGCCTCTTCCGCGTTACCGATCGCTTCGCTATATAATCCTAAATACAATGACGCGTAAAAAGCGTCGCTGGCGCTTTGCGTCGAATCCGCCGGTTTCTTTGATAAAGACTCCAACGTTTTCTTCGCTTCTTCGTCGCCCGTTTTGTACAGTCGCAACACCGAGCCCATCACCTTACGGCTGTCTCTCCCAGCCAACTCCACGAACTCCTCCCTCGCTTTATTTAACGTCGAAGACACATCTCCTCCTCCTCCTCCTCCTCCTCCTTCGCCTCCTTTCCGCATCTGCGACAAAAACGCCCACGCGGCTTCTTCCGTATCGTTTGGATTGACTTTCACGTCCTCCCGAAACTGCTTCTCCGCTTCCCGGAACTCGTCGATGTAATACAGCGCGATCCCGCGCTGCCACAAATACGGCTTCGACCCCGGAGATTTTGCAATCAACGCGTCAAAATCTAACGTCGCGCCTTCAACGTCGTTCCGTTCGAATTTCTGCATCGCTCGAGAGACGAACGTGCGAGAATCAATCAATTGTTCTCCCGCCAAAGCCGCTTTCGCCTCTGTCTCAACTTCGCTCGCAAAAGGTGCAAAACCACCACTCCCGGCGACGAAAGATGAAAAGAAAAGCGCGCTTCGTCTGCTCAATTTCGTCGTCGTCGGAGAAGAAGAAGAAGAAGAAAAAGAACGAGCCTTCTCCTCGATGCCATCGTCGTTATCATCGGTACCGCGCGACGAACGAGACGACGAACAAGACGTCACCTCGTAACGAGATTTCTTCTTCCCCGAGTTGTAATCTTTTTCTCTCGTCGTCGTCGTCGTCGTCTTTGATAAAAAAGCTTTGGGAGGATAACCCGTGCTTCTGGCACGAGAAGAGCTCTTAGTGGTGCTCTTCGCGAGAGATGAAGAATAAGAAGAAGCGGCGACGCGCGTCGACATCGTCATCATTTGTACCTCTCTGCGTTTACTTCTTGTCGTGTCTCTCCGTTCACTTTTTCCTCTCATAACATAAAACGCTTTGTTTAGGGTTTACATAAAACCCTAAAACTTGCCTTTTATCAAAGTTTTTTGCGAAGAAAATCACAAAAATTTTCTGATAAGATTTTGACACGTTTCATCACGGAGAGAAAAAAATGTCTGTGTACGCGACCGGGGCAAACGCTCTCG
>Ga0255769_10006864_pt1 | contig 10220 bp, 8 predicted proteins | sample 041ome_9_FD_179637 | JGI IMG/M metagenome (GOLD analysis project Ga0255769, IMG submission 179637) | Coastal salt marsh microbial communities from the Groves Creek Marsh, Skidaway Island, Georgia - 041413US metaG (version 2) | ecosystem: Environmental > Aquatic > Marine > Intertidal zone > Salt... | reverse complement strand
AGCGCGCGAGTCGCAGGCGCCTTTGGCTGTTTCGCATTGCGTCCTCCTCGGCCACGACCGCCGCGACCGCCGCGACCACGGCCACCCCCGCGACCACCCGTTCGAACAGGCATTGGCAGCGCTTCGCGCATCGCCGGTACACTTGTGCCAGGGAAGCCGCCTTGCGCAGAAGATGCTCCGCGAGGAAGCGACCAACGGACTCGCGCCGCGTCCAATTCTACAGTCTTGGCGCTCAGGTGCGGCGAGTTGTAAAAGTCATTCAACGCATCGGCGAGTGCATACGCACTCATCACTGCAGTTTGCACGCATGGCGCGTCGCTCGTACACCAATCGCCCACCGCCGCGGTGCGAGATTTTAAATCCAAGACGCACGGCACGTTGGCGACATTGAGGGGGTTCGCGGCGCCCCACAACTGACATTTATAATTCGCGACTTTTCTCAAATACGTATTCGGCTCACACGCAATCGATCGCTCAAACGCGGTGACGAGCGTTTCCATCACTTCCCGAGCCTTTTCTTTCGGCACCGCCTCCTGCGGCACTTTATTATCTCGCGCGTACTCCGCGGTGGATTGTAATACCAACTTCGTGACCTTCGAAATGTTGCCGTCGCCGCGTTTTGCGGTTATGTTTGAAACCCACGACAACGTGTCTCCACCGACAACGTGCGCGCCTTCAAATCCAAAATCATGCGCGCCTTCTAATACTATCATGACTGACCACACCGAGCTCAGAAGAAGCTTTCTTTGTTGCTCAATTTCTTGCGATGGCCGAATGCCGAACGCGCACGTCAAGCTGGAAATTAACTTCCCCGCACCATCGTCTTTTGCTGTAGACGCCAGCCTATGGGCGCACTTACCATTATGCGCGATGACTACGAAATCATACGTTCCAAGTTGCTTCGCTCTTTCGTTATCACTCGACGCCAGTTCCCATTTTGCATCGTCGCCTCTTCTTCGCATCGAACCGACCCACTGGGGCCGACATACGACGTCGGCATTCGTTGATAATACGTCAGCGATGGCACGATAGCCGCCGACGCCAACATATCGCTTCACCCCATCACCGAACGCTTTGAACGTGCCTCCGCCTTCTTTCGCCGTCGTCAGCACGCCCACTTTAGAATCGTGCCACTCGGCGAGCGCGCCGCTCGCCGCCAAACCTTGCACAAAGCGTTCTTGAAACTCGGGTTCGTTTGACGTGAAGTACTGCACCGCGTGATCGACATCTTCGCCATCCAGTGCTTTGGAACTCATTCGTCCTCCACATGCGCGTTCGCCCGTGTCAAACAGCGTCACGTGAAACGTGACGCTTGACGATGACGATGATGCATTGTCTTCGTTGATGCGTCTCAACGCTTGACTCAGCGCCAGGCCGCTGATACCTCCGCCAACGATGGCTATGCGTGCGACTGCATCTGCGTGTTTCGCTGTCGCCATGGCTAACGCGCGTCGTGTCTCGTCGCGGTCTGTCGTCGGTCGAACGTCACTCAGTAGCAGGTCAAGAGACAAAAAAAAAGTGACGACAGAAGGACACGCGCGGGCGCGCGATGACGACGATGACGACGAACCACGCGACGACAACGCCGTCGACGCGAGAAGGACAGTATCGCACGACGAAAGCACGAACTGCGCGCACGCGTCGAGGCGGTTACGTGCGACGTCCAAGCGCGAGCGACGACGTATTCGAGGCGTTAGCCGCCACCGCCACGAGCGATGGTCTGTCCATTCATCCCGACGTGCGCGTAGGCGCGCTTGAGCCGGGGCCGTTAGGTATCATCGGCGTGTGTGCGGCGAAAACCATTCCAGCACGTACGGCGATATTCACCAGGGCCATGACGGCTACGGCATATGATGCAGAGTACGCTCGACGCGATGACGCTTTCGGCTTGAACGCGGCTTTGAGCGCATACGAAGGGGAAGTTGAGCGTACAATCTCAGACGAGATTGCATTGACGCTGCTTTTAGTCACCGCGAAAAGACATGCGGATATATCGCCACTCGGGTCGTACGCCAACGCGTTGCCAGAAGCGATTGCAGCGACACCAGTGTTATATGGCGACGATGCGTTGGAAGCATTGGTGCCCGTTTTGTCGTTGAATTTGGTCGACCAGGTGGACTTGGCGAGAGGTGAATTCGCGCTCGCCTTCGACGATGCTCGACAGATTGTCGCTCGCATGCACGGAGAAAGTGACTTGCAAGAGCCAGAGTTTGCCTGGGCATGGTCCATGGTGCGCAGTCGAGCCATAACGTTCGCCGTTCGCAAAGCGACGACTGGCGACATCGAACGCAAGCGATGCCTCGTGCCCGTGTGTGATGTATTGAATCACTCTCCCACGAGCTTAGCGGATGTTCTCAGTAGCGACGACGAACGTGATGGCGTTTGCTCACAAGCTTTGAGTGTGCCAGGGCCAAATATACAGATCGAGACGAATGGTAGCGGCGAAAGCGTTTGGATGACGACGCGCGACGTCGTCGCCGGCGAAGCGTTACGTTGGACGTATGGCGAATTATCCAACGAAGAAATGTGGTTATGGTACGGCTTTGTGCCAGCGAGTCCGATTCATGGCGATTGTGCGGTGCCATTCAACTTGCCTGATACCGTTTTCAAGAATGGTTTAGAAGCCGTGGCAAAGGATGATAAAGCAGAAACGATGGCGTTGCGAAAAAAATTGCTCGAGCGCGCCGGCGTTTTGGGATTGAACGAAGGCGAAGAGTTGTCGTTCGTCGTGAGTGTACGCGGCGTGCCGAAAACACTGGGTGGTATTGCTGGTGTGATGTGTTGCGATGCTGACGAAGTCGTCGCGATTGCAGCGTCAACCATTATATCAGCCAACGGCGGCGTAGACGGAGCGCTGTTTGAGCTCAAACCCGAGTCGCGACGAAGAGCGGGACGCTACGTCGCTTGGCTCCTCACGCAAATCGAATCGTTTGTGTGCGGTGCGAGCGATGATGAAGTGGCAGAATATGAACGCATCGCCAAAGATGTCGGTGGCTTATACGAACAGAGATTTAACGATGCCAAGGCGCTGCGAATCGGCGCGCGCGAAACCTTCAAAATCATCCATCGCAGCCTCACGGATGAATCGTTGTTGACGGATGGGGCGTGGATCGACGACGCAACGAAACGTCTAGTGAGCGCTTAAACTTAGAGCTAGAGTTGTATTGGTTGTATTATTACTGTGTATTAACTTCAATCGCTCCCAACTACTTTCCTAAAATGCCCGCCGCTTCAGCTATGGCGTGCTTGATGCGCCCCAAGCGTCGTCTACGCGTCCAGGGCATTTCCTCGTCGCAAATTGACACCCGACGCTGCACTACATCATTCTCTTCAACTTCAATCGCGACATGAGACCGCGGTCGATGCATCGTTCCCGAGCGTCCTCTACCGTGCATACTGACACGTCTCAAATATTGTCCTTTACCAACTGTCGCACTGGCAATCACCAATCGATCGCGATCCAAGCCTTGATTGTTCACCGCATTCCCAATCGCACTCTGAATCACCGCACTTACTGTTTTTGCAACGCGCTTCGGTGACAAATCGCATTGAATGAGTGCGTCTTCAACTTTCAAGCCTCGTATCACTCGAAGAAACGCGCCAAACTTTTTTGGCGAACCTTTCGCGCCTCTCAGCACCGCGCTCGCGCGCTCGCTCAGGCCATCATCCGTTAATGCGCCTGGAATAAAGCTCGACCGCATAGATGCCGTTGGCGCTGGCGCACGTTGCAGCGGCGACACATTCGGTCCAGCCGTCGACGTTGAAGTCGTCGATCGCGCCTCCGTGGCGTCATCCTTACCCGATGACGCCGCCGCCGCCGCCGTCGTCGACGACGACGTCGCAGACACGTACGATCGCACGCGCGCACTCGTACTCATCGCCGCCATCCATCGCACGTGCTCGCATACTCGTGACGATGCGCTGGCGCACTCATTGGCAAACGAGGACAAACCCTGTGGTGTCGTCGTCGTCGTCGCGGTGACGCGCGCGAACGCGAGCGACGTGCGGTGTAACATGCTCGGCGGCGTGCGTCACCCTCACGTCTCGCCGATGTCGTCTATGGAATATACGCGTGTTCACGTGTGATGCTGAAAACCACGCGTATCACGCGCGCGCGAGTGTGGCGTCAGCAGCACCACGCCGCGCTCGAGCGTGACGACAGAACAGGACAGGAAGACTGACTAAAACTGACTGCGATCGAGCGAGCACGTCACACACGCACGCACGCACGCACGCACGCACGATTGACTAACACAGGATGTCGGATTCACCCGCGGAATGGTACGCGAGCTTACCAGCGGTGAGTAAGTTTTGGTTCACGTCGTGCGCGTTCACCACGATCGGATTCCACGCGAACTTTGTCAGCCCGTCTGCGCTGTACTTGTCTTGGCCGTTGGTGATTGACAAGTTTCAACCGTGGAGATTGTTGACGAATTTCATGTTTCTCGGGAAATTTTCAATTTCATTCGCGATACGAATGATGATGTTAGTGAACTACGCGGTGCCGCTGGAGAAGGTGCACTTTGGCGAACAACGCACGGGCGATTTCATAACGTTTTTGCTGTTTGGCGTGCTGACGCTGACGCCATTACACTACGTCGCGCCGTCAATCGCGCAACCATTCTATGGCGATAGCTTGATTTTCATGTGCTTGTACTTGTGGAGTCGCGAAAACCCGCAAGCACGGGTATCAATCATGGGATTCGTGCGCACGCCCGCGTTTTATTTTCCGTGGGCCATGTTGGCGTTGACCGTGTTGATGGGTGGAGACCCGGTGCCAGATTTCCTTGGCATCGTCGCCGGCCACTTGTACTACTTTTTAGTGAGTCTGTATCCGCGACACAGCGGAAGAAGATCGATCATTCAAACGCCGAAGTTTATCCAATCGTTTGCGGATTACATCACGGGTGGCAGAGGCGTCGTCGGTGCGGCGGCAAATTCGTTCCAGGCGCCTCGGACTCGATATTTCGCTGGACGCGGACGAAGATTAGCTGATTGAAAAGAGACACGAAGCGTCTCGTTGTTTTCAATCTTGTTCAATGTAGTAGTAAAATTAGTACGTAGTGCGATTACAAGCAGTCGCGTGGTGAACCAACGTCTGATGATGGTGATTATGGTACAAAAAAAAACCGTTCGAAACAAATGGAATCCACATCGCGAGCGGCGCTGAGCGTCACACTCGCGCATCGCGCAATATAAATAATCCCGTTTCTACACAAAGTGCAAGCGCAGCACCGAGCGCGGCACACAATCCGCGCGCCCATGTGCCGCCATATCGATTCTCTAACGCCTTGCCGACGAAATACCCGGCGCATACCAGCGCGAACATCAGACTGAGGACGTGGACGCCGAAACCGTACGCGCGCGCGTCGACGCTAAACTTTCCATCATCTTCACCGTACGAGGGATCGACGCCGCGCACCATGTCTCTATATTCGCGCTCTGCAAGCTCCGATTTAATCTTACGCATCAGCTCGCGGTGCTCATCCCGCGCGCGTTCCTCTTCAGCCGTTAACGGGCGTTCGCCGCGGTCGACAACGAGGCGCGCCTTTGTGGGTGACATGAGCAACGCTTGACGCACGTACGCATCGCGCTTAACGTTTGAATCCCTAAGCGCTTGACACGCATCGAACGCTACTGCATGCGGTACCGCATTCGTGCGCAATGCCTCTTTCGCACGCGCCACCGTGGACGTATCCTTGAGCGCATTCGACGTCAACGCCAACTCGAGCAACGCCCTGAGGCGGTCGTTCAGCGGAAGCTCTACGCGCGCGACAGCCGACGTGGACGACGGTGTTGATGCCGATGACGACGTGCGTGACTCTTGCATGAGGACGACGTCGATGAGTGCGCGTCAGCGTGTGACGCGCCACCGTGCGGGTGCTGAGTACAGTTCTCGTGGTGGTTATATGTATTAAAAAGTGCGCGCGAGAGAGACACAGAAAACCTCTCGAGCTATGTGTATTACGAGCCAACCTTGAATGCGTCGACGAAGAGCCCGTACAAGACGCCAATTTTAAAGCAATTCAACAGTACGGGGAGGAAATCGCCCTCTTTCAACCATCGAAGCAAACCACCTTGATTTTCTCTCCCGTATAAAATCGACGACGAAAACTCGCACAACAGAATAATGGTGAAGGAAATAAACGCGTCTTGAGGTGACTCAGGATGTGGCAGCAGCGCACACACAGAAAATCCTACGAGTAGAGAAATCAACGCCAGAGGAAGTTTTTTCAAGTTTCTCCGCGCGCGGCGTCCAGCGCCGAATCGAAAGTTGTCTACTATTATTTGTAACCGCGTGCGCCCCGCCGGCGCTTGGTTCATCGTCGGTTCGTCGTCATCCGAGCTCGACGACGCCGAACTTAACGCCGAACGCGACACATCTCGAGGCGGTGATGTTTGCCACACTCGCGTGGACTCTTGTCTGGCGCACCACGCGTGTGTGCGCGCGACGTGTGCCGACAACGTTCGCCAACGCATCGAGTCTGGGTTTGCTTTCGCCGTCACCGTGCGGTGTCGCGGCCGCGGGACGCGCGTCGTCCTCCTCGGCGACGACGTCGAGGGTGACGTGCACGTCGTCATCGTCGTTCCAGAACGCATGCGCTCGTCGTGTGCGTCAATGAGTGGCGTCACACCGCCGTCGCGTGCGGCGTCGGTCCGTCTCGTCTCCGTGGTGTCACAAAAAAGCACCATCAACGTGGAGGACACATCTTTGAATATCGATGCGATTGAGGTCAAGATTGACGATGATGATGAGGAAAAGACGCGCGATGTGAATTTTACAATCGCGATGAGGGCGCGCGACATCCCGCGCGCACCCGCGCGCGGGTGGGGAAAGTTGCCAAATGGCTCTATACCCTACGCGCGCGCGAAATCGCGCGCGTCGGCGGTGAAATGTGCGGCGCGGCGGCGGCGGCGGCGGTCCAATCGTTCGTTATCGACATCGATGTTTACCCTTGTGCACGTGCCCGAACACAGCGCATTCCATGATATCCGTAAGCGTGATGACGTCAAATGGCGTATCGATGGCGTATTTGCCGACAACGTACACGCGCTGCTTCGTTTCTTTGTGAAACCAATCATACGAGAAGCGAGCGTCGATGTCCACCGTCGTCACGCCCGATGGATGCGCGCGAACGCCACCACTTGCGTCGATATCCCGCACGCGCTCTAATCGTTTGTCCTGAAATTGCTCCCGTGTCGCACGTGCTTTTTCAAAGAATGCATCGCTATAGTGCTTGTGTGTTTGCGCTGATTCGTGCCAAGCCGCGTATCCGGCGAACGATGTGCCATGCGACAACGCTATGAATTCCGCGACTGCGAGGCCGAGCACAGAGAAGTGGTTCCGAGTCAGCATGCGTAAATCGCTCGCGGTAAGATCGGCGATGATGCAACCCGCACTGTCGGTGATGGCCACGCCCGAGACTCGTTCTCGAGCCATCGTTCTGAAACATTCAATCGTCGGCACGCGCGCGTCGACTTTGACAAAGTGTGCGGCTCTCTCCTCGGAACCAAAGCCCAACTCTCGAAGCGTGAAGTGCTCAAGCGAATGTGAAAGATGGCGGTCGCGCGCTCGAAGCCAACGCATGACGTCAGTTTGAGAAATGATGTGCGAAACTTCACCAGTCGCTTCAAAAAGTGCAACACGATGGATAATCGATGTACGCTCTTCGCTTTTACCACCCAGAAAGCCTTCGACGACCAAGTTGTAAACAGTCGTACTAGACGCGTTTGGTGTGTACATCAAATCAGCGTCATGCCCGAGGCACTTGATGAGCGGTACATCTGCTATTTGTCCTTCGAGTCGTTCTATCTCGCGCATCCAAAACAACATCTTTCCTCCACATTCCTCCGACGTATTCGCGCCGACGACATCCAAGATGACGCGCACAGCGTCCATTGCATCAAAGAAACCAATGAGAGTCTCCACAGGCTCGTCCGCGCTAGACCTTTCAAGCATATCAGTGGAGATGACAACTGGTGCGCTCAAAATGTTGTTCCGCTCCAGGACGGCGAGCGCGTCGCCGACGGTGTCGTTGTGTTGCAAAACGACGACGCTCGATGGATGGCTCGCCAGCACCACACTCGCATCCTTGAGCAATTCAGTGACGAGCGTATTCTTCATGAGCAACACGCGCGCCGTTCGTTCGTTTGACATGGCGTCTACGGCCTGTGAGGCTTCCGTTGACATGGCGCGCGTGATGATTTTATGTGTCCCAGCCAGGTGCGAGTCAATATGTGTCGCGCCGCGACGGTTCATGTTGCGCATACATTACGTTACAAACGCGCCGCCGCTATCTATCAATCGTCTTCTAGTTCGTTTAGATGAATGAAGCCGTCGCGTGCGACTACTTTTAGTACATCAGCCTCATCTACACCGTATCCACCCCATCGTTCTGTCTGTGACTTGTTGTTCTTTGGCGTACCAGTTGGCGTTTTCTTTGTCGAATACAACCGATCAAACACGGGCGTCTCAGCCGCGTTATTCTGAAACGCTATACGCGTCGAGTGCTTGTTGATTGTCGGAGTGAACGTGCAGTCTTCATAACCATTACTTTCTTTTCGCGGAGCTTCAGCGACACTCTCGGCACTATCGAAGCCCGCCGCTCGGCGTCGAAGAGCAAGCCGCAACGAGTGCTTGTCGAGCGCCGGCGCAAACGTCGCGATCGCGTCTTCTTCCGCAGCCATTTTCGCCTTGGCTGCACGAATCTTCTCCTCGCGACGTTCATTCCAAGCCTCTAAATCTTGCAACGTGCGATGGGTCGCCGCCGCCCGCCGTGTGATTGGTACTCTGTCACGCGTCTTTTCAAAGTCATCCGCCGCCTCTTTCGTTTGCTTTTCTTGATCAATTTCACGTCGCCGTTGCTCTATGCGTTCTGCTCTCCGGGTCATGAATTCGCGCTGCCTCGCAGTGAACTCTGGCATTTTCGAACTCAAAGTTCGCGTTTTCTTGCTCATCATCGATGAAACGCTCGAAGACGCCAAGTTGCGCGCTTCTTCGTCAGCGGCTTGTCGACGCGCCTCGGCGCGCTTGGCCATTTCAACGTCGCGCGCCTTCATCTTTTCCAAGTTTTGTTCAATTTCTTCGCGCGTAAGTGATCGACCGTTGCAAGCGTCAAGCTCACGTTTACGCGCAGCTTCAATTGTGGCCTGCTCACGCGCCTGACGAAGAATCCACTCGCGTATGAGGCGGTCTTCGACAGTTTCTTCCCCAGCGCGTCTGAGTCGAGGAGGCTTGTGTTGCTCAACTTCATGTTCCGCTCCGATGTGATTCTTGCCACTACTATCTTTCATTTTTCTGCTCAAATTTCGTCGCGCACTCGTTTGCTCTTTTCTTGATATCATCCGATCAGCGCTCGGCGTCGTCAGCGCGGGCGCCGCTGTCGTCTGCGCCGCGGCGAAATCGCTCGCCAAAGACGAGCGCGCGTCGCTCAACCGACGGTGACCGTTGGATGAAGTCGACACTTGAGAACCTGATCGCTCATATTTCACCCGAGCATTCGTCGCCGCATGAATCCCACTACCACTAGCGTTACCACCGTCGTCCGCGTAATCACCACCAAGTTCTCGGGTCCCATTTTCGACGCCGCTCTCCGTCAACACGTACCGCGCCGCGCCCTCCACCGCCAACCCGTGTGAGCGCTTTGAGTCAATCTCCTCCAACCCAATCGCCGTCGTGAGACGAACCATTTCCAATAAATCATCATTCGAAAGCGTTCCCTGTGTACACGGAAGCCGGACAACGCACACACCACGTCGTCAGTCTTTCATTCACCCACGGTTGCGAGCCACAGTCGCGCCGAGCGAAGAAATCAAACCGCGTCGCAATCGCAATCGCACCTTTCTCGAGCTTTCATCTATGTGTCGAGCGAGTCGATGCAGCACATCACTGCGTCGACTCGCATCTAACTGCGTGCCGTGTATGTGTCCAATCACGCGCGATAACGCCGCCGATACCGTCACCGTCACCGGTTGCGGTTGCGGTTGCGGTTGATTCCCCACCGTCATGACGGCGTCGTCGGTCGTTGCCACGACGACGACGACGACGACGACGAGTGGTTCGCGTCGTCCCTCGGGTGTGGCCCACACGCGTGCTCCGCCGTCCCTCGCCCAACCTCACCTTAGGCGTCGTCTCCCAACGTGTGCGGTGTCGTCGTACGAGTATCTCCAGGCTGTGTGTTGTGTGCGCGGGGCGTTTAGTCTCGAAAGACGTTCACGTG
>Ga0255769_10006851_pt1 | contig 10236 bp, 8 predicted proteins | sample 041ome_9_FD_179637 | JGI IMG/M metagenome (GOLD analysis project Ga0255769, IMG submission 179637) | Coastal salt marsh microbial communities from the Groves Creek Marsh, Skidaway Island, Georgia - 041413US metaG (version 2) | ecosystem: Environmental > Aquatic > Marine > Intertidal zone > Salt... | reverse complement strand
TGATATTGACTCTATTTCCGTAGTGAGAGCGTCCAGTTCGATACTGCTACTTGCTTGTGAGGGCGTTAGATAGCGCCAAGCCAAATTAAGCTCGTCTTGGATATGATAAAAGTCTCTAGCCTTATTACTCATCAAAGGAACCTGTAAAGTATAAGCATCAACGTCGTGTGTGCTTCTTAGACTGCCCTTATGCACAGCCCCGGCTAGAAAAAACCGACGGTCACAGTATACACCTTTATGTTTTGTTGAAGTTGTTTCTGCATGCCCTTACCGAGGATAAGTAGCAAATGAGTCATTTAGGTTAGGGAGGCAATTCAAATTTCATGAGAGGTACGCTTCGGATTGATAAGACATAGATATGGCTAGACGCTCGGGTCAAGCCGCTGATCAATTAATTTGCTCATGCGTTCGATGAAAAGATTACTCATGAACGTTAAAACTTTCTTCCAAACATCGTTTTAGGAGTGCCCGGGCGAATGAAAAATTAGCTAACAGGCTCAAGTAACTGATTTACACATGTAAGTGCCTTAGAGCCTGATAATTCTCCAAGCTTTTAGCTTCTATATCGCACGGTTAACCTGTGCCTTGTGCTCTTGTAAGGAGTCGATCTAGTTGGTCTGAGAATTGCTTTCTATCAATGAGGCTTAAGGCCGCAGGCCCGCCAGTATGCTCGCCCGATGAACGCATAGTTTCCATGAAGTCACGCATTTGCAGCCGCTGCTTGATGTTGTTGTCAGTGTAACGCTCACCACGAGGAGTCAGCACCAGAGCACCTTTCGCAAGTACGTCCGAGGCTAGGGGGATGTCTGCGGTAATCACCAGTTCGCCCTCGCTGACACGGCGCTCAATTTCTTTATCGGCCTCATCGAAGCCGCTCGGGACCTGGTAAAGCGACACAAAGGCTGATTTAGGTAGGCTGAAGCTGTGGTTCGCGACAAAGGTGGTGTTTATCGCGCGTTTATGCGCAGCTTTGGCAATGATTTCGCGAATAACCCCTGGGCAGGCATCGGCGTCGACCCAAATTTGCATGTCAGGCTCTCTGTAGTGTTTTAACAACAAAAATGGCAGAAACAACCCGGCCAAGGCCGAGTCTTCAGTTTACCTGTTAACAGGTTACGCCGCTTCAAAACCATGGTAGCCAGTGGCCGCCACTTGGTCGCAAATGACGCGATAGGTGCCAACCCCACCGACATAAGCAAGGAACATGCGTGGCTTTCCTGGTACGTTCGAGCCCATGTACCAGCTATTGGCCTTGGGGTAGAGCGTCATATTGGCCAGTTGCTCTGTGTGCTCCGCCCACTCGCGTTCCGCACTGTCTGACGGCTCAATCGTGGCTTTACCTTCCTCGCGCATCCACTTGATACAGTCGCTCACCCAATCGACGTGCTGCTCGATGGATACCAGCATATTGCTTAGGACCGACGGGCTTGATGGACCGGTGATAGTGAACAGGTTTGGGAATCCATGTATCGCGATACCCAGATAAGACCGAGGCCCATCAACCCATGCATCCTGAAGTTTCATGCCTCCACGGCCGCGGATATCGACCCGAAGTAGGGGGCCCGTCATCGCATCGAAGCCAGTGGCATAGACAATGGCATCAAACTCACGCTCACCCTCTATTGTCTGGATGCCCTTGTCGGTGATGGTTTCGATAGGCGTCCGGCGTAGGTTTACCAGCGACACATTGTCCCGATTGAAGGTCTCGTAGTAATTGGTATCGATACACGGGCGCTTGGTTCCATAGGGATAGTCAGTCGGCAACAGATCCTGCGCTGTCTGACGATCTTTCACGGTATCGCGAATACGGTCCCGGATATATTCGGAGATATGATCATTGGCTTCCTGCTCTACCTGTAAGTCTGCAAACTGGAAGAGCATCCCCGGCAGAATCCCGCTCTCCCAGCCGTCGGTAAACCGCCGCTCTCGCTCTTCCGAAGTTGCATCAATCGCCCGATCAACCGAGCGTTCGTTGACAACGCCCAGCACGTTGAGCTTCTGTGTGGCTCGATACTCGCCGTAGTTCGCCTTGATGGCGTCCGCATCTGCTTTTTTGAGTGCATGATTGAGCGCAGGTGTCGTGAAGGTTGCGGTGCGCTGGTAAACGACGAGCTGAGACGCCTCCTCGGCAATCAATGGAATCGCTTGCACGGCCGATGACCCTGTTCCGATGACTGCGACCCGCTTGCCCGTGAAGTCGACACCCTCTTTGGGCCACAAACCCGTGCGATATGTCTCTCCCGCGTAGCTCTCTCGTCCGGCGATATCGGGCTCTTTCGAGGCTGATAGGACGCCTGTCGCCATCACTAGATGTTGCGCTCTTATGCGCCGACCAAATTCGGTAGTCACGAGCCACTCATCCGCATCCTCATCGAAATGCGCACTAGCCACTCGTGTGTTAAACGAAATATGGTTTTTTAGCTCGAAGCGGTCCGCAACATGCTGTGCGTATTTGAGAAGCTCGGGTTGGGGTGAGTATTTCTCCGACCACTCCCATTCCTGCTGTAACTCATCCGAGAAGGAGAACGAATAAGCCATGCTCTCGATGTCCACGCGAGCACCGGGATACCGGTTCCAATACCAGGTGCCACCGACATCGCTACCCGCCTCAAATACCTGAACGTCGAGCCCTTGCTCGCGAAGCTTGTAAAGCTGGTACATGCCCGAAAACCCGGCACCGACAACCACCACATCTGCCCGCTCTGCCGCTGTAAGGTGACGATCCATCTCTTGCGCTAACCAGTGCATGGCTTTACCGGCGGCAGGCAGGGCTGCTGGCATGGCGAAGAAGCCATGCATCTGCTGAGCAAAGTCCTTGTAGCTGACGGCAACGCCAGCAGCTTCTAAGGCGTCGGCGTAGGCTTTTCCCTCATCAACCAAAATATCGAATTGAGCCGTCACCACCACCGCTGGTGGTAAGTCACTGAGGTCGTCTGCGAGTAGCGGTGACGCTCTATGGTCGAGCCGTTCTGAGCTTTCCGCGTAGTGCTCCCAGAAGAAGGCCATGATGTCACTCGTTAGGAACAGCTGCTTGTCATCATCCCTCCAGCTTGCGGCGCCCATTCTTCCGTCCGTAACCGGATAGATCAGTGCTTGAAGGTCGATGGTCGGGCCGTTCTCGTCACGCGACTGTATCGCCATCACTGCCGCGAGATTGCCACCTGCACTGTCACCTGCGACGACAAGTGGCAGGCCGAGGGCATTGATATCCCCTCGGTGACCATCCACCCACTCGAGGGCCGTATAGCAGTCATTTACAGGGATAGGGAATGGGTGCTCTGGGGCCTTTCGGTACTCGATCATGACGACGATCGACTCACACACTTCTGCCAGGTGACGACCGACAGCGTCGTAGTCGTCGATATTGCCAATGACCCAGCCTCCTCCGTGGTAATACACCATCAGACTTTTTGCTTTAGATGGGGGTGTGAGTACGCGGCCTCTAATACTGCCGCCGGCAACAGGGATTTCGATATCCAAACTGTTAATCCGTGCAGGCCCTGGTGGCATAGAGCGGTTAATTTCCGAGAAAACGAGACGCCCTTCTTCCGGTGTCAGGGTGTCTAGTGCAGGCGTCTCATTAAGCATCATGCCTGCGAGCATTGACGTCGTTGCTAGATCGAGTTGCATGTGAGTCATCCTTTATCGTTATTGTTTAATGCGTTGGTTGGTACCTTAGTTAATGGGGGATCCAGTTGCCGTGAAAGCCAGGGGGAATGCGGTGAGGAATATGTACAGCGCCCACGGGCCCTTTTTCAATATCAAGGGCCTCAAAGAATTGGAGTTGAGTGCTGTCGTTTCTTGCGTCGATGACTAAGCCCATTAGCCAGCCGTCGGCTTCGTCAGCGTCTTTCGTACGGGGGACAAACACGAACTCACCGCCTACTTGGCCGGAACCAAAGTCGTGTCTGCGTTTCTCACCCGTCTTAAGATCATGGTGATAGAGTGCATTCTCGGCGACGAAGTTTGAGACCGCCTCGCGGGGTTGGCTAACGACCCAGGCATGTCGATACGACTGGCCGAATCGGCGCTCATCGATGCGGGGAAACTCCTGAGCCGACGGGTCAATCGCCGCTCGAGTTACTCGGCGATTTTCAGGGTCGACGTGCCAGCGCTCAAAACCACAGGGAACACCGTTGGGGCCGTCCGGTCCGTGCGCGAACATGCTTTCGTAGGCACAGCAGTCAATGGTCACGCTGCCATCTGCATTCTGGAAGCTATTGGCGACATGAAACACATAGCAGGGATCGACGTCACACCAGATAATTTCCTCGACTGTTCCCCGGCGTGGCAATAAGCCCACTCTGGCCGCATGGCGCGCATTCCAGCGAAACGGGAAATGGAATCCTTGAGCAAGGGCTGCCATGGATAGTGTGACGGGTAAGTCGAAGACAATAATATAATCTTCCGTGAGGCTGCACTCGTGAATCGAGGGTCCATCGGCCACGGAAATAGGACGTTCGGAAATTACCTCACCGGCCTTATTCAAGCAGACGTGCCATACAGTATCCTGCGTTTCGGGCTCGTAAGTGATGGCGTGCCACTCTCCGCGGATGGGGTCTTCATGCGGGTGGGCACTGAATGGTCGAGTCAGGGTGCGGTTAAAATCTGTGGACTGCACCGTATCAAGATTGCTATCAAGCTCAAACGGGAAAGGCCCCGACTCTACGAGTGCGAGTGTCCGGCCGCCCAGCTTGAGCACATTGGTGTTCACCGTGTCTCGAGCACCCCGCCTCGGTCCCTCCGCGGCTGGTGGCCCTCCTTTTGTCTCTAGCGTTCCGGCCCTGATGTACCGATTGTGGTACCACTCCGCTCTTCCACTAGACAGGCGAATACCATGCACCATGCCATCACCAACAAACCAGTGGTGTCCACGCGGATCTGGGTTGAAGGGGTTTGGACCAATTCGAGCATAGGTTCCGTCGAGAGCATCGGGGATGACACCGGATACCTCGAGGTGGTCAAGTGATAACTCCTCAGTCATGGGCTCATGAATGCCCGTTAGAAACATGTGTTTTCGAAACGGGTTCTTTAATTTCCGATGGAACGCTGCCGACGTGTTTAAGGCCTTAGTGACAGCCGCTCGGATTTTGACTTCGGTTTTGCTTGCCATTGAGCCCTGCTTTTTCGACTTATTGTCGTCCAATTAACACCAATTCTGCGATGTCTGGCAAGTCGCTGTTGTAGTTACGCCAAAAGCAATTAGGGGGTATTAAAAGTAGAGCTGAATCCACTGCGATACTGGGCTGTTGGATTCGATGCGAACGAGCAAAGGTGATCTCCCATTGCAGGCTACGATGCCCTTCTTCGAAAACCACGAGTGCGCGAGTTCATACGTGCAGTTGTAGATAACCTCGGGCCTGAAAACGGATATCTCTGAAGTATGGATGGTTAGACGATCATTCTGTTGGGTGCTTTTACCCACATCGATAAGCGCCACAACCTCTTTGCCAATCATGGGATGCCGATAACCCTGCTTGACCAATGTTATGACGCTCTTGTTTAAAGCAATGCTCTCATTTAAATCGCTGGGCCTGCCATCCCAAGTATTGTTCGTTGTTTGCCAACCTAGAGACGTCATACGACGCTTCGCGTCTCTGGACTCTTTGTAGTTTGTCATTGTCGCGGCCGACGCCATTTTCCAAAATCCCACGTTTGAACCGCTGAGTCCGGTAATGCTGCTCTGGGCCGTGGGGCCCGATGTTTCCGCGGCGTTGTACCCTTCAACGCTCCCGTTTGCTGCCCTGTTGATATGGCGAACACCGTTGAATGAAAAGTGTACGTCGGGTGTGGGAATCCACTGGTCAGCCGCTTGCTGGCAAAACGCTTGCTCTTGCTCAAAAAACGTGTGCTGTAGATGAATTCAAAGGCTGGCGTTGAACCATTTTTCATCACCGAGATTATGGTTAATACGCGAACAGCTGGTTAAGAGGGCAAGCAAGCTCAGACCTGACAGCCTCAATCCAAACATGGTTCGTCAACCTAATTGCGACACTCGTTAGTAGGTTAGCGACCAAAACTGCCGAGGAATTGAGCGTAATACGACTCAGGCAGCGAGCTCGTCTCGCGCTACTGAAAACGCTGTGACTGCCTTATCGAGATCGGCCTTTGTGTGCCCCGCCGAGATCTGTACGCGGATACGCGCTTTGCCCTGAGGCACGACGGGATAGAAAAACCCAATCGCAAAGATATCGAGCTCAAGCAGGCGCTCTGACATTTTTTGCGCGAGAACGGCATCGCCTAACATGACAGGTACAATGGGGTGATCACCCTCGGGCACAGCAAATCCATTTGCCTGCATCTGTGCTCGAAAATAGTGTGTGTTCTCCTCGAGCCGGTCTCGCAAAGCGGTCGACGCCTCCAGCATGTCGAGTACTTTAAGAGATGCCGCGCATATGGAAGGCGCAAGCGTATTTGAAAAAAGATAAGGTCTCGAGCGTTGACGCAGTAAGTCGACAATCTCTTGCCGGGCCGAGGTGTAGCCACCTGACCCACCGCCGAGCGCTTTGCCGAAGGTGCCGGTGATGATGTCGACGCGATCCATGACACCGCAGTATTCGTGAACACCGCGCCCCGTATCGCCCATGAAGCCCGTCGCGTGACAGTCGTCGTGGTGAACCATCGCATCGTACTTATCTGCGAGGTCGCAGATCTTATCGAGTTGCGCGATGGTGCCATCCATCGAAAAAACACCGTCTGTGGTGATCAGGATTCGTCGCGCACCCTTGTCTCGCGCGGCCTTCAACTGGGCCTCGAGGTCGGCCATGTCGTTGTTGCGATAGCGGTAGCGCGCGGCTTTGCAGAGTCGCACACCATCGATGATTGACGCGTGATTAAGCTCATCTGAAATGACAGCGTCTTCAGGGCCAAGAATGGTCTCGAACAAACCTGTATTTGCATCGAAACACGCAGCGTAAAGAATAGTGTCTTCCATACCGAGGAAGCGTGACACCCGTTCTTCCAGCGTTTTGTGGATACCCTGAGTGCCACAAATAAAGCGAACGGAAGCCAACCCAAAGCCCCAGGTGTTCAAACTGTCGCTCGCCGCCTTCTTAACATCCGGATGGTTGGCCAGCCCAAGATAATTGTTAGCGCACATGTTGATGACGTTAGACCCATCAGCCAGTGTGATGTCATTTTTCTGGTCGGAGGCGATAACACGTTCTGTCTTCCAGAGGCCAGCCTCTTTGATCCCAGCAATTTCGTCAGCAAAACTGCCCTTCGCAGCGTGGTAGCTCATGTCAGTCCTTCCAGTCGAGGATGATTTTGCCCGACTGTCCCGAGCGCATAATGTCAAAGCCCTCTTGGAATTCGGTGTAGTGGAGTCTGTGCGTAATGATGCGTTCCACGGGTAATCCGCTCTGAATCATCATGACCATTTTATACCAGGTCTCGTACATTTCCCGACCATAAATGCCCTTGATGTTCAGGCCTTTAAAGACCACATCTGTCCAGTTAATTCCCGTGTCATCAGGCATGATGCCCAGCATGGCGATGTTGCCGCCGTTGATCATTTTGTCGAGGACATCACGGAAGGCAACGGGAGACCCCGACATTTCAAGGCAGACATCAAAGCCCTCCAAAATGCCGAGACTTTCCATAAACTCCCGCGTGATCTGCTGTTTAGCTACGTTGATCGGCTTGACCTTCGGGACAATGCGCTTGGCAAGATCTAGCCTGTACTCGTTTACGTCGGTCAGAATCACATTTCGCGCACCGCAGTGCCCGGCAACCATGGCCGCCATAATGCCAATAGGTCCCGCACCGGTAATGATGACGTCTTCACCCACCATGTTGAACGACAACGCGGTATGGGTCGCGTTCCCGTAGGGATCAAAGATGGCCAGCAAGTCGGTGGGAATGTACACGCTGGGCCGAAAAACGTTTGTCGCTGGAATCGCTAGGTACTCAGCGAAGGCACCGTCTCGATTGACCCCAACTCCCTGTGTATTGGGGCACAGGTGTAGACGACCTGCCAGACAGTTGCGGCATCGACCACAGACAATGTGACCTTCACCGGACACAATGTCGCCGATTGAGAGACCCGTGACATTCTCACCTATCTCGACAATTTCACCGGCGTACTCGTGGCCACTGACCATGGGGACTTTAATGGTCTTCTGTGCCCAATTGTCCCAGTTGTAAATGTGAACATCGGTGCCACAGATAGCCGTCTTATGAACCTTGATGAGGACTTCGTTTCCCGCAATCTCGGGAATGGGCACGTCCTCAAGCCATAGGCCTTCTTCCGCGCGCTTTTTGACAAGGGCTTTCATGTTGGTTTCCAGGATGCGCTTTGCTGATGGTGGTTGTATGCGAAAAATACCACCTTGGATGACAGCAATCTTGTGAAGGATGCACTATCTCGGTGCCGACCTCGAACCCGCACACGCCGTAACCGTGGAAAAACATCAAATGGTTTCTTATGCTGACACGACTGCCGCGGTTCCCTTTGTTGCTCTGGGTCTGATGTTTGCGGGTGCACACGTCTACAGGTTATTCGGTGGTTAAGTCATGAATTGGATGAAGAAGAATACGAAAGCATGAGAAGCGAGCTAGACGAATTAAAAGCAGATTTGTCCGCCGCGTTTCGCTGGGCCGCGCGGTTTAACTTTCACGAGGCGGTGGCCAATCACTTCTCACTTGCGGTGAACGATGAGGGTACGCGCTTCATCATGAACCCCAACCAGCGTCATTTTTCCCGAATCAAGGCCAGCGACATTATTGAGCTCGATGTTAATGATCCAGCGTCACTTAGCGGGCCTGATGCGCCAGACGTCACGGCTTGGGGCTTGCACGGAGGGATTCATCGGCACTGCCCACATGCCCGGTGTGTCATGCATGTGCACTCGAATTACGCCACCGTGCTGGCGTCACTCGCGGATAGTCATCTTCCACCGATCGACCAGAACGCGGCCATGTTCTATAACCGTTACGTTATAGACGATAACTACGGTGGATTGGCGCTAGAGGAAGAGGGCAATCGCTGCGCTCAGTTGCTCGCCGACCCAAAATACAAAGTCATGATCATGGGCAATCACGGTATTCTGGTTATCGGAAGCACCATCGCCGAGACCTTTAACCGGCTTTACTACTTTGAGCGTGCGGCCGGAAACTACATTCAGGCGTTACAGACTGGAAGGCCGTTTCGCGTGCTCTCTGACGAGGTTGCTGAGAAGACGGCGCAACAATTGGAAGCGTATCCGGAGCAGGACGAGAGGCATTTTTCAGAATTGAAGTCTATATTGGATAAAGAGGGGTCCGACTATGCGGACTGATGTCGGACGTTGATAGGCCCTTGGGTCGCAGATCAAAGAGGTAGTTAGATTGGCCAAGGCTAAGGCGCTCATGGCGCTCTTCAAGCTCTACGTATTACTTGTTGAAGTGACCCGCACCCAGTGGGTGAAATTCGGTGCGCGAAAGAACCCAGAGGCGGGGCCTTATTTTTTGTATGTCCTGTTGGGTACGCTATTCATCACACTGATTGTTTTCGCACTGAAGGAATAGCCCCCACAACCTAGCAAGGCCCGTGACGGCTGACTGTCATAAGCCTGTCGTGCCAAGGGCGAGCAAAAATTTCAGGCTCTGCTAGGCTGTACGTCACACAATAACTATACAGGTGTGATGTGAGAGCCCTTCTCCTTATTGTTTTTGCAGTCTCCTCCATGGCTGCGCAGGCCAACCCCCAACCTCTCGAATATTTCCTGAAGGACAGTGACTACCTCGATGTTGCGCTCTCCCCGTCGGGCGAGCGTATTGCGGCGAGAGCACAGTTCGATGGCAAGGTCGTGTTGATTGTCATGGACCGGGAGACCAAGAAAATCATTGGAGGCATTCAGCCCGAGTCGGACGATGCCATCAGCAGCTTCAATTGGGTCAATGAGGACCGATTGGTGTTCACCTACGCCCAGCAATTCTTTGGCAGTGATCAGCGCTCCTCGATGGGCGAGTTGTATGCTGTCAATTTTGATGGCTCCGATCCCGATATGTTGGCGGGGTTTCGCGCATCGAATGACCGAGCGGGCTCCCGACTGGGCGGCACGCGCAAGGGCGATCGTGCCGCGGTCTCCATGATCGACGTACTGGAGGGCGATGAGGATCACATTCTCATCATCAAGTTCCCGTTTTCACAGCAAGGGTTCGGCTATTCCTTCGATGGAAAGAAGCCGCCGATCGTCTCAAAGCTCAATGTGAATTCTGGAAAGCAAAAGACGGTCGAGCGATTGAAGTTTAGAA
>Ga0255769_10006847_pt1 | contig 10238 bp, 4 predicted proteins | sample 041ome_9_FD_179637 | JGI IMG/M metagenome (GOLD analysis project Ga0255769, IMG submission 179637) | Coastal salt marsh microbial communities from the Groves Creek Marsh, Skidaway Island, Georgia - 041413US metaG (version 2) | ecosystem: Environmental > Aquatic > Marine > Intertidal zone > Salt... | reverse complement strand
AGCACTGACACTATATTTTATTCGAGTACAGATGATTACATCCGAAAAACAAATGCCACTGGAATGAGAGCGTCTCTTAACGTCCCAACGAGAACAGGTGGGGATGCCTCTGGGACGTGGGGGATTAGTATTACTGGGAACGCCGCCTCAGCTACGAATGTTCGGGTTGACCGAGATGATACCGGTGATACATCTATGTATCTCACAATGGTAAACAATAACACTGCGGAAAATTCAAAACGCTTGTATATGGACACTAATTTGGTGTATGACAACACAAACAACGAACTTAAACTGAATTCACTTCAAATAACTGACTACATCTATCATTCCGGTGATACCGACACCTACTTCGGTTTCGATGGTGACGACCATTTCAGAATTGTCGAGGGGGGTGGTACCCGATTACAGGTTGACTCGAATGGTTATATCGGCATCGGGACGACGAGTCCATCTTCTATACTCACTACACACGGGGGTAATCTGCATGATGGTAACGGAGCATTTACATCTAAAGTATGTGCCACTTTGTATGTAGGTCGTGGTGGTGGGTCTGGTGCGTCAACTCTAGACCAAGGAACTGGTGGGATTTTAGAGTTCAGGCACGCTAGTGATCATAGATATATCACAATAGAAAGTGTGAGTGAAGCTAGTTACAGTCAAGATATAGGACTTCTCTTCAAAACGACGGACACCGATGATGGACCACAGGAACGCATGCGTATAGACGCACACGGCAACGTCGGCATTGGGACGACCTCCCCCGGCTACAAGTTGGACGTCTCCGGGACCGCTAGATTTACTGGAACGGTAACCGCACCCACGTTTTCTGGGAATGCCACGTCGGCGACTACTGCGACCAACCAAAGTGGTGGATCGGTGAGTGCGACCACTGGGAATTTTAGTGGTGACCTCACAGTCACTGGTAAGATATATAACTATAACTACACTGAAGTTGACATAAATGTTCCCGCCACAGTGAGTGGTACATGGACAACGTCAACAACTTCGAACTGGGGTGATCCTAAATTTAATAACACATACGACCGGTATAGGTACAACGACGCCCCCGGTTATGTCGAGTACACCATCCCCACTGGTATGAAATCGGCGTACTTGTCACAATTAACATGGGGTAGTGGTGGATATGTTGATATACACGGTGTACAAGCAGATGGCGGTCTCGTCTTTTTGAGAAGAATCAATACACGCCAAGCCGTTGAAAACTCAAATGAAGGTAATCCAGATCAACATGATGGATCAACCGTGACATTTGCGGGCTCGGGTCTAGAACATTTTACCAAAATTCGTCTAACGAACAAGTCAGGCCGTTTCCATTTATCAGGTCTCGCATTTACACCCAATGAAAACGAGGGTACCGAGGGTGTAGGTATGGTACACTCGGCGCAAATCTCCGATTTAGGTAGTGGTATTCCAACGCCCACGGGTACTGGTGCGAGCGGATCGTGGGGGATTAGTATTACTGGGAACGCGGCAACCGCCACTAAGTTAGCCACCGCGAGAGCTATTAATGGTGTCAACTTTGATGGTTCGGCGGCGATAACTGTGAATGGAACCAATTATAATGTGAACAATTCCTGGTTAAGGGAACAGGGCGACAACGCACACTTTAGACAATATGGTAACACTCGACAAATGGCATTTCGCACCGATGGAACAACTGAGTATGCCTCTGGTGTGGGTGGATACCCATTTGTATGGATGTATGGCGGAGATGAGGCGTCTAATCGTCGAATGTTGTTAAACTCGAGTGGCCAACTCTGGTGTTCCAATTATGGCTGGCTTCACGATAAGTTCGTTTCGAGAAACAGTGCGACTGCACAAACATTTACCGACAATAATTCAAATGCCAGTTTCACGGGGCATACAATAGATTTCAACGGTTCTGGAACTCAAGTAAACACAGCTAACAGAACACATCGAGCCTTTTTGATAGATTATGATACATCGGTGTCAGGTGGGACTGCAACAAGTGGTCAACGAAACTACCACTACGCTATGAATTCTGATATGCGTCATGGTGGAACAGGTAATCAATATGTATTTTATAATCAATATCTGTATACAAGAAGTGACCACACGAGTGGTACGTGCAGTAACATGAAAGGTGTAGATAATATCGTGGTATCATCCGGAACGGGTTTAAACACGACCATTTGGGGTATAAATACATATGTCCTCAAAGATGGTGGTTCAACCGGAGCTACAACCACTATGTATGGTATCAAGTCGGAGGTTGAAGTTGATGCTGGTACGGTAACCAACGCGTATGCCTATCACGCACACATTGACCGTGACGCTGGAACACTCACAAATGGATATCTGTATTATGGGAGTTATGCAGGTACGGTGGGTACGAAATGGGGTCTATACCTCACCGGTGAGACTAAGAACTACTTTTCGGGTAACGTCGGCATCGGCACAACCTCACCCGGATACAAGTTGGATGTCAATGGTACACTCCACGCAGGTAACTCGTATTTTGACAATGTCTACATAGGTGGATCAACAAGTCGTGGTCTTCGTTCAGTTTCTGGTAACTATGGCACGGTACAGACGACGGGTGGGGGTGCGGGTAATTGGGAAGGGTATTCTATCGAAGGGCGCTACGTGTTTATGAGTGCGGATAATAACAGTTGTGGTATCTATAATGATCTCGATAATGAATGGATGGTCTATTGCTATAGAAATTCATACACTAGATTATATTACAACGGTGCCCAAAAACTTGAGACAACTAATACTGGGGTGAGCATTGTGGGTGACATATATGCCAGTGGTAACATTACTGCATATTCAGATATACGTAAAAAGGAGAATTTACAAATCATAGAGACACCCATTGAAAAAGTGAAAAAAATAAATGGTTACACTTATGAAATGGACGAAAGGAGATACACAGGTCTCGTTGCACAAGAAGTCCTCGAAGTTCTTCCAGAAGCTGTCGTTGGTGACGAAGAAAATGGTTATGGTTTAGCCTACGGTAACATGGCAGGTCTCTTTGTTGAAGCGATGAAAGATATGAATTCTAAATTAGATGACGCCCTCGCGCGTCTCAGTGCACTTGAAAATACTCTTAGCTAATACTATACAATGTCTTATCTGTGTTGCACGAGCAACCTCGTCGTGAATGAAGATCAGTCTGCAACCGTCACTTTAGATCTCTGTAATGTATGTTATAAGACAATTCAAACCCATTTCACAGAACCAGCTGAATGGGTCGGTGATCTCGTGAAGAATAGCATTCAGTACAGAGCCGAATCCATTTACAAACTTCAAATGGAAAAACATTTCACCGAAGGTACCATGCCCGCGGGTGCCACCAAGGAGACGCTCATTCTCTCATATGAACATGACCCTACAAAACCTTTACCACCATAAATCAATTTCCTTTTCTCTCCGGTGAGTGAGTATTACTCGCCGCAAAGAAAACCTCCCCCAATATTAGATATGTCTGGATCATTGATTCAACTCGCAGCGAAAGGCGCACAGGACGCGTACATCACGAATTCCATGGGTGTTTCACTCTTCCGAACCAAGTACACCAGACACAAAAACTTCTCACAGGCACCCAAACTCATTAAGGTCATCACCAACAAAGATTCCACCGTCATCATCCCTTCGTATGGTGACCTCCTCGATGGACTCTGGCTCGAAGGCACCGATATCGTATCTAAATTTACGGGATCCACATTCCATCTCTACATAGGTGGAACTAAAGTCGATTCTCAACCCTTTGATTACATCGCCGATATCTGGCAAAACTACATGGCCGAGACGTACACGAAGTCTCAGGAAATTAACAATGCGACCTCGACATCAAACACCAGGTTCTTACCCCTCCACTTTTACTTTTGCGATCACGACATGTTCTTGCCACTCATCGCTCTCCAGTACCATCAAATAGAACTTCGCATCGAGTTCCCAGATGTGTCACAGCCAGTCGATGTAAAGCTCTACGGGAATTATGTGTATCTCGACACAGAAGAACGCTCCTATTTCGTTGATAATCCTCACGAATTCATCGTGACCCAAGTTCAAAAACAAACGTATGACACCTCGGATAATCTCGACATCTCATTCTTCAATCACCCCGTGAAGTCCCTGTTTTTCGGTCACCCAACACAAAGTGGTATCCTACTCAACGATAAGTTTACGTTCGATACCGCGGATATATACCTCAATTCCACGCCTCTCGTAGAAAACATGTCACCGCTCTACTTTCACTCCATTCAAAACTACAAACACAGCAAATTTGGAATCAATCAATTCGACGAAAACGAAAATTGCCCGTTTTACACGAGGTACTATGCGTACCATTTCTGTAAAAACGCGTCGAGTTACACACCCACGGGGACGTGTAATTTCAGTCGCCTCGACGATGCCAAAATCGTTCTCAGAAACGTTCAACGAGGTACCCTCAGAACGGGTGAAAAGATCACTGTATACGCCGTAAACTATAACATACTCAAAGTGTCAAACGGTATGGCTGGTATTTTATTTGGTAATTAATAGTAGTAGTCATGCCTTTCATAGGAAACGCAGGACAATTCTCAAACATATACGAGAAAAACTACGAAACGACGACACTCTATGTAGTTGAAGGTGATGCGGTGTATCAAGCATACAATCCAGACGATAGCCATTACAAACTCATCACGAATTTACAGGAAATCACTGACATAGGTAATGTTACATCGAATACAGTTCAATTTTCAAATGCAATTACGGGTTTCACGACAACGTCTAATGTCGGAGTCGCCAATTCGACACCCGTGCACACATTGGACATTGGTTCGAATGTCTTCATCGACGATGTAGGTCAGAAAAAGATTTCAACTACTGGAACTATACACGCAGATGAATATACTGGATCCACCATCACAGTCACAGATAGTGTTACGACGCGTGATCTCATCGCAGATCGTGTATTTCCAAAGACAAATGGGTTCATGCAATTTACGTCAAATGTTGGTATCATAAACAACGCACCCACGCACACATTGGATATAGGTGCCAATGTACAGATAGATGAATATGGGTCGAACACGTTTTGGACGAGTGGGAATGTCTATTCCGAACACTACAAGGGTTCAAATGTAACGGTCACCGGGAGCATGGATTCAGAGGTGGTGATAGTAAACAGGTTGCATTCAAAAGATACGGATTTCATACACGCAACTTCAAACGTTGGTATTTTAAATACCGCACCCACACACACATTGGATATAGGCGCCAATGTACATATAGATGAATATGGGTCGAACACGTTTTGGACGAGTGGGAATGTGTACGCAAACATATACACCGGGACTGAAATTCAATTATCAGGTGTGATACGCGCGACCGATTTTATTTTAACAGGGGGTTCACAAGCAACTCCAACACCCGATCTTCAAACTATTTCGGAAGTGTTGGCACCCGGTGGATCAGCACCTTTCTCGAGTGATAGAACGATGACATTATCTAATACGACGACTGCACTCGATGCGACCATTATCCAGGCGCTCACGGTCAACAGTAATCTCATTGGGAACAACGTCACTGCGGTCACAGTCAACAGTAATATCATTGGGAACAACGTCACTGCGGTCACAGTCAATAGTAATCTCATTGGGAACAATGTCACCGCTGTAACCGTAAGTAGTAACTTAATCGGAAACAATGTCACCGCTGTAACCGTAAGTAGTAACTTAATCGGAAACAATGTCAATGCGGTGACGGTCAACAGTAATTTGGTCGGGAACAACGTGAGTGCGGTCACGGTCAACAGTAATTTGGTCGGGAACAACGTGAGTGCGGTCACGGTCAACAGTAACTTGATAGGAAACAATGTCACTGCTATCACGGTCAACAGTAACTTGATTGGAAACAATGTGACTGTGGTCACGGTCAATAGTAACTTGATTGGAAACAATGTGACAGCTTTGACCGTCAACAGTAATCTCATCGGAAACAATGTTACCGCTGTGACTGTAAACAGCAACTTGATAGGAAATAATGTCACTGCTGTCACCGTAAATAGTAACTTGATTGGAAACAATGTCTCTGCATCGTTTATCAGCGGTAATGGAGATTTGATTTTCAGAAAATATACATTAGGTATAAATGGTATTTCTGCGTACACAGTGATTGGACCGGGTTTTACTTCACCCACAAATGATCCAACGCTCACTTTGATAAGAGGTCAAATATACGTGTTTGATAATACCACATATTACACTTCACACCCCTTTAAAATAAGAACCAGTTCCAATGGAACCGATTACACAACTGGGGTAGTTGACGATGGCGCCGGTACAACAACATTTACGGTACCTATGAATGCACCCATAAAATTGTATTATCAATGTGAAAACCATGCTGATATGGGTAACACTATATACATACCACTCGAAAATCTAGATACTAGTCAGACTTTGAATCTTTCAAATGACCTAGTTGTAGACACAGATAAACTCATCGTAGATGTGAGCGAGGGCAAGGTTGGTATCAATAAATCTGTACCAACGAAAGCACTCGATGTCACCGGTGAAATCGCATGTTCGTCTGATTTAACAGTTGGTGGGGATGTGATTGCGACTGGAACTGTGAGTGGTTCTTCGTCACTCACACCTGGCGATTATCTCACGGGTAGTGCATACACCGGTGCTTCAAATCAAACATTCGCTGTAGATGCCACGAGTGCTAATACAGCCAGTAAGGTTGTAGCCCGGGATGCATCCGGTAATTTTAGTGCAGGGACGATTACGGCAGCTCTATCAACATCACTATCACCAGGAACTTATCTTACGGGTACTGCGTACAATGGTAGTACCGCGCGAACTTTTGCGGTTGATGCCACAAGTGCTAATACAGCCAGTAAGGTTGTAGCCCGAGATGCATCCGGTAATTTTAGTGCAGGGACGATTACGGCAGATCTATCTGGGAATGCCTCAACGGCGACAACTTTAGCAACGGCACGTACTATTAATGGGGTCTCCTTCAATGGGAGTGCTAATATTCAAGTTAATCCTTATATTAATAACGACGATACAGGAGATACCAATTGTCCTATATTATTTTCAGCAAATACTACGGCTGGGTATAAGGCAATATATGAGGATTCGGCGCTCTATTTTGATAATACAAACAACAAACTGTATTGTCCTACATTTGACGGTAATCTATCTGGGAATCAATCTGGTGGAACAGTGAGCGCAACAACGGGTGTGTTCAGTACATCGCTCACGGCAGAATCTACAAGTGGTAATATCACTATATTAGCCAAAGCCCCGGATAATAAAGTTGCAACTTTAGCAGCGTATGGCACCGCTCAAGGAACCGGGCGTTTGTTCGTTGGACAAGAAAGTGCATATGGGGGTGGTATAGAATACAATGGTGATAATTCACCGACGAGTACCGGAGCTGGTCAAGATTATATTACTATGTACAGGGTTGACAATGGGGCGTATAACTGGACGGCGAGGAACTTTTATAATAGCAACAACTGGGAATTTAGAGGAACTGTGACAGCACCCACATTTTCTGGTGCTCTATCTGGGAATGCCTCAACAGCGACAACTTTACAAACGACGCGTACTATTAACGGTGTCGACTTCAATGGGAGTGGTGATATTATAGTTGAACCTTATATTTCCAACGATGATACAGGAGATGCCAACTGTCCTATAGTATTTACACAGAATACTACGGCTGGGTATAAACGATTATATGAGGATTCGGCACTCTTTTTTGATAATACAAACAACAGACTATATTCCACACAAATGAGTTTAGGTGATTACCTTTACCATACGAGCGATACCAATACATACTTTGGGTTTCCCGCTAATGATACAATTAACTTCGCGACGAGTAACGCGGAACGAATGCGGATTGATTCCAATGGCAACGTCGGGGTTGGGACGGTGAGTCCAGCCGCTCAATTACAATTATACGGAGCTGGACAAACATCCGAGACTACATTTGATCAAGATGGTTCAACGGGTGGTCTTATTGCATTAAAAAGTAGTGATGACAGCACAGGTAGTGGTGGTGGGATTATGTTTGGTGCAAACCAGGGATATTTTGCGGCAATTAAAGGAACTTTGGAAGATGGAAGTGATAATACCCGTGGTCGTTTAACTTTTTTTACACGAACACTCACCGGTGATGCTACTATGTCACACGCTATGACAATAGCAGACGGTGGCAATGTTGGGATTGGGACGACGAATCCACAAGTTAAGCTTCACGTGGTTGGCGCCGGTGCGGGACTGCTTGGCTATGATGACGCACGATACTTTTCGTGGTCAGTGGGGTTGACTTCTACGGCGCCATATGGGACGACTTGGAATGGAATATCTATCTATGCGACAAATGACATCGTGACTAAGGGTTACTTAGTATCACACGATGGGTTCTTCCAAGCGTCCGACACCCGCATCAAAAAGAACATAATTGACGCCGACGACGCAGAGTGTTTGGAAACTTTGCGTCTCATCAAACCCAAAAAGTACCAATACAAAGACGAAATCAGCAGAGGTCAAGAACCTGTATGGGGTTTCATCGCCCAGGAGGTCAGAGACACACTCCCGTATGCGACAGAATTACGCCGGGATGTACTCCCCAATATCTATGAGTTGGCAAATGTTTCACAATCAAACGTCATCACATTCGTGAACTTCAACACCTCCAATTTGGAGAGTAATGCGACGACGCTCATTAGAACCAATGGCATTGACGGTGAAGACCACGACGTCCACTTGGCGGAAGTGATAGACGAACACACCATTCGTGTGGAAGAGGATTTGAGTGCGTGGATTGGCTCTTTGGATGAATCAGGAAATGTGGTGTCTGGAAACCAATTGTTCGTGTACGGTCAAGAGGTTGATGATTTCGTGTTCCTCAAGAAGGAATCGATCTGGACTGTGGCTACTTCCGCTCTTCAAGAAATAGACAGACAACAGCAAGCAGATAAATTAAGAATCGCAGAACTTGAAAAACAACTCGCGTCAGTTCTCGAAAGACTAGACGCTTAATCATTTGTTACCCCAACCAATTGAGTCCATAAAGGAACTTAAACTAGAAATAGATGAATTAAAGAAGTTGAAATGAATATCATAGATGTGTTAGGACTCGCGAGTTCTATCATAATAACACTCATGTTTATACCAGAGGTCATGCATGTGTATAAAAATAGTGATGCGAAAGCGATAAATTATTCGTTTTTACATTTAAATCTCCTCGCAAGTATACTCGCACTTGTCTATTCCATATATAATAACATCGTTCCCATGATAATCACAAATATATCAGCGGGTACATTTTCATTAGTCATGTATCACTTTAAATACGTAAACGAGCTTAAAGAAAAAGTGTGTAATAACCATATAGCTCCTATAGTGTAGTGGTAATCACCTTGGACTTTGAATCCAATAACCCTGGTTCGAGTCCAGGTGGGAGCTTTATCCGACCTTAGCTCAGTTGGAAGAGCAATGGATTGTAGTAGTATGATATAACCCTCCATGGGTCAGGTGTTCGAATCACCTAGGTCGGATCATTCCGTCTTAACTCAATCGGAAGAGTGTGAGGCTGTTAACCTCAAAGTACGGGGATCGAAACCCCGAGACGGAGACCAAGCACCAATAGCTCAGGGGTAGAGCGCGCGTTTAGTAAGCGCGAGGTCAGGAGTTCAAATCTCCTTTGGTGCAAACGGGGTGACGCAGTGGTTTAGCGTGTCGGGCCCATAACCCGAAAGTCGGATGTTCGACTCATCCTCCCGTTATCTTTACATGACAAGGAACACTCATGTAAAGATGATTCTAGTTAAAAAAATAACCTCACTATATATAAAATGTCTGGTGGTATTGCCCAACTCGTCGCTGTCGGTGCCCAAGATGCGCACCTCGTCGGCCAACCCGAAGTCAGTTTCTTCCGCTCGAGCTATCGTCGTCACACGAACTTCGCCCAAACTGTGGAGCGCCAAGTGCTCCAGGGCATCCCAACCAATGGTGGTATCTCCACAGTTCGATTCGAACGCAAAGGTGATCTTCTTGGATATGCCTACATTACGCAACGTACCCCAGCTGCACTCACCAAGGCGCAATGGGCGAGCCGAATCAAGAAGGTCGAACTTCTGATCGGTGGACAAGTCATCGATGATCAAACGTCGCATTTCTCCCAGTACATCGCACCAACTATCATGGCTCAAAACACAAGCAAGGGTCCAGACC
>Ga0255769_10006845_pt1 | contig 10240 bp, 9 predicted proteins | sample 041ome_9_FD_179637 | JGI IMG/M metagenome (GOLD analysis project Ga0255769, IMG submission 179637) | Coastal salt marsh microbial communities from the Groves Creek Marsh, Skidaway Island, Georgia - 041413US metaG (version 2) | ecosystem: Environmental > Aquatic > Marine > Intertidal zone > Salt... | reverse complement strand
GAATTTTTGTCAATCGAGATACCATACTTTTTCCTAATTGTGCCATCTGCAGCATCTTTAGGATTTGTTGCACCCATTAAATCTCTATTTGCTAATACAGCATTTTCTTTTTCCAAAACCATCACGACTATTGGCCCAGAAGATAAATATGAGCACAAATCATTATAAAATGGTTTAGTTTCATGAACTTTATAAAATTTTTCTGCCTCAGATTTTTCAATCTGAATTTTTTTTTCTTTAACAATTTTAAAACCTTTATTTTTAAACATTTCTTTGATTTCATTATCAAGATTTCTCTCAACAGCATCTGGCTTAATGATTGACAAAGTTTGTTCAAAATTACTCATAATTATCCTCTATTAGTTGATTTAATAATCTTACTCCAAAACCAGTAGCGCCACCTGGGTTTAAATTAGCTGCTTTTTTTGAAAAAGCCATTCCTGCTATGTCTAAGTGAGCCCAAGGTGTTTTTTCCACAAATCGTTGTAAAAATTGAGCTGCAGTAATTGAGCCAGCTCCTCCTGAATAATTAATATTTTGAATATCTGCTATTGATGAGTCCATTAACTTATCATAGTTTTTATGTAATGGCATTCTCCATACTTTTTCATTAACTTTTTCACCAGCTTCATACAATTTTTTTGCTAGATCATCACTATTAGAAAATAATCCTGCATATTCTTCTCCTAACGCAATAATTATTGCACCAGTTAAAGTTGCTAAGTCAATTATAAATTTTGGTTTAAATTTTTTTTCAGTAAAACTCAAAGCGTCAGCTAATACTAATCTACCTTCTGCGTCTGTATTTAAGACCTCAATTGTTTTACCGTTATAAGCTTTAACAATGTCACCTGGTCTTTGAGCATTACCGCCAGGCATATTTTCTACTAAGCCAACAACTCCAACTGCATTGACTTTAGCTTTTCTAATGGCTAAAGTTTTAATCAAACCTGCTACTACTGCCGAACCAGCCATATCATATTTCATTTCTTCCATAAATTTTGCAGGTTTTAAAGATATACCACCTGTATCAAAGCAAACACCTTTTCCAACAAACGATAAAGGGGAATTTTTATTTTTTTTATCTCCATACCATTCAAGGGTTACTAAAAATGACTCTTTAGCACTACCTCTTCCAACACCCAGTAGAGAATGCATTCCTAGTTGATGAAGCTTATTTTCATCATAGACTGTTACTTTTATTCCTAATTTTTTTAACTTAAGAAGTCTATTTACATATTCCTTTGGGTATAAAACATTTGGTGGTTCAGAAACTAGATCTCTCGCAAAATAAGTTCCGGACTCAATGGCTGTATATTTTATTTCAGATTTTTTTATATCTTTAATATTAGAGACAACATTAAATTCTAAATTATATTTTTTAATTTTTGATTTATATAAATTAAACTCATATGACTTAAGTTTAAAACCATGTAAAAAATTATTTACAGAATTTTTATTTAAATTTGAAATACTTTCAAAAAGAATTGAAATATTATCTAAATTATTGTTTTTCACAAAGTCATAAAAATTTGCTCCTAAATTTTGATAATTAGAATTTTTACTTAACGTTATAAAAATGATAGATTTTTTTATATCTAAATCAAAACTATTAATTTTTTTTTCAAAAGTTTTTTTTTTTAACATTTGTTCAATATAACTAATTTGTTTTTTACTAAAAAAATTTGCTAGCAGTTTAGTATTAACTTTTTCCTCAACAAAAATAGCTAAATTGGTTGACGAAGTTTTAGAGAGTTTGTCTATATAATTTATTTTTAAAGTCATGGGTTAATAATACTTTTAAATATGCTAGATGTTATATAAATTAAAATTATTATTATTCAATGAAAAAAATACTATTTAGAAAACTCTTTGTAGATTGTTTTATTTTTTTTTTAATATCACTTTTAGGTGCCACGACAATCGTATGGATTTTTCAGGCTGTTAATTTTTTAGACATCATGATTGAAGATGGCAGGAGTTACATGGTGTATTTTAATTACACAATTTTAAATTTTCCAAAAATTATAAGCAAATTAATCCCCTTCGCTTTATTTTTTAGCTTTTTTTATACTGTTTATAGATATGAAATAAAAAATGAACTTATTATATTTTGGATACATGGTGTAGAAAAAATAGAATTATTCAAGTTTTTTTTAAAACTTTCAATATTACTAACTTTATTACAATTATCCTTTACTAACTTAATTGTGCCTTATACTCAAGAATATTCAAGAGAGCTAATCAGATCATCAAATGTAAACTTGTTTGAAAATTTTGTTAAACCAAAAAAATTTATTGACTCTATTAAAAATTTAACAATTTTTACTGATGAAAGAACCGATGATGGTATTTATAAAAATTTATATTTAAAAAAAAAAGATGGTTCCAATTATCAAATAACATTTGCAAAAGAAGGAGTTTTTAAAAATATAAATGGAACCAACATATTAATCTTATATGATGGGCAAACGATTAATAAATCTGAAAACAATGTCACGCATTTTAACTTTTCCCAGTCAGATTTAAATTTAGCTGAATATAATACTAATACTATTACAATTAACAAAACCCAGGAACAAACTACATTCTATTTAATAAAATGTGTAAATCAATTTTTCAAAAAAGAAAAATTAGATGACCAGAATTGTAGAGAAAATAATCTTAAAAATATATATAAAGAAATTTTTAAAAGATTTATAATTCCTTTATTTATTCCAGGATTAATTTTAATTTCATTAATTTCAATAAACAAATCTAAAGAAGACATTTCTTATAGAAAAAATTTATACTTATCTTTTTTTGTTGGAATATTAATAATAATTATTTCAGAATCTATGTTGAAGTTGATAGATAAAAATTTTTTAAAAAATATATTTATCTCAAGTATACCCATTTTAGTTTTTTTTACATTATATATTTATGTTTTGTATCAAACAAAAATAAAATTTAATAAATTAATTAAATGAAAACTTATATCCTTTTTTTAATTAAACTTCATTTAAGGTCATTTTTATTTGTTTTATTTATATCCTCTATTCTTATATTAATTTTAAATATTTTGACTGAATTAGATTTTTTTGGTGATTTGGATATTTCTTTAAAATTTATAATTTTCTTGTCATTACTTAATTTACCAAATTTAATTTTTGAAATGTTTCCATTTATTTTTTTAATTTCAACGCAACTTTTTTTTATAAATTTATTTACCAATAATGAAATGCTTATTTTTAAATATTTTGGCTTAAAAAATACTAAAATTATATCAATAATAGCTGTTTTCAGTTTTATATTAAGTTTAATTATAACTATATTTTTTTATAATTTTTCATCCAATTTACAAAATTATTATCTAGAACTGAAAAGTAAATATACTTCTGATGGAAAATATTTAGCAGTTATTACTAATAATGGGCTATGGATTAAAGATGAGTTTGAGGAAAGCTACAATATTATAAATGCTGAAAAAATAGAGGAAAATAAACTGATAAATGTATTTATCAGTGAATTTAATAAAGACTTTGTTTTAAAAAAAAATATTAATAGTGAGTTAGTGGATATAAGTGAGAATAATTGGAAAATTTATAATCCTAAAATTTTTGAAGAAAAAAAAAATTATGAACTTGATGAAACTGTTTTTAAAACTAATTTTAATTATAACAAAATCAAAAATTTATTTTCAAATCTTGCCTCATTAAATTTGATTGAGTTATTGAAATTAAGAAAAAATTATATGTCAATTAATTATTCTATAATTGAAATAGATATGCAGATTTTTAAAATATTAACTTATCCACTATATTTAGTATTTATGAGTACTTTAGCTTCAATTATTATGTTTAAAATAAAACCAATTACTGGCAATGGAGCTAAAATAAGTATTGGTCTACTTTTTTCTGTTGTAATTTATTATATAAATAACGTCTTCTATGTTATGGGTAATACTGAAAAACTTTCATTAACTATTTCAATTTTGGCACCACTAATTATGTTAGCTTTTTTAAATTATATATTAATTTTTAGGATAAATGAAAAATAGAATTTTTTTAATTTTTTTTATTTTTTTAAATTTATCTATTTTTTCAATAGTAGCAGCAAATGAAGAATTTGTATTTAATATTACTGAGCTAGAAGTTAAAGATAATGGAAATATTATAATTGGTCTTAAAAGAGGTGAAATAAACACAAATAATAATTTAATAATAATTGCAGATAAATTTATTTATGAAAAAAAAAAGAATAAATTAACTGCGACAGGTAATATTAAAATAAATGATTTAGTAAATAATATTACATTATTTAGTAATAAAGTTGTTTATAAAAAAAATGAAAATGAAATATTATCTGAAGGTCCTACCGAAGCATATATAAACTCTAAATACGAATTATTTACAACTGATATTTACTATCTAAGAAATAAAAATGAGCTGAAGTCATCACAAAGCACAACAATTATAGACAAAGACTCAAATATTTATAATTTTAATAAATTCAATTTTTTAATTTTTGATGAATTATTAAAAGCTGAAAATATTGAAATTTTGATGAAATCAAACTCAGATAATGAAAATTATGATAAATTAAAATTTGCAAATGGCTTTTTTAATTTTAAAAATAGAAGTTTCAATGCAAAGGACACGAGAATTGATTTAAAAAAGAATATATTTAATAATTCTGAAAATGACCCAAGATTGCTGGGTGTTTCATCAAGTAAAAAAGGAGAAATCACTACAATAAATAATGGAATATTTACTAGCTGTAAAATAAGTGATAATTGTACACCTTGGAGTTTAAAATCAAAAAAAATTCAACACGATGCTGATAAAAAACAAATAATTTATGAACATGCTGTTTTAAACATTTATAATTATCCAGTTTTTTATTTTCCGAAATTTTTTCATCCAGATCCATCTGTAAAAAGACAACAAGGTTTTTTACAACCAAGCTTTAATAGTTCACAAATTTTGGGCTCTTCAATCAAATTACCTTATTTTTTTCCAGTTTCAGACAATAAAGATTTTACGATTAAACCAACTTTTTTTAATAATGATATGTTAATGATTCAAAACGAGTACAGACAAAAAAATGAAAACTCTTATTGGGAGACAGATTTTGCTATAACAAAAGGATATAAATCTAAAACTGATTATAAAAAAAAAAATTTAAGCCATTTTTTCTCAAAATTTGAAGTCAATTTAAATTTAGACAATTTTTATGTTAGTTCATTAAATTTTAATTTAGAAAGAGTTAGTAATGATACATATCTTAAAATTTTTGATCAAAATATAAATGATACCAGTCTTAAGCCATCAACACCAGACAATCTAATCAGTGAGCTCAACATTAATTTAGCTAATGATTTTTATAGTATTAAATCTGGAATAATTATGAATGAAAACCTACAAGAATTAAACAATGATAGATATCAATTTGTTTTGCCATATTATGAACTCAATACTAAAAATTTTAATTCAGAAAATGGCTATTTACAATTTTCTTCTTTAGGCAGCAGTACTTTACAAAATACAAATAATATTAAATCTTTAATAGTTAATGATTTAAAATTTTATAGTAATGATATTGTTTCGAATTATGGCATACAGAACAATTTAAATTATATAGTTAAAAACATAAATACACTTGGTAAACAGGACGATGTATACAAATCTAGTCCTCAAGTTGAACTAATGTCATTATTTGAGTATAGAGCATCCTTACCACTAGTCAGGGATTCTTATACTCACACAAATCTTCTAATTCCAGAAATATCATTTAGATTTAATCCTACCGATATGAAAAATTACACCAATGAAGATAGGACAGTAGACATAAATAATTTGTTTGAAATGAATAGACTTGGATTTAATGACTCATTAGAAGCCGGGAAATCTTTAACTCTAGGTACAAAATATAGAAGGGATAACTTAGAAAAAATAAATGAATTCTTTGAATTTAATATTGCAAAAGTTATACGAGATAAATATGAAAAAGATATTCCAATAAAAAGTTTAATTAATAAAAAAAGCTCAGATAATTTTGGATCTATAAAATATAATAAAAATAATTTTAATGTTGAGTATGATTTTATAACAAATAATTATTTAAGTGAATTCAGCTACAATTCAATAAAAACTAATTTAGTCTATAAAAATTTATCAACAACATTTAATTTTATAGAACAAAATGGAACAATTGGAGATAATTCTTATCTAGAAAATGAGTCAATTATTGAATTAGATGGGTTTAATAAAATTAAGTATAAAACAAGAGTTAATAAAAAAATTAATTTAACAGAGTATCATGATTTAATATATGAGTACCAAAATGACTGTTTAACAGCAGGTATTTCATATAAAAAAACTTACTATGAAGATAGAGATTTAAAGCCAAGTGAAGATTTATTTTTCACAATAACTTTATTTCCTTTAACAGCTTATGACCAACAGCTTTCCAACTTACTAAATTAAATTTATATTTACTATGAAAAAAATTTATTTATTTTTTATAATTATTTATTTAAATTTGTTTTCATCTTTTTCTTATTCAATTGAAAATAAAATATTATTTAAAATTAATGATGAAATTATTACCTCTATAGATTTACTAAATGAAATAGAATATTTAAATTTATTTAATAAAAATATTAAAAACTTTAGAGAAGATGAAATTTTAATTATAGCTAAAAACTCAATTATAAAAGAAAAGATAAAAAAAATCGAAATATTAAAATATACAGACAAATTACTGTTAAATGATGATATTTATTATAACATTCTAAAAGATATTTTAAAAAATACAAATTTAGAAAATTTAGATAAATTTAACGATTATCTAAAACTTAATATTTTAGATAAAAACTTAATTAAAGAAAAAATTTCAATTCAAATTATTTGGAATGATTTAATTTCTTCCAAATACTCAAATAAAATTAAAATCAATGAACAAGAGATAAAAAATGAATTACTTAGAATTCAAAAAAATACCTCAAAATCTTTTTTAATTAGTGAATTGTTATTTGAGATTAATGAAGGAGAAATAATGGATGATAAATACAGCGAAATTAAGAAGACTATTAATGAAGAGGGATTTGAAAAAGCTGTTACTAAATATAGCATTTCCGACTCTTCATTGACTGGTGGTACGATAGGTTGGGTTAAAGAAAGCGTCATTGACAATAAATTAAAACAAGTGCTTTTAGAAACTAAAATTAATGAATTTACAACACCTATACAGGTGCTTGGTGGTTTTTTGATATTAAAAGTTTCTGATATTAAAACAACACAAGAAACAATTGATATTGAAAAAGAAACTTTAAAAATAAAAAATTTAAAAATAAATAAACAACTAGAACAGTTTTCTAATCTATATTTTAATAAAGTAAAAAAAGAAGTAACTATTGATGAATTATAAACCTATTTTAATAGTTCCCGGGGAACCAAATAGTATATTTTTTGAAATTTTTTTTAAATGTTTAATTTCTTATAAAAATAATTCTCCAATTATTATAATTTCTTCAAGAAAAATTATTGAACTGCATATGAAGAAACTCAAATATAAATTTGAAATAAATACATTAGATAAAAATAATATTTTTAAAAGTAATTTAAATAATAAAAGAATTAATTTAATAGAGGTTGAATGTAATTATGAAGTCAAATTAGATAAAATAAGTAATAAATCAAAAAAATATATAGATAATTGTTTTAAGGTTGCTTTTAACTTAATAAAAAAAAAAATTACATATAAATTAATTAATGGCCCTATTTCAAAGAAATTTTTTTTAAATAAAAAATATTTAGGCATTACTGAATATATTGCTAATCATTTTAAAATTAAAAATTTTGCTATGCTGATTTACAATGAAAAATTATCTGTAAGCCCTATAACAACACATCTTCCTCTTAAATATGTTACAAAAAAAATTACTAAACAGCTTATTGTAAAAAAAATTGAATTATTAGACTCATTTTATAAAAATTTTTTTAAAAAAAAGGCTAAAATAGCTATATCAGGATTAAATCCACATTGTGAAAGTGTATCAAAATTTAATGAAGATGAAAAAATTATCGTTCCTTCTATAAAAATTTTACAGAAAAAAGGAATTAATATTCAAGGACCATTATCTGCAGATACTTTATTTCTAAAAGATACAAGAAAAAATTATAATATAATAGTTGGCATGTATCATGATCAAGTTTTAACACCTATGAAAACTTTATTTGAGTTTGATGCAATTAATGTTACTTTGGGTCTACCTTTTATTCGAGTAACCCCTGATCATGGGCCAAATGAAAACATGATTGGAAAAAATTTGTCTAATCCTATTAGTTTAATTAGAGCATTACAATTTTTAGATTATTAATGATTTTGGCTAAAAAAAGTTTAGGACAAAATTTTTTAATTGATTCTTATATTATAGATACAATAATTAATACTGGAAATATCAAAAATAAAAATATTCTAGAAATAGGTCCTGGAACTGGAAATCTTACTAGGGAAATACTCAAACAAAACCCAAAAAAAATGTTTGTAGTTGAAAAAGATCCCGAGCTTTGTTTGTTACTAAAAAAAAATTTTGATAAAAAAATTGAAATTTTCCAAGAAGATATTTTAAAATTTGATGAAAAAAACCTTACCAATGAAAAGTTAGTAGTTTTTGGAAACCTTCCTTACAACATATCAACTGAAATATTATGTAAATGGATTATTAATTTAGATGAAGAATTTTGGTTTGATGAATTAATTTTAATGTTTCAAAAAGAAGTTGCTGATAGGATTATTGCAAAATCTAATACTGCAAAATATGGTAGATTGACCATCTTGTCAAATTGGAGACTTAATATAAAAAAAATTTGTGATATTAGTCCCAACAGTTTTACTCCTAAACCAAAAATTGTTAGTACACTTTTACATTTTTGTCCAAAAAATGATTTTTTTAGGCTTTCTGAATCAAAAAACCTAGAAAAAATTACAAGAATTTTTTTTAATCATCGTCGAAAAATGATCAAAAAACCTTATAATATAATTTTTGATAACAATAAGGATATCTTAAATAAACTTAAAATTGATCTAAATCTAAGACCACAAAATTTAGATTTATTAACTTATTATAAATTAACAAAAGAATACGAAAAATTAAGAAGTTAATTTTTCTACGTGCTTTCTTATAAACTCTAAATCATAATCCTTTGAACCATGATTAATTTCAGCATCAATTAATTTTAAAATTTTAGAGTAACAAGACTCAAGTTTGTCATTAATAACCACATAATCGTAATTTATCCAATGCAGTACATCTCGCTCAAATTGCTTCATTCTTTCTTCAGCAATTAACTTATCTTTCATATCTCTGTTTGAAAGTCTCTCAAATAAAATTTCTTTGCTTGGAGGCAATATAAAAAAAGTAATTAATTTATAATCTAATTTTTTATTTTTAATTTGGTCAGCTCCTTGCCAATCAATGTCAAAGAGAACATTCTTACCTTTGTTGAGTTTATCAATTACTGGAGTTCTTGTGGTACCATAAAAATTATTAAAAACTTTTGCATACTCAAGGAATTCTTGATTATTTATTAATCTTTTAAATTCACTTTCATTTACAAAATAGTAATCTTTGTTTGTTATTTCGTTAGCTCTGGGTTGACGAGTGGTGTGCGATATTGAAACTTCAAAATTATCTAACTTAGATAATAGATTGACTAGAGTTGTTTTTCCAGCACCAGATGGAGATGATAATACAACCATTACCCCATCTTTTTCACTGGACATCGATATTTTAGTTTGCTTTTCCTTCTATAAATTTAACTGCATCACCCACTGTTAATATTTTTTCAGCTTCACTATCAGAAATTTCTGATCCAAATTCTTCTTCGAAAGCCATAACTAATTCAACGGTATCTAAACTATCAGCTCCTAAATCGTCTATAAAACTTGACTCTTCTGTTACTTTTGACTCATCGATACCTAGGTGATCTGCTACAATTTTTTTTACTTTGCTTGATACATCTTCTGACATATTGATCCTTTTGTTATAAAATCTTATTAGTTTAAAAACTTATTTTGTCAAGCCATATACATGCCACCATTAACGTGTAAGGTTTCACCATTAATATAATCAGAATGGACTGATGTTAAAAAAAGAACAGCATTTGCAATATCATCTGGCTCTCCCAATCTGGCAGATGGAATTTTTGAAATAATAGTTTCTTTAAATTTATCATCTATCTTATCTGTCATTGCT
>Ga0255769_10006843_pt1 | contig 10241 bp, 6 predicted proteins | sample 041ome_9_FD_179637 | JGI IMG/M metagenome (GOLD analysis project Ga0255769, IMG submission 179637) | Coastal salt marsh microbial communities from the Groves Creek Marsh, Skidaway Island, Georgia - 041413US metaG (version 2) | ecosystem: Environmental > Aquatic > Marine > Intertidal zone > Salt... | reverse complement strand
AGCGTCTGCATCGTCGACATTTAGGGCTCTGTCAGCTAAGAAGGCATAGGGTACAGACATCAGTTGCTGAACGGCAGATAACGTAAACTTACCGTCGTTTTCTATCGAGAGCTCTACTTGCAGGAACTTATCGCCTTGCCAGTTGATCGTATTGAACGCATCGGCCGAAACCTGAAAACCTTGGCCTATGGTTAAGTTAAACATGCCGTATTGATCGGTGAGCACCTCGTGTTCCTCTTGGTACAATACATTGCCCGTTGGGCTTGCTTCTAAAATGGATATACGCACCCCTATTTCTGCATCGTCTATGGGACGGCCTACAATATCCACACCTGGTATAGGCTGACCCTGTTGGTCTAAAGCCACCGCTTGGTAATTAATACCCTGAGGGACTACTTGTCCGTGAACTATTGCGCCACAAAACAAAAAAAGTACGGCTATTAATTTTCGCATGGTTAATTGGTTTTTGAAATCTTCTGTTCAGAAGTTATCCATCTGGTAATTTGCGTTTTACAAATTCCTTTTAATGTACTTCAATCTTAACAGATTGTATTAAAGGATCCGGTAAAATATAATTTAGATGAAATTATTAAATTGGAGATATATCGATAAACTTATGAATTTAGCTGCAATACTATTCTTTTCGCTTGCTCCTGTTGATTCCACGAGAATTACTCTTTCAACAGCAGTTCAAGATAATTATTTTATGTGCCCGGTATTGACTCCAAAGTTAGAGGAACGGCTCAAAGAAAAATGTAATTGTCATGTGACTAAAACAGCGGATTACAAGGTGATCATTACTTCCGACTCTCTTCAACTTAGTACTGATGAAATCAGAAAAATTATCGATGGTGTTGGTTTCGATACTACCCACGTAAATATTTACCGAAATGAAGATTAAGTTACTTTTTTGCTTACTGTTCTTTTCCTCCATGGCAATAACTGCTCAGAATAACACCTTTTTTAGAAAATACAATTTAAGTGGGATGCAAGGTGGACTTGCTGTCGCTGCAATGCCAGATGGCGGATTTGTCGGTACAGGACAACACGAAAATAATGGTAGTGCCGGAAGTTGTGATATATATGTCTACCGCGTAGATGTCTGTGGGAATTTACTGTGGATGAAACTCATTGGTGGCAATCAAGCAGATGGGGGGCAAGGCATTTTCGTAACAAATAATGGAAATATTGTTGTGCTTGGCAGGTTAGATGAAAAGGCTTCAATGATAGAAATTAGTCAAAATGGAACTGTTTTATCAACCAAGCTGTTTGACTTCAACGGAAGGCTAATGGGAGGTACTGAACTCCCTAATGGGGATTATTCTCTAAACGGACCTGGTGGATCTAATTCATTATATGTTTTGAGGTATGAACCAAGCAATGGAAGTGTCCTTTGGACAAGAAAAACTTCGGGCGCAGATGCTAGTAAAGTAATTCAAGATTCAACTGGTCATATATTTCTTGGTGCCGCTAGTGGCTCGGACGGGGCTCTAACAATCCATAAAATCACCCAAAGTGGGGATCTTATATGGGCCAAGAAATACGGATCTAGCATCACTCACAGCGATCATTCATCTTGGGGTTGTCATATAATATATGATGAACAAGATTCAACTATAGTTGGAACTAGTACAATCATCGATGGTGGTTCACAGAATATTCTCTTACTCAAAGTAAAAGCGAGTGATGGAAGTGTTGTTTGGTCTAAATCAATTGGTGGTGCAAGTGCAGACCAAAGCAGAATGATTGTTAATACTGGTGATGGGTATGCTATTGTCGGACATTCAAGTTCTTATGCAACTACCACAAGTAATTTGAATATTACATTGGACGAGAATCTGAGCGAAAAAGACGTTTTACTTTTTAAAACTGATTTCAGCGGCAATATTTTATGGGCGAGACAGTATGGTAGTTCAGGAAGGGATAAAGGCATAGGACTTCAGTACGACACCATTTCAAAGGGGTTCCTTATCTCTGCGTATTCTAATGGTAATTATTTTGACTCTTATAATTTTGATCCAGTTTTTATTAGGGTTGACTCTACAGGACTGATTGGTTGTCAATCTTCTGCTCCTTCGTTAGGTTCATCCGCATTTTCAGTCAGTATTTCAAATTCTTCGCTCGATTCAGCATTTATGACTGTAAACAATGCGAGTCCAACTATTTCAAACTACACCCCAATAGATGATTTTGTTTGCTTAACATGTTCAACAACACCTCTATTTACTATCAGTGATACTGTGATTTGTCCTAACGATTCCATTAACTTAATAAATACATCTACTTCTGGTTTAACCTGTTTTCAGGAGTGGAATGTATCAGGTCAAAATTTCCCAGGATATCTTGACACTATCAAATACAGTTGGGATACACCTGGAACATATGAAATTGATCTGTATTCAAACTGTGGAAATAGTTCAGATACGTTTACCTACAATATTTCAGTTGTAGATCGCCCAGAAATAGTAACAGATAGTTTAATTGAATCATGTGAAGGTGATTCCGTAATTCTTTTTGCAAGTGGTATTCAAGGAAATGGAGATTATTTCTGGAGCAATGGAGTAAATAATGGCGATTATTTCGTTCCTAGTCTTTCGGGAGATAGCATTTGGGTATATGGCGTTGATAACAACGGTTGTAAAGACACTACATATACAAGAGTGTTCTTTACTGAGATACAAGGCGAAGCTTTTTCTACCCCTGTCTGTGAAGACGATACCGCTACATTTATAGTTTCTTCTAATATTCAATACGGGTTATTTGATAATATTTCCATTATAGCGCCAGATACAACTGTTTCTAATCTTCAGGATTCAGTAATAAATATAGTATTTAACGATCCAGGAGATTACCTTATTCCTATTATCATCGAAACCGATAAGGGATGCAGATTAGAAATTAGGGATACCATAAAAATTTATGGAAAACCAGATATCAGGGCAGAAGTTGTAGATAGTATAGTAAGCGAATTCTCAGCTTATATAAGAACACTGAATTTTTCAGATTCCGTAAACAGTTTTAAATGGGATTTTGGCGATGGATCTGGCACAAAAGCTGTATACAATCCTATTGGACACCAATATCCGCTTCGTCTCCCGAAATCTTACACCATTACCATTCAAGCTGAATCACCGAAAGGTTGCATTGACTACGATAGCTTGACAGTTAAAATAAAAGAAGAATTAATCTACCATATTCCTAATAGTTTTTCTCCAAATAACGATGGAATAAATGATTTATATAAACCGATTTTCTACTCGGGGTATGACCCGTCGTACTTAGAATTTAAGATTTTTGACCGATGGGGAAGCGAAATGTTCTCTACCCAGAATTTTGGTGATGGTTGGGATGGTAAATGTCAAGGTGTTGATGCAAAGACCGATACTTATTTGTATTCTATAATTTTTCGATCTAAAGAAGACGGTGAAGTTATCATTGAGCGAGGGAGGTTAAATCTATTGAGGTAAGTAATCGTAATCTCAATGCTCAAGAATTTTTCAGTATCGAAATGACCTTATTCGTCCATAGCCACCGCTTGGTAATTAATGCTCTGAGGGACTACTTGTCCGTAAACTATTGCGCCACAAAAAAGGAAAAGCAAGGCTTTTAATTTTCGCATGATTAATTGGTTTACATGACATTAATGAATGACCACAGATTCAAAATCATCCTTATGCATAATCAAGTATTGACCGCCGTAAAAGCTATCAGCACAGTCCCCCCTGGCCCCATATGGTGTGATAACAAAATTACCGAATGGCTGAAACGATGGGGACCAATTAGATGAACTAGCTAAGTTTAGTCCTGTGATTAAACCGTTACCTATAGTTGTTGGTTCCACTAACATTTGTGAAAATCCACTCGTATTAATGTCATAAGAATATTGAAGCCTGGACCGCCATTCATTGTTCAATTTGAGCTCTCCGGTACCAAAAACCAAATAAGGGCGGTAATACAAGTTATTGGGATTTACACTTCCGTCTCGAATTTCAATTAAAGTGTCGTTAACAAAATAACTTAAACATCCATCCAATAAGTATTGGGCAGTACCACCCGAATAGCCGGTCATTAATAGTGGCATATCAATAAATCTAAAATTGGTATCGATATAAGATCTTCCCCATCCTCCCAAACGTGTGGTCCAAATATCTTCACCTGGTGCTTCGAAAAAGCAGCTAAAGTTTCTCTTAGGATACGATTTTCGACGAAGGTTATTGTCGTTCGGTAAAATATAACTAACAAACCAGGTACTAGAATAATAAGAGGTGTCAGAATAATATTGAATAGCCTTGGTTCCATTTGTAATGGTTGAAAAGGCCAAACATGAATCTGATCCAGCCGACGTACCCACCCAATATTCATTGTTCTGCGTAAATAGCGGTACTTGTTGATTGTAAATCGGTGTGTACACAAAGCTACCTGTATTTGCGTTCAGCTTGAAGCACTTAACCGCATCAGATTTATTGCATTGAAGGTAAATATCTGCCCCACTGATTGCTGAAATTCTGATGCTTGTGTTTCCGTTGGCGTACATTGAATCCAAACTAAAGTGGTTTTGGTAGGCTCCATTGGCATTTAATACTAGGATGTACGAAGAATCTGATATAATCGTGGTTCCAACTGTATCGCTTCCATTATTATTGATCCTTAAACCAGCGAAATAGGCTCCATCGCGATAAACAACATTATTGTTAAAAATAGGCGTTGCGTTCCAATTGTCTCCATAAGTAAAACCAATGTTGTGCTTTGCCAATCTATTCCCATTGCTGTCTAAAACTAGCGTTACATCCGAGTATGCACTTACTAAAACCGTTTTTTGGAATTCTTGAATGAACACGGGTTTTACACCTCCAGAGGTTTGCATTTGAATTGAATCTTTATACGGAACTGGGAAACAATTCTTGTCAAATTCTATATCTATTAGAGATCTACCGTTTTGATTTATAGCATATCCAACCCCTGAGGTATCGGCTGTTAAAAACAAGGAGTCGTTCTGCACATAGAGTTGTTGTAGCTCATTTTTGGGGTCTTTATCTAAATCATCCGAAGTAGGAAGTAGTACTGTATTTCCCGCACTTATAGTTAACGAATCTCCTGATAATGATAGGGTTTGTAGCTCATTGGTAGAATCTGCATCTTGTTCTGAAGTGATGAAGCCGCTATCATTAACTAAATCAGAAGTTTTTGAGGGAATCGTTGGGGTATTTGTCAAATTGGTGTAATCACCATCAAAAACCGTCACACTTCCGCCGTTTCCACTCAAATTGATTGTACTGCCATTTCGAGTGATTGTTTGAAATTCATTCGTAGGATCAGCATCCGCATCGTTGATCTGGTCCGCAGGAAGAACAACAAACCCGCCGCTACTTAAATAGAGCGTATCATTACTCATACTGATTGCTTGCAACTCATTGGTAGAATCTGCATCTGCATCATTGATCGCAGGTAATTGAACCGTGTTTCCATTACTCAAGGAAAGACTATCGCCTGAGACGCTTAAAGATTGAATCTCATTGGTAGGGTCAGCGTCTGCATCGTCGACATTTAGGGCTCTGTCAGCTAAGAAGGCATAGGGTACAGACATCAGTTGCTGAACGGCAGATAACGTAAACTTACCGTCGTTTTCTATCGAGAGCTCTACTTGCAGGAATTTATCCCCTTGCCAGTTGATCGTATTGAACGCATCAGCCGAAACCTGAAGGCCTTGGCCTATGGTTAAGTTAAACATACCGTATTGATCGGTGAGCACCTCGTGTTCCTCTTGGTACAATACATTGCCCGTTGGGCTTGCTTCTAAAATGGATATACGCACCCCAATTTCTGCATCGTCTATGGGACGGCCTACAATGTCCACACCTGGTATAGGCTGACCCTGTTGGTCCAAAGCCACCGCTTGGTAATTAATGCCCTGAGGGACTACTTGTCCGTAAACTATTGCGCCACAAAACAAAAAAAGTACGGCTAGTAATTTTCGCATGATTAATTGGTTTTGATCAATCGAAGTGAATTATAGGTTGAAGAGCCTGTAACCCGAATCAGGTAAACGCCGTTTGGATTAGATTCTAAATTCAACGGCTGCTTGGTAAAGCTTGTAGAGTAGAAGGATTGAACAATGTTTCCTAGCGCATCATAAATGGTTATTTGATCGCCCTTAACAACCCCTGAGATGTAGGAAATTGCTCTAGTAGGGTTTGGTGAAATGGCCATGGTGCGCTCTGGTGTATTGCCTTGAGATTGTTGCGGCTGAATGAATCCATGCCTGTTGTAGGTCAATGAGGACTGGCCTGTGATACTTTGAACAACAACGCCACTTCTATTTAGGGTTTGACCCGCGGCACCTATGGCACTGCGAGAAATACTCTGCGCGGAAGATTTATGAGCCAGAAAGAAAAATATACTACAACAAAATAGCAGCCTTAAACGAAAGGACATAGTTACTTGCTTTAAGTTCTTGATTTGAATCGTTATCTAGGCTGTTTAGGTATGCTCCTCGACCAAGGTCAGCATAAAGGGCTACTTTATCATTGATAGAATACCTGTATCCCATTTTAAAAAGATAGCCAAAAAGTAGCGATGGCGCATTTCCTTCCTCAATCAAATCTAGACTTCCTAAATCTGTAGACTGAATGGCTCGGTAAACGTAACTCAAGGGTACCCCTAAACCAATGTACATGCCTTCATTCAATAGGTAATTCATTGATGTTGAACTCGATGCGAAAGAATACTGGTATCGATAGCCCTCAAAATCTGTGGCGCTTTTTACATGATCGTAAACAGCTAATGATTCTTCGAAAAACAGCTTTTTTGAAATCGGTTTAATATAACCTATGGACAGGTGCGCTCCGGTATTGTTTAGGGCTTCGGTGTTGTATTGGGTGCTGACATTTGTTGACACAACACTGTAGTTCACCATGTTGAATGAACCGTTTACCCCAAGAGTTAAATTATGCTGAGCAAAAGTTGTCTGAAATGAGAATATCGTTACGATAGTAAAGAGCAGTCGCATAATACATTGGTTTTGTTAAACGTGAATATAAGGTTTTTCAAAATATCCCTACTGTCTATACGTATTAAGGACACCTTACATAATCGTCCTCTCCATAGCCGTCACAAGCAGCCATACATGGATTCCCGTAACGGTAACGAACCCCATTGACCTTCACGCAAACTGGATCATATTCCATCGTGCAGATACAATTAGGATCAGCGGGAACTGCATTCACAGTTTTTACTGCGCAGCCGGACAGGACGATTCCAAAAAGGAGAAGTACGTATTTCATACTCTAAATATAAACCCCCCGCTCGCGATGCGAGCGGGGGGTCTGAAAATTTTGCAATCCCAAAGGCTTATTTACGACGCTTCTTGCGCTTTTTCTTGCCTTTTACAATGGTCATCTCGTCAATAAGGTGCGTTGCACCTGCATACTTGTCGATGATGAATAACGTGTAACGAATATCTACTGAGATGGTACGTTGGAGCTGGTCTTCGAAGAAAATATCTCCTGACATGGCTTCCCAGTTACCGTCAAATGCAGTACCGATAAGCTCACCATTACCATTAATTACTGGAGAACCTGAGTTACCACCCGTGATATCGTTGTTCGAAATGAAGTTCACGATTAGATCGCCATTCTCATCAGCATACTGACCGTAATCTTTAGCATTGTATAGCTCTTTCAAACGAGCAGGAACGATAAACTCATCATTCATTGGGTCTTCCTTCTGCATCACACCGTCTATCGTAGTTACGTAGTCGTAGTGCACAGCATCTTGTGGATCATAAGAACCTACAACACCCCAAGTCATACGCAACGTAGAGTTCGCATCCGGTGCGAATACTTTCTCTGGCATCGCTTGACGGAGACCGTCGGTAAACAGGCGGTATCCTTTTTCCATCTTTTCACTTACCTCAGCATTGCCGCCTTGCGAAGCAAAGTACGCAGCAATGAACGACGAAGCTACTTTACCTCCCACATCTTCAGATAGGGCGTCAAAGTCCATAGTTTCCAACCATGCTTCAAGTGCTTCTTTAGACGCATAGATACTGTTGTCATAAACATCATTTACAAGGGCGCTTAAATCACCGCCCATACTGTCGCGAACCTCAGCGAAAATACTTGGCTGTTGGTCTGCAGGGACGTTTTCCATCCACATGCCCCAAAGGGCCTGAGCCAACTTACGATCAACATCTGCTTGATATTCACTGAAATGGTCCGTTGCATATTCTAGAACATTTTGCTTGTCATCTTCCAACTCTTCTGAGCTCTCCAAAGCGCCTAGCATTCTGTTTAGTCGGAATGCGTACAACGGCAAAGAAGCACCACGAATACCACCTTCCATCAGGTACACTTGACCTTTCACAGTGGCATCAGTTGCAGCATACGCTTCATCCAATAGATCCAAAGCTCCTGCATATTCCGTACGACTTTCATCCGCATTTGCCCAAGCAAGGTAGGTAGCTTCAATAGCCTCTTTCTTCGCTTTCACGCGGTTTTTCTTCAACTGCTCAGTTTGACCGATGAAGTACTTCCAGTAGTTCGCCGTAGACGCATAGTTTGATGCTAGTGCGATACGAACTGCATCATCCGCATCCATTGCCTCTTTCATGATGGCCAATTTCTGTGTGCGAATCTCAACTACTGTCGGATTGTATAGGTTAATGGCCTGCTCGATTCCTGTTGAAGTCAAGAAACGGTCCGTTGAGCCTGGGAATCCAAATACCATAGAGAAGTCGCCTTCCTGAACACCGTTCAAGCTTACAGGTAGGTGGTGCTTCGGCGTCAACGGTACGTTGTCGGCACTAACATCAGCAGGGTTTCCTTCAGCATCTGCATAGATGCGGAACATAGAGAAGTCACCTGTGTGACGTGGCCACATCCAGTTATCGGTATCGCCACCGTACTTACCTACGCTACTTGGAGGAGCACCTACCAAGCGAACGTCCTTGTAGGTATTGAATACGAACAAGTAATACTCATTGTTGTGGAAGAAGCTACGAACGTATGCATTGTGCTTCGTGCCCTCAGTTGCTTCTTTAGCAAGTGCATCACCTACCTCTCTGGCCTTTGCGGCACGCTCAGCTTCCGTCATATCGTCGGTCAATTCCGCCAATACTTTATCGGTAACATCTTCCATGCGCACAAGGATAGCGGCAGTAAGCCCCGGATTGGTGCGTTCCTCTTCGCGTGTCATCGCCCAGAAGCCGTCTGTTAGGTAATCGTTTTCTACTGTAGAATGTGAACGGATGGCATCATAACCACAGTGGTGGTTAGTGAGCATCAATCCCTGGTCTGAGATGATCTCGCCAGTACAGAATCCGCCCAAAGAAACAATCGCATCTTTGATAGATGCATTGTTGATGTCGTACAATTCTTCTGCGGTTAGGTTTAGACCATTGGCCTGCATGTCGGCTATGTTCAAACGCTTGATAAGCATTGGCAACCACATTCCTTCGTGCGCCGAAGAAACAGTCGTGCTCAATACCAATGATAGCGTCAAAAAGCCAGCAATAAATCTTTTCATGCTTGATTGTTTGGGTTAGTTCAATAAAAAAGAGCCCTACCTACTCAGGCAGAGCTCTCAAATATACGTTATTCGTGTCCAATTATAGGCCCAAAGCCTTGCGAGCATCACCGCCCATCAAGATTTCCTCGGGGTTTTCTAGCGCCTCTTTAATGGCCACCAATGTACCTACACTTTCACGACCGTCAATCACTCGGTGGTCGTAGCTCAGTGCCACATACATCATAGGACGAATGACTACTTCACCGTCCACAGCAACTGGACGTTGAATGATGTTGTGCATTCCTAGGATGGCACTTTGAGGCGGGTTGATAATAGGCGTCGATAGCATCGATCCAAAGACACCACCGTTGGTGATGGTAAATGTACCGCCAGTCATCTCATCCAATGTAATTTTACCGTCGCGCACCTTAGTCGCTAATCGACCAATCTCTTTTTCAACGCCGGCAAAATCCATAGTTTCTGCATTGCGCAATACCGGCACCATCAATCCTTTAGGTCCACTTACCGCAATACTTACATCGACATAATCGAAGCTCACCATGTGGTCGCCGTCGATCATGCTATTGGTCGCAGGATACATCTGCAATGCGCGCGTTGCCGCTAGAGTAAAGAAGCTCATAAAGCCCAATTTGACACCGTGCTTCTCCACGAACTCGTTCTTGTATTTGTTGCGCAAATCAAAGATTGACTTCATGTCAACCTCGTTGAAGGTCGTC
>Ga0255769_10006831_pt1 | contig 10254 bp, 10 predicted proteins | sample 041ome_9_FD_179637 | JGI IMG/M metagenome (GOLD analysis project Ga0255769, IMG submission 179637) | Coastal salt marsh microbial communities from the Groves Creek Marsh, Skidaway Island, Georgia - 041413US metaG (version 2) | ecosystem: Environmental > Aquatic > Marine > Intertidal zone > Salt... | reverse complement strand
TAGGTTCTATTTTAATGAGATCTGCAGGATGTATTGTTAATGATATTTTTGATAAAGATTTTGATCAAAAAGTTTTGAGAACTAAAAATAGACCATTAGCATCTGGAAAAATATCAATCAAATTAGCGGTTATCTATTCTTGTATTTTATGTTTAATGGCTTTACTGGTTTTGTTAAATTTTAACTACTTTACAATTATTCTTGCCTTAGGCTCTATGCCTCTAGCTTTCAGCTATCCATTAATGAAAAGATTTACTTATTGGCCACAGCTATTTTTGGGAATTACTTTTAATTACGGTTTAATTCTTGGTTGGACAGCAATTTATGGTCAAATGAATCTAATACCAATTTTAATGTATTTTGGAGCCATATTTTGGACACTTGCATACGACACAATTTATGGATTTCAAGATATTAAAGATGATGAAGTAATAGGATTAAGATCTACTTCGATTAAATTCAAAAAAAATCCTATAATATTTCTTAATATTTCATATGGAATTTTTGCATTATCTTTAATTTCAATAGGATTTTTAATGAAGCTAAATTATTATTATTTTATATTTATTTCTCTAGCTTTTATTCAAATGTTTTTTTTTCAAATAAAAAAATTAAAAATTAATGACTCAAAGATTTGTTTAAATATTTTTAAATCTAATAACTTTTTAGGATCAATAATTTTTATAAGCTTAATTATGGGTAAAATTTAGTTAAATGACTGATATTCAAATACTAAAAAGATTATTTAATGATTATACAAAAAAATATTTTAAAAAGATTTTAGTATCAGTATTATTCTCATTTATTTTAGCCGGTAGCACCTCTGCGGTAGCATACTTACTAGATCCTGCCATCAAGCATTTATTTATTAATAAGAAACAGTCTTTAATGTTGATCATACCTTTTTTTATAATTTTGGCCTTTGCTATAAAAGGTCTATCTTTATATATTGCGAAAGTAATCATGATTGGAGTATCAGAAGAAGTAAGAAAAGATATCCAGACTGATATGTTTGGATCATTAATTTTAGCTGACACCCAACTAGTTGATAGTAAACACTCTGGCAAGTTCATTACCAATCTCACTAATGATGTCAATATGATTACTGCATTAGTTAGTACTGGAATTTTAAATCTGTTTAAGGATAGTTTCACCCTTATTGGTTTGCTGATCGTAATGTTTTATCAAAATTGGAAATTAGCTTTGTTCGCAATTATTATGATTCCACTAGCAAGTTTTGCTGCAAAAAAACTTGGAAAACGTATATCAAAAGTGACTACAGAACAAATGAAAAAAGCAGGAATACTCAATACTTATTTAATTGAAATATTCAAAAATCATAAGTTAATGAAAATTTTTCAACAAGAAAATTATGAAAAAAACAGAGCAGAAAAATATTTAGACAACTTAAAAGAAACATCAAAAAAAATTAACATAGTTTTTGTTAGATCCTCCCCAATAATGGAATTTTTAACCGGTATAATGATAGGATGTTTAATTTATATTTCAGCGAAATTAGTATTAAAAAATGAATTGGAAGTTAGTAATTTTTTTTCTTTCTTGGCTGCTATGATGTTGGCTTATCAGCCAGTTAGGTCGCTTGCTACCTTGAACGTAACTATTCAACAAGGTTTATCAGGAGCAAAAAGAATTATTCCAATAATAGACAATAAAAATAAAATTATAGAAGACATAAACGACAATAATTTAATTATTAATATGGGCAATATTAAATTTAAAGATGTGTCATTTAGATATAATACAAAAGAAAACCAAATTTTAAACTCAATAAATTTAGATATACCTGGAAAAAAAATGACGGCTTTGGTAGGTCACAGTGGAGCGGGTAAGTCAACTATTCTAAATTTAATACCAAGATTTTATGATGCTAATAATGGTGATATCTTAATTGATAAACAGTCTATATATAAGTCTAAAATATATTCTTTAAGAAAAAATATATCTCTAGTCAGTCAAGACACAACCTTGTTTGATGATACAATAAAAAATAATATTGCTTATGCAAATTTAAATGCATCTCAAACTGAAATAGAAGAAGCTGCAAAATTTTCATTTGCAGATGAGTTTATCAACAATTTACCAAAAAAATACGATACAATTATAGGTGAAAATGGAATTAGATTATCTGGTGGAGAAAAACAAAGATTATCAATTGCAAGAGCTATTTTAAAAAAAAGCCCAATTATTTTGTTAGATGAGGCCACCTCATCTTTGGATGCAGAAACAGAAGACAAAATTCAAAAAGCTATTAATTTTCTGACAAAAGGGAGGACAACTATTGTCATTGCCCACAGACTTTCAACAATTTTAAACTCAGATATGATTTATGTGATAGACCAAGGTCAAGTATCAGGACAAGGTACTCATGAAGAGTTAATTATCTCTTCAAAAGTTTATAAAAACTTTTATGAAAAGCAAATTAAAAAATCATAATGATTTTTATTTATAGATTTATAATTAATATACTATTTTTAATTTCACCTTTGATCGTAATTTTAAGATTATTAAAAAAAAAAGAAGACATCACTAGATTTAAAGAAAAATTTTGTTTTTTTTCAAAAAAAAGAAAAAAAGGTAAACTTTTATGGTTTCATGGAGCAAGTGTTGGTGAAATAAAAAGTATATTGCCAATATTAGAAAAATTAAGTCAAAATAAGAATATTGCACAAATATTAATCACTTCTAATACTATTAGCTCTTCAAAAATAATATCTCAGATAAATATAAATAAAATTGTTCATCAATATTTTCCAATAGACTTAAATTTTTTTTCAAAAAAATTTATAAACTATTGGCAACCAAATACTGTTTTCTTTATAGACTCAGAAATATGGCCAAATATGATCACTAATGTGAAAAATAATAAAATACCTCTCATACTACTAAATGCAAGAATTACAAAAAAAACGTTCATAAAATGGAAAAGAATTCATAAATTTGCCAAAACAATTTTCAATAAATTTGATTTATGTCTTACATCAAATTCTGAGTCAAAAAAATATTTAAATTTTTTAGGAGCTAAAAAGGTAAAATATATTGGAAATATAAAATTTACTCAATTTGAAAATGAAAAAATTTTTACAAATAAGACTTTAGAAAAATTTTTATTAAATAAAAAAGTTTGGTGCGCAGCAAGCACACATGAAACTGAAGAATATTTTTGTGGTAAAGTTCACAAAGAATTAAAAAAAAAACATGGAAGACTTATTACAATTATCATACCACGACATATAAATAGAATAGACAAAATTAAAAATGATTTAGAAAAATTGAATTTAGTAATTCATGTTGAAGGTCAAAATGGAAAAATTCCAAAAAATGTAGATATTTATTTGGTGAATTCATATGGTAAAACAAAATCTTTTTATAAAATTTGCAAAAATGTTTTTTTAGGTGGTTCCAATATAAATCATGGAGGTCAAAATCCACTGGAAGCAGCAATTCTAGGATGCAATATAATTCACGGTCCAAACATTAGTAATTTTAAAGAAATTTATAAATTTTTATATAAAAATAACATTTCTCATCAGATTAAAAATATAAAAGATATGATATCTAAGTTAGATATGTTCTTTTGTAGAACTAAAAAACAAATTAAATCAAATAATTCTATAAATATTATTGGAAAAAAAGTCTTAAAATTAACTCTTAAAGAGATTTATTCTTATACCTGATTTGATGAAATTTATTAAACCTAATTTTTGGCAATACAAAAAAGCTAATTTAATTTCAAAACTATTATTACCTTTTACTATACCAGTAAGAATTAATAATATTTTAATTAATAATAAAAAAATAAAAAAAAATAAAAATATTAAAACAATCTGTGTTGGAAATATCTACGTTGGTGGAACTGGTAAAACACCATTAGCTATTGAACTTTATAAAATTTTAAAATCCTTAAAACTCAAAGTCTCAATTATAAAAAAATATTATAAAAATCAAAAAGATGAACAACTAATTCTCAAAAAAAAAACAAAATTAATTTTGTGCAATTCAAGAAAAGATGGGGTCAATGAAGCACTAAAGTTAAACAATGAGGTTGTGATTTTTGATGATGGACTTCAAGATAGAAATGTTGACTATGACATAAAAGTTGTATGTTTTAATTCTAAGATGTGGGTTGGAAATAACAACATAATACCCTCGGGACCCCTAAGAGAAAAAATATCAAGTTTATCAAAATATGATGTTGTATTTTTAAATGGAAGTAAAAAAGTTTCCAGTAAACTGCATCAAACTATTTATAAAATTAATCCTAAAATAATCATCTTTAATAGTTGTTATAAAATTAAAAATTTAAAACACATAAAAAAAAAAAAAAATTATTTAATTTTTTCGGGTATAGGCAATCCTAATAGTTTTAAGGAAATATTGTTAAAAAAAAAATTAAATATACTTAAACAAATAATTTTTCCAGATCATTATCAATACAATGATAATGATATAAAAAAAATTAAATTAGTTGCTGAAAAATTAAATGCTAAAATATTAACTACTGAAAAAGATTTTGTGAAACTATCCTCAAAAAATAAAAAAAAAATATACCCTGTAGAAATTGAATTGGTAATTAAAAACAAAAAAAAACTAATCAATTTAATTAAATCAAAAATATGAAATTTTTAAAATATTTTATACAATTCTTGCTGATAGTATTATTCTTTTGTATTTTAAAGTTATTAGGAGCTTATAGAGCTTCAAACTTTTCTGGATTTATAGTCTCAAAAATTGGTCCTATATTTAGATCAAAAAAAATAATTGATTATAATTTATCAATAGCATTCCCAGAATTAAGCATAAAAAAAAAAGAACTTATAAAAAATAAAATGTGGTTTAATTATGGAAGAATACTTGGAGAATATATTTTTTTAAAAAATTTTAGATATTCAAATTTATCTCAAAATGTACAGATTGAGGGAAATGAAATTTTAGAAAATATAAAAAAAGACTCAGCTCCAGTAATTTTTATATCTGGCCATTTTAATAATTTTGAATTAATGGCAATGCATATAGAAAAAAGTGGAATAAATTTAGCCGCTATTTATCGTCCACTTAATAATATTTTTTTAAACCCGATAATGGAAAATATTAGAGAAAAGTATATTTGTAAAAATCAAATTAAAAAAGGAATTTCAGGAACAAAGCAATCTTTAAAATTTTTTAAAAATGGAACCTCGATTGCTTTAATGATTGATCAAAGAGTATCACAAGGTATTAAAAGCAAATTCTTTAAAAAAAAATGTTTTACGACCTCAATTCCTGCTCAATTTGTAAAAAAATTTCAATGTAAAATAGTTCCTGTTTATGTAGAAAGAAATGAAAAGATTAATTTTAAAATAAAAATTTATGAACCTATTAAATTTTCGAATTCAGACACTGTAGAATTTATTACTGAAGAACTAAATAAAATTTTAGAAAGAATGATCATAATGAATCCAGAACAATGGATATGGACACATAATAGATGGAAAGAATAATTATTTCTTACTCAATTCTTCTTTTTTTTGAAAAGCTTCTTTATATGAAAAATAAGGTTCCTGTAAATCAACATTCCAGTAATTGAGATTTTCTAGACTTATTAGTTTACCCGAAACGGCACAAATTACATGATCTCCTGCTTCAATTATTTTAAAATTATTTGGTAAATATTTGATTTTGGCTAATTTTTTTATCATTTTTAGTCTATATATCTATATATGAAAGTTGGGATTATAGGAAGTGGTGGAAGAGAACATTCTATTTGCTATTCATTAAGTAAATCTAAAAATATAAAAAAAATTTACTGCTTTCCAGGAAATGCGGGTACAGCTAAAATAGCTGAAAATATTGATTTAAATCTTGAAAATTTTATTGAATTAAAAAGTTTTATTTTAAGTAATAGTATTGATTTAATTATCGTTGGTCCAGAAAAGCCACTTGTAGATGGAATAGTTGATTTTTTAGAAAAAAATCAAATTAAAGTTTTTGGACCTAATAAATTTGCTTCTCAACTAGAGGGTTCAAAAATTTTTACTAAGAAATTATGTATAGAATATAATATTCCAACAGCTAAATTTGGCGTTTTTAGTAATTTTAATGATGCACAAAAATTTTTAGAAAAAATACAATACCCAACCGTTGTAAAAGCTGACAATTTAGCTTCAGGTAAAGGTGTATATATTTGTTCAAATATTGGCGAAGCTTCAATAGCAATAAAAGAAATTTTTAATGGTAAATTTGGTTTAGCAGATAAAGTATTAATAGAAGAATTTCTTGAAGGAGAAGAAATGAGCTATTTTATAATTACTGATGGTAAAACAATAAAAAGATTTGGTACCGCTCAGGATCATAAACGTGTACTTGAGGGAGATTTGGGCAAAAATACTGGTGGAATGGGAGCCTATTCACCCTCTCGATTGATCAATAAAGACTTAGATGAAAAAATAATGAATAAAATTATTATTCCAACCATTAATGGAATAAAAAATTATGGCTCTAAATATAAAGGTTTTTTATATGCTGGGCTAATGATTGTTAAGGATGAGCCTTATTTAATTGAATACAATGTAAGAATGGGTGACCCAGAATGTCAAACAATTATTCCAACGTTAGAAACAGATCTGTTAGATATATTTGAGGCTTGTTCTAATGAAAAACTTAAAGATATAAATATTAAATGGATTAATAAAAAAAGTCTTTGTGTGGTTTTATGCTCAAAAGGTTACCCAGATACATTTAAAAAAAATGTAATTATTAAAAACTTAAATTCTATTCAACTAGATGAAAAAAATTATTTATTTCATGCTGGTACAAAAAAAATTAATAATCAAATTTTTGCAAATGGAGGTAGAGTTCTTAATTTTGTTTCAATTTCAGATAATTTTTTTGATGCAAGAAGAAAAATTCATGAAAATTTAGAAACTCTTAATTGGGAAAATGGTTATTACAGAAAAGATATTGGATATAAAGTTATAGATTAATGAGAATTATATCTGGAATATTTAGGGGTAAAAAAATTTTACAACCTTCTGATATTTCTACAAGGCCTTTAAAAGATTTAACAAAAGAGTCAATATTTAATATCATAAAGCACTCAAATAAATTTAAAATCAATTTTGAAAAATCTTATATATTAGATTTATTTTCAGGTGTTGGCTCTTTTGGATTGGAATGTATTTCAAGAGGAGCAAAATTTGTAACTTTTGTAGAAAACTATAAAGAAGTACTCCCTATATTAAAAAGAAATTTAAGCAATCTAAAAGTAATAAATAATTTTAAGATAATTGAAAAAAATATTTTAAATGATCTAGACTTTAATTCACTAAATCAAAAATTTGACATAATTTTTTTAGATCCACCCTACAAAGATAAAAATCTGTTAATAGTATTAAACAAAATAATTGAAAGTAAAATACTATCCAATAATGGAATAATGATTATTCACAGACATAAAAAAGAATTGGATGATTTTCCAAAAAATCTCGAAATAATTGAAAAAAAGATATATGGAATCTCAAAAATTATATTTACAAAAATTTAAGTTAAAATTTTTTTTGTTTCTTTTTTGATTAATTCAACAGAAGGTTGATCATAAGGATTTACTTTTAAAGCGTGGGCTAGCAATATCGTTTCTAAAATAAAAAAACAAAATAATTCACCTAAAGTTTTTTCATTATTCTCTCTTATTTCAAAACTTCTAAAAGGAATATTTTTTCTTAAAAAAACATTTTCTGTTGCTTTTTTTTGAGCAAATTTTATTTGCTCTATATTTTTATTTTTGAGATAATTATGAGTAAAAAAAATTTTTTTATTATCAATTTTTATAAATTTTTCATTTTTTGAATAAAAAAATGTAAAAAAATTATTTTTAAAACCATCTAAATAAAGTTGCATAACACTATGATTATCTTTTGGCATATTAGAAATAATAGGTAGTATACCTTTGCTTTTTTTACCCAAACTTTCAGCAATCAGTTGTTGATACCAATTGAGAAGTTTATAGATTTTGGATCATAGTTAATTATTACTGAATTAAATTTTTTTTGATTTATATGAAAAATTGTTGAAGCGACATTAGAAACTAAAGCATTAACAAAATTTTTATTTTTTATTAGGTTATCCAATTGCTTAAATTTTTTAACATTTAAGCCCATTAATTCAGCTGGTACCATACCCACTTCTGACAAAACAGAATATCTACCACCGATAAAATTATTGTGATGAATAACTTCAGATTTTAAATTATGTGCTAATAGATAAAGAAAGTTTTTTTTGTTCTCTGTTATAAATATATTTTCATCTTTTTTTTTTATTAAAATATTTGCATTTACAATTGTTTCTACAGTATTGCCTGATTTTGAAATAATTAAATTTAAAAATTTAGTTTTATTATTTTTAAAATTTTCAGTTTCTAGATTGTTAATAAAATAGAATTTTTTTTTAATCTTCATTTTTAGAAAATCAAATATAGCTTGAGCTCCTAAAGAAGAGCCCCCCATACCAATCAATCTATAATTTGAAAACTTTTTATATTTTTGAATTTTTTTTTTATCAAAACTGAACTTATAGTCAGTAGCTAAAGAAGAAACCACTTCATCTTTTTTTTTTAAAATTAATTTTAAGTATGCTTTTAATTTAGGATTTTTTTTTTTAATTTTAAATTTTTTAAAATTAATATAAGAAAAAATCATTAATTCTTTTTAATCTTTTTTAAAATAGAGTTTTCTAGATTTTGATCTGTTACGTTATTTTGTGATGATAAAACTGTCACGTCATTTGTGCTAATAATAGATTTTATACTACTATTATTTTCTTCTGACTGAACCTCATCTGCATTAGGTATGGGTAATTCATCAAAGTCTGGTGGCATCACCAGTGGTGATTTTTTTTCTACTAAAAATTCATCACTACTATTTTTTTTTTGAGATGAAAAACCTTCCCTAACAGTGCCACAACTCTGTAAAAATATTAAAAATAGTACTGTTGATGCATAAATTTTAATTTTTTTCATTTAATTTCTTTTTATTATTATCAATAAATTCAATTAAAATCATAAAAATCACTCCAATAGTAATAAAAATATCTGCCACATTAAATACAAACCAGTGAAAATTGCCTACATGAAAATCAAAAAAATCTGGGACAGCTAAAAAAAATATTCGATCGTATAAATTTCCAAGAGCTCCACCCATAATCATTATCAGAGAAAATCGTTTAAAACCATCATTTTTAATTATCATCAATAAGATAGCAAAGATAACTAATGCGATTAAAGCTGTTAAAATATTATAAATGTAATTTTCATTAAATGAAAAAAGACCAAAAGCTATACCTTGATTCCAAATTAAACTTATATTGAGATACTCCGATGAAAATATTTGTTGACCAAAATTATCTTGATGAAGATCAATTACAATTTTTTTTGTTATTCTGTCTAAAAAAAAGATAATTAATAATATAGATAAATTTAAATATAATTTTTTATTAAAAATTTCTTTTAAAATCATTAAGAATGTCTGTCACAATCTTTTTCGCTAATTTTCCAACACACTGGACATTTTTCTCCTAATGCTTTTGTTGTTACTACTTTTATTTCAGATTGTTCGTTGAATGTAATTGAAGCTTTAGATGTAATACATATTTCTGCAAAATCTATATTGTTGATATATTCTTTAAATTTTGAATTTATATTTATTTTTAGATCAGCTTCAAGGCTTGAGCCTATTTCTTTCGATGCTCTCTTTTCTTCAATACTAACATTGCAAATATTTCTAATTTTTAAAAGCTCAATCCATTTTTTATTTAATTGATGATTTTGAAAAGTATCTGAGATTTTTAAAAATTTTTGCAAATGTATACTTTTATTATTTTCTGATATTAATTTATAAATTTCCTCTGTTGTAAATGAAAGTATAGGTGCAAACCATTTTAATAAACAATCTAAAATTATATTTAGCAAGATAATTGTTGATTGTCTTTTAGGTGAGTTAATAGGATCACAATAAAGAGTATCTTTTCTTATATCAAAATAGAACGCTGATAAATCTACAGTACAAAAATTTAAAAGTTCTTTATAGAGATTGTGAAAATCATAATTTTTAAAATATCGATTAAAATTTTGATTTAATGTAAAGATTTTATGTAACATAAACTGCTCCAATTCAGGTAGCTTATTTATTTTTAATTCATTTAGATCTATCTCTTTAAATTTATCATTTAGATTTCCAAGCAAATACCTAAAAGTATTTCTAATTT
>Ga0255769_10006823_pt1 | contig 10259 bp, 7 predicted proteins | sample 041ome_9_FD_179637 | JGI IMG/M metagenome (GOLD analysis project Ga0255769, IMG submission 179637) | Coastal salt marsh microbial communities from the Groves Creek Marsh, Skidaway Island, Georgia - 041413US metaG (version 2) | ecosystem: Environmental > Aquatic > Marine > Intertidal zone > Salt... | reverse complement strand
TAAATTTTGAATTGTTGAAGCAATCGCTCCATTAAAGTTGAGGTCGGATACTGATCAATTTCATCCATCGAAACTACTGGTTCAAATAGATCCTCTACCTCAACCCGATAGACCCTCACTTCGAGATGTCTATGAGATAGTTTGTGAACCATTGGGTCCGCACTAAGCAAAGTCACCGCTGCACTTTGCCCCAAGAAATACTCAATTTCATTTACAGTTAATTCGCCTGAAGTACTAGTTTCTATCATCGGAAACTCATATAATCCCGCCCAGATCCCATCGTTAGGTCGTTTCACAAATCGAGTATTTCTGTGTTGGTCTAAAAGCATGAGATAATGCAAATAGCGCTTTCTTACTTTTATTTTAGACAACTTGACCGGCAAATCATCTATTTTACTTGTAGCTAATGCCACGCAGCGGTCATTAAAAATACATCCCGAGCAATTAGGCTTCGTTGGAGTACATTCCGTCGCTCCAAATTCCATAATTCCTTGATTAAAAAGATCTGGATTTTCAGAATCAATCAAGGAATCAGCCAATTCTTGAAATAACTTTTGACCACTCGATTTATTAATGGGCTCGTCGATACCAAAAACGCGTGACAATACCCTGTAAACGTTACCATCTACCACTGCCTTTTTTTCTTTAAAAGCAAATGAAGCTATTGCTGCTGCCGTGTAAGGCCCAATCCCTTTCAGTTTTAAAAGTTCTTTGTAGGTTTCTGGAAAACGTCCGCCATAATCTTTGCAGATGATTTCAGCTGTTTTTTTGAGGTTTCGAGCGCGTGAATAATAGCCTAAGCCTTGCCAAAGCTTTAAGACTTCCTCTTCATCCGCAACCGCGAGATCTTTAATTGAAGGATATGCTATCCGAAATTTTTCATAATAAGGAAGCCCTTGCGCCACGCGGGTCTGTTGAAGAATTACCTCAGATAGCCAAATGAGATATGGATCACGAGTATCCCTCCATGGAAGAGATCGCTTACTGATTAAATACCACTCGATAAGTGGAGCTGAAAAATATCGGTTATCTTCGCCCATTTGACATAGAAGCCTAAAATTTAGAGGCTTAAGGTTAAAAATGCATTTAATTCGTATATTTGCAAACCTTAAAAAATTATTAAAGATAACCAGCATATGACGAAAGCAGACATCGTAAGCAAAATCTCTGACAAATTAGGAATCGATAAAGGTGATGTACAAGCTACTGTAGAGTCTTTCATGGAGGAAGTGAAAGTATCTTTAGAAAGTGGAGACAATGTTTACTTAAGAGGTTTTGGTAGTTTTATTATCAAGACAAGAGCTGAAAAAACAGGTCGAAACATTTCGAAAAACACAACCATTAAAATTCCTGCACATAACGTACCCGCATTCAAACCTGCTAAGGTTTTTGTAGAAGGCGTAAAGAACGGTGTAGAAGTAAAATAAGTATTAATCGATAAATCAACCGCATTATGCCGAGTGGAAAGAAAAGAAAAAGACATAAGGTAGCGACTCACAAGCGCAAGAAGCGCAGAAGAGCTAATCGCCACAAGAAGAAATAAGTAAGCTCGGGCTCTGTCCCGAGTTGCTATTTTAAATCCATACGTTCATTGACATATTTGAATACCGCTGACAAGATATAACATGTCTTGTAGCACTATTATTAATTAGTGTACTAGTAGTACTAGTGCAATAAATATCGTAACCGTGAATAAAGAATTAATCATTCGAACACAAAACAACACGGTCGATTTTGCCTTATTAAAAGACGGGAAATTAGTTGAATTACACCGAGAAGAAGGAGATAACAGCTTCTCTGTAGGAGACATATTTCTCGCGAAAGTACGCAAGCCGGTTACCGGTTTAAATGCTGCCTTTGTAAATGTGGGGTATCAAAAAGATGCCTTTTTGCACTATCATGATTTAGGTCCAAGAATCGGATCTCTCATGAGTTTTACCAAGGGAGTATTAAGCAAAAAAATTACGGATTTCAGTTTGACAAACTATCCGATAGAAAAAGAAATAGATAAAGACGGTAGTATCAACGATGCTATTAAAGCTAACCAATCTATTCTGGTTCAGATTGTTAAAGAACCAATATCAACCAAAGGCCCTCGAATTAGTTCAGAACTATCGTTGGCAGGGAGATATGTAGTTATGGTTCCCTTCTCAGATAGAGTATCAGTCTCCCAAAAGATCGAGAGTAAAAAAGAGAAGGATCGACTCAAGAGATTGGTGATGAGTATTAAACCTAAAGGTTTTGGTATCATTGTGAGAACCGTAGCCGAAGGTCAAAAAGTTGCCAGCTTAGACGCTGACATACAACGCCTGATTGGAAAATGGAATACCTTATGTGCTAACGTTTCACAAGGGAACCATCCATCAAAAGTACTCACTGAAGTCAATCGCTCTTTGAGTTTTATTAGAGACGTCTTTAACGAAAGCTTTACTGGTATTCATGCCGACGATCCTGCTATGGTCGAAAGCATTAAAGATTACCTCACTGAAATATCACCCAAACACGAATCGATTGTAAAGCTTCACACAGGAGCCGTTCCAATCTATGAGAAATTTGGAATAGATCGGCAAATTAAAACATCATTAGGAAAGACCGCTTCTATGTCAAAAGGGGCGTACCTAGTGATTGAGCACACCGAAGCCATGCACGTTATCGATGTCAATAGTGGCAATCGATCAAACAAAGCAAATAATCAAGAAGACACCGCGCTTGAAGTAAATCTCATTGCTGCTACAGAAGTTGCCAGACAATTACGTCTGCGTGATATGGGAGGGATTATCGTAGTTGACTTCATTGATATGGCTAAGAATGAGCATCGCAAACAACTCTATGATCACTTGCGTGAAGAGATGAGTGATGATCGTGCAAAGCACAAAATTTTACCACCGACGAAGTTCGGTCTGATTCAAATCACGAGACAACGTGTAAGACCAGAGGTAAATATAAAGACCCGCGAAAAAGATCCGAATGAAAATGGAACTGTTGAAGCTCCAATCGTTTTGATCGACAAAATGAATTATGAAATTGAAAAGATTTTAAGCAAGAAAAATAACCAAGGAGGTATTTATTTAAACGTTCATCCGTTTATCGCAGCTTACCTTACTAAAGGGCTTAAGTCTATTCGTTTTCGTTGGTTCTTAAAGCATAAGAAGTGGATACATATTATCCCTCGAGATGCTTACACCTACTTACACTACCGTTTCAAAAATAAACAAGGCAAAACGATACGTTTATAGAAAAAGCCCCCTCAATGAGGGGGCTTTTTTTTTGCAGCAAACCGAAGTATTTTTGAGGGGTGTACTATAAGCCAAAGACCACCTCATACACTGTAGACGAAGCAAAACAACGCATTGAAAACTATTGTGCGTATCGCGAGCGCTGTCATAGCGAAGTAGTTTCAAAGCTTGAAGCGATGGGTATGATTCCTGATGCTATCGAAAGGATCATTACTGATCTCATTCAGTCTAATTACCTTAACGAACAACGATTCGCTATTCAATTCGCACTGGGAAAATTCAGAATCAAGCATTGGGGGAAAAGACGAATCGAAAGAGAGTTGAAATTCAAAGGACTCAGCCCTTTCACTATAAAAAAAGCCATCCAAGCACTAGAAAAGGAAGATTATGAAGGCTGCTTTTACGCGCTCTTTGATAAAAAATTAGATTCGTTCAAAGCTTTTGAAGGTCAAAAGCTTAAAAGCAAACTCATCCGTTATTTTCAGTATCGGGGCTGGGAAAACGAACTCATATTTAATCGAATAGAGCAGCTTTAGGCTCGATTTGTTCTAAGGTAGTATCTTGTCATCATGAGATTAGTCAGATTCATAGAGCGACATATATTGGCCACCTTAGTGAGTTTGAGTGTACTATTACGTTTTCCTTTTTTCTTTAGAGACTATATCGACAAGGACGAAAGCACCTTCATTCTTATGGGTCAAGCCTGGGTCGATGGATTTCTACCTTATACCTTGCTTTGGGACTTAAAACCACCACTAGTCTTTCTATACTTCGCCAAAATCATATACCTATTCGGCAAATCACTTCTCGCTATTCGCTTTTTTGGAGCGGTAATTGTAGGATTTAACGGATACATCCTGTACCGAATCGCACGAAACCACACCTCATGGCTTTACGCCTTAACACTTGGTGTATTTACAATTTATTTTCAATCCCTTTTCGGAAGCGTTCAGGGGGTTATGAGTGAGCACCTCGGTCTTTTCCCTGTATTACTTGGTAGCTATCTGCTCGTTGAAAAACGCAGCTATTTCTGGGGGTCACTTCTATTCAGTTTCGGTTTATATTTTAAACTAAATATTGCCTACGGAATGCTATTAGCATATCCTTTTCTATTCGCACAGCGTCGAGCTGAACTGAAGCAGATGATCTCAGGGTGTTTTCTGGGGGGCACTATAGCCACGCTAATCACAGGGATTTGGTTCATCAATAATACTAGTCTCTTTATAGAATCTGTATTCTACGCCCCCTTGGCGTATACAAAAGCAACAATTAGTCAACAACTAAAAACCTTTTTATCCATACTTCCAGCTTTTATTCTTCTTACCTGGCTATTTAAGAAGTATCCCAAGCATCGATTTTACAGCCTTTTTACCGCAGGAGTTTTATTCAGTCTTATTCGACTTGGTAAGGTAAACGGACACTACCTTCTTCAGGTATATCCTTTTATGATTTTACTCGTAGGAATCCTTATATACGAGCTGAAGAGAAAGGTCTCGCCGAAAATGGTATTGATTATATTAACAGTCATTCCCATTGAATCTTACAAGGAAACATGGGACCTTTTAAAATATCATGATAATACTGGGTATTGGTACAATGGCGAAGGTCATGAGATCGCCCGATTTCTGAAAGATCATAACCTAGATAAGAACACTGCTTATTATACCGATTATCACATCGGATATTGGCTTACCAACAATCGCCCACTAACAAAGGTGGTGACTCACCCTAGTAATATAGAACGCCCTGAATTGTTCCCCTTCATGCGAGTAAATGATTCGATGCCAATAGCCGTATTAGAGGAATTATTAACCAACCAGAAACCTGAAATTATTATCGCTAAATCACACAAAAACTTCAAGGATGCAGTATTAGAATCAAAACTTACTAGTACCCTAAAACAAAACTACCAACAGATAAAATCCGTTGGTAGTGCACTTATTTATAAAAGAAAATAGATTCTTAGTCTACGAGCAGAACTAGATTGTTTTGCTTCATCTCGACAGTACCGCTTTTGATAGCAAGAACTGTATCAGAACCTTTGGTAGTAAAGAGGTGTATAAAAGAAGAAGGAACTTTCTTTACATCAAACCCTTTTAAACGAACCTCTCCTTCTTGTAAAATAGATACAATCGGTGCATGATTCTCAAGTAATTGGAATGACCCATCAACACCAGGTAGTGCAACGGCTGTTGCCTCTCCTTGATATAACTTAGCCTCAGGCGAGATGATTTCTAATTTCATAGCTTTTTAAGCTTCAGCAAGCATTTTCTCTCCTGCCTCGATAGCTTCTTCAATCGATCCTTTAAGGTTGAAGGCAGCTTCAGGTAGGTGATCTAGCTCACCATCCATAATCATATTAAATCCTTTGATCGTTTCTTTAATATCTACAAGTACTCCAGGAATACCGGTAAACTGCTCAGCTACGTGGAAAGGCTGAGATAAGAAACGCTGAACACGACGTGCTCTTGATACTGCAAGTTTATCTTCTTCAGAAAGCTCTTCCATACCAAGAATCGCAATAATATCTTGAAGCTCTTTATAACGCTGAAGAAGCTCCTTAACGCGCTGTGCACAGTTATAGTGCTCATCACCTAGAATATCAGCGGTAAGAATTCTCGAAGTAGAATCTAGCGGATCTACTGCAGGATAAATACCAAGCTCTGCAATCTTACGAGAAAGTACCGTAGTTGCGTCAAGGTGAGCAAAGGTTGTAGCAGGTGCAGGGTCAGTAAGGTCATCCGCAGGTACATAAACTGCCTGAACCGAAGTAATCGAACCATTTTTGGTTGAAGTAATACGCTCTTGCATCGCACCCATCTCAGTAGCAAGTGTAGGTTGGTAACCTACTGCCGATGGCATACGACCGAGAAGTGCAGATACCTCAGAACCTGCTTGAGTAAATCTAAAGATATTATCTACGAAGAAAAGTACGTCTTTACCTTGACCATCTCCAGCCCCATCTCTAAAGTATTCGGCAATCGTTAGTCCTGAAAGAGCAACACGAGCACGTGCTCCAGGAGGCTCATTCATCTGTCCAAAAACAAAGGTAGCCTTAGACTCCTTCATCGCATTTTTATCAACTTTAGAAAGATCCCATCCGCCTTTCTCCATTTCTTCCATGAACTCTTCGCCATACTTGATAATTCCTGACTCAAGCATTTCACGAAGTAGGTCATTTCCTTCACGAGTACGTTCTCCTACACCGGCGAATACCGATAAACCACCGTGACCTTTGGCAATGTTGTTAATTAACTCCTGAATAAGTACGGTTTTACCCACACCCGCTCCACCGAAAAGACCAATCTTACCTCCTTTAGCATAAGGCTCGATTAAATCGATAACCTTGATACCTGTAAAAAGAACTTCTGTAGAAGTAGAAAGGTTTTCAAATGCAGGAGCCTCACGGTGAATTGGAAGACCTTTATCTCCAGTGCGCTCTAATTCAATTAAGCCATCAATAGGCGCTCCAATTACATTAAATAAACGACCATAAACGTCGTCGCCGATTGGCATTTGAATAGGCGCTCCAGTAGCTACAACCGAAGTACCACGGCTAAGACCGTCTGTAGAGTCCATAGAAATTGTACGAACGGTGTTTTCACCTACGTGCGATTGAACCTCTAAAACGAGTTCAGAACCATCAGATTTTGAAACAGATAGAGAATCATAAATCTTAGGAAGAGCAACACCTGCTTCGAATTCTACATCGATTACAGGTCCTACAACTTGTGAAATTTTTCCAGTTACTTGAGACATTACTAGAGCGTTATATGGCTAAAAGCCTGTTACTTAATTTGAGCGCAAATATACAGAGATTAGAGGAAGTAAAAAAAACTCTTATAAAAATAAAAGCGCCCCTTGATGGGGCGCTATCAAATTAATTTTTTAAGGAGTTATTTGCTGAATTTACAAACTTAAATTTAGCGCTGCATAATAAATAGAACCAATCATTCCAGTTCCAATAGCAGTCATGTAGTCTCCTCCGGCAATATTAGAACCTCCAACCTTAAGAATACTATTATACTTAGGTAACTTTAAGTTAATTGATGCATCTAAAACGTCGAACGCTGGTATTTCACCATCTGCAAAAGATGCTTCCCATGTATATGAACCTGAGTAACGATAATTCATATTAAATCCTAAATTTTTTGCTAATTCCTGGTGGCCAAACGACACTTTGAATCGATCTCTTGGCGTATTTAATCCTACTTCAAAATCCGGATAATCCTCTTCATTGAAATTTAGCTCGGTAAATGTGTAACTAATCCCTAAATCAAATCCTGCAATTTTTGTGTCTAAACCTGCTACTAAACCATAAGATTTAACTGGCACATCAGTATTTGAATAAGCTTGATAAACCTTATAATCTCCGTTTTGAAGTGCAAGTAATGAAAGTGAGTTATCACCAGCTTGACCATATAATGGAACAATTTTAGTTTCTTGCGCATTGAAGTTGGTATACTGGTTCCAATAAGCACTTACATCTAGGGTAATAGGACCTATTTGACCGCGATAACCTACCTCGTAAGCTTCAATTTCTTCAGCACCTACTAGTTCAGTGTCTTTCTTTACAGGAGCTCCTGCAAGAACAGAAGAAAGAGAGAAGGAATTAGTATAGGCAGAACGTCCAGTAATTGTCGAAGTAGCGGGTATTCCTAACGATTGAGCCTGAGCACTTGTGGCAAAGGTTCTTACATCACGATCAAGGTTAGACGCTGCACCCCCTACAAGGATTGCATTTCCTACATCTAATCCAATGAAGAAGTCCTGAGTAGTTGGGTTTCTAAAACCAGTCTGAGCCGAGAAACGAACATTGTGATTTCTAGCTGTACCTAGTGTATATCCAAAAGAGATACGAGGAGAAACAAAGCCATCTAAGAATTCGTTTTTGTCGTAACGAGCAGAAGCAGTTACTTTCAGACGCTCGTCAGCGAACTTCTTCTGAATCTGAGTATAGGCACCATACTCATTGTATTTGATAGGCCCGTCCTTATCAGTAAAGATAGTACCGTTAGAGTTTAACTCATACTGACGATATGAACCACCAACTTGTAAATCTGCCCAGTTATTGATTAAATGAGCAAAGTTGTAGTTACCATTGATGTGTCTTAATTTCGTGTTATCGATAAATTTCGCTCCTGTAGCAAAGTCACCATCCTGTCTTACTTGTGCCAAAGCATTTTTGAAGTTGGCAGAACCAGGAATGAATCGATTCTGATTAGGTAATCCAAAATTATTAACCGGCCCAAAGAAATCCACAGGATAGTCAGCAATTAATCTACCTTGTTTATGAGCTTCATCATTTGATTTTCCAAATTGTTTAGCTAGTAGATAGCCAGTAATATAATCTCCAAACCACTTCTGATCTGAAGACCATTTTCTGTTGATATTAATAGCTGCAAATCTTGTATCGTATGCATCTCCTGAATCCTCTGCCGTTATGTAAGCTCTTAGGAAATAATTCTTGTTCTTCACTTCAAGTTTCTGCTGCGTCATTATAAAATTAGAAACAGAATATCTATTAGCTCCCTGATAAATAGTTGTTCCAGATCCTCGACGATAGTTATATATAAACTCAGTATCATTATCGAAAGGTCTATAATGGATCGCTATATCAGTTTTATAGCTTTTGGCATCATAGTCTGCTAATGCTGCCTCATCATAACCGGTTCTAGAAACAGCTGCTTTACCAAAGGTGCCAGTTGGCGTTCCCGCGAAATAGTCAAAATCTAACACAGTAGACACCTCATCACCATAAACGTTAAGACCGTCATAATTGGTGTTAGTATTGCGTGAAGACCATCCGTTCCCAAGAGCATTAGAGCTTACATCAAGTTTGCTGTTCGCATGCCAATCCTCTCCCTCTAAATAGGTGAAATTCATCTTAATTGCAAGCTTGTCAGAGAACTTCTTAGCAAGTCTTACTCCAAAATCATAGTATGGATTTGTACCTGCAGCATCTTGGCTGGTAAATCCGTTCTTAACATATGCTGTGATTCCTTCGGAGGTAAATGGGTCTTTAGAAGTCATAAATAAGATACCATTGAAGGCACCAGCACCATAAAGCGCAGATGAAGCTCCTGGTAAAATCTCAACGCTTGCAACGTCAAGTTCAGACATACCTACTAGGTTACCAAGTACGAAATTAAGACCTGGAGCAGTGTTATCCATTCCATCAACTAATTGAAGGAATCTTGTGTTTGCAAAAGTTGCGAAACCACGAGTGTTGATCGATTGAAAAGTAAGTGAGTTCGTGTTGATATCAACTCCTTTAAGGTTCTGTAAACTTCCATAGAAACTCTCAGCAGTTGCGTTCTGAATTTGAGCAAGACCAAAACGCTCTACAGAAACAGGCGATTCGAAAACACGCTCAGGAGTTCTAGAAGCAGAGATTACGATTTCATCTAAAGCTGTAGAAGATTCATTTAGCGTTACAGTTAGGGCTGATCCTGAGAAGGTAGCTGTTTCTGTGGTATACCCTAAACTTGAAACACGCACGGTGAATGGGGGAGTAAGATTAGTGATAAAAGCAAAGTTTCCATCGAAATCAGCTACGGCACCCTCTGATTGTCCAACTACGATAACATTCGCATTGGGAACAGGAGCACCATTTTGATCTACAATCTTTCCATTTACGCTTGTTTGAGCTAGAGCAAAAGCACTTGAAAGGATGCTTAGTACAAGAATTAACTTTTTCATTATGTGGTTATTAGATTTAATTCATCCAGTTTAATGGGAGAAAGATAGGACTTTTTTCAAAGATGTTGTGAATTTGACAAAGAATCGCCTCATAAAATATCAAAAACAAAGCTCAAAACAGATATAATCGAATATTTCAATCTAACCCGTTGATTATCAACTACACGCTGTAATTAATTAGCTCCCGTCGATAAGCGGTTAAAAGTTTCGATTTCGACACAAAGCCATAATACTTACCCTCGCGAATAACGGGTAGATTCCAAGCTCCGCTATCTTGAAAACGCTGCATGACCTGCTGCATATTGTCTTTAGCATAATAGA
>Ga0255769_10006821_pt1 | contig 10261 bp, 10 predicted proteins | sample 041ome_9_FD_179637 | JGI IMG/M metagenome (GOLD analysis project Ga0255769, IMG submission 179637) | Coastal salt marsh microbial communities from the Groves Creek Marsh, Skidaway Island, Georgia - 041413US metaG (version 2) | ecosystem: Environmental > Aquatic > Marine > Intertidal zone > Salt... | reverse complement strand
TATTTTAAACCAGAACACTTTGTAAAATTAGGAAGAAAAAAAATTGAAAGACTGATTAAAAAAATTGGGATTTTTAGAGTTAAAGCAAAGAGTATTTACTTAATGTCGAAACAGATTTTAGAAAAACATAACGGCAAAGTACCTAGATCTTTTGAAGAACTAGAAAAATTACCTGGTGTAGGTCATAAAACTGCTAGTGTTGTGATGTCTCAGGGTTTTGGGCATCCAGCTTTTGCTGTTGATACTCATATTCACAGACTGGCTCAAAGATGGGGATTAACAAATGGAAAAAATGTAATTCAAACAGAAAAAGACTTAAAAAGAATATTTTCTAAAAGAATCTGGTCTAAACTTCATTTGCAAATAATTTTTTATGGTAGAGAATATTGTAAAGCCCGAGATTGCTATGGTTTAGCTTGTAAAATATGTACTACTTGCTACCCAAATAGAAAAAAAGCTGTTATTACAAAAAAGGCTTAATATGAAAATTCTAGGAATAGGCAATGCAATAGTAGATGTCATTTGCAAAGTGGAGGATAGTTTTATCACTCAAAATGACCTTACAAAAAGTACTATGAAGCTATTTTTCGATGAAAATGAATTTAGAAAGCTATTAACTAATCTTAAAATTGAAAAAACTATTTCAGGTGGTTCGGTTGCTAATTCAATAGTTGGCATATCACAACTTGGTGATAAAGCGGGTTTTTTAGGTAAAATTTCAGATGATGAATTTGGTATCAAATATGAAGAGGGTTTAAAAAAAGAAAATGTAGAGTATTTTTATAAAAAAAAAAAAGAATTATTGCCGACAGGGAGCTGTTTAATATTGGTTACACCTGACCATGAAAGAACAATGTGTACTTTTTTAGGGACTGCAGGAAAAATAAACGAAACCGATATTAACTCTGATGTAATTAAAAAAAGTGAAATGATATTCTTAGAAGGTTACCTATGGGATGAGGGAGAGCCTACTAAAGCATTTAATAAAGCAATAAATAATGCAAATAAAGTTGCTATGTCACTGTCTGATAGATTTTGTGTTGATAGACATAAAGCTGATTTTTTAAACTTATTAAAAAATAAATTAGATATAACTTTTGCCAATGAAGAAGAAATCAAATCTTTGATTGATGCGAAAAATTTTAATGAGGTTATTGACTTTTCAAAACAACTTAACAAGTTAATAATAATAACAAGAGGTGAAAACGGTTCTATCGCAGTAAAAGGCGAAGAAATTGTTGAAAATGACATACAAAAAAATTTAAAAATTGTAGATCTTACAGGTGCTGGAGATCTATTCGCTGCAGGATTTTTACACGGATATCTTAATAAATTATCTATTAAGCAATGCCTTAAAAAAGGCACCGAAATGTCATCAAAGGTGATCCAACAAATTGGGGCTAGGCTTTAAGCTTACTTTTTAAACTATTTTTAAACAGAAAAGAATTAAAGAATATCATGATTGTTTTATTTGATAGCCATCTTTTTCACTATTAATAAAATCATTATCATTAAAGACATCAAAAATTTTTTTTCTTAATCTATATATGTGCGTCTCTACTGTATGAGTTTCTGTATTGTATTGATAATCCCAAACTTTTTCTTGTAACTCAGCGATACTAACTGATTTGTTCAGTTTGAATAGGTAAATAATTGTATTTATTTCTTTTTCAGTCAATTTAAGTTTGACGTTTTTTATAAACATTTCTCTTGAATTTAAATTTATAGAATAATTTTTTATTTTTATTTCAGCTTGATTGTTAAATCGTATTTTTAATAACTCAATGTTTATCTTTTCTAATAATTTAAAAATATTAATTGGAAGATTATTTAAAATTAGAAGATTATTTATATTCAAAGATTTATTATCGGATATAATTAAATAGTTTATAGAGTCTTTAATTTTATTATTTAAAGAATCTTTATTATCTGCAAAAAAAACTTTGAAATTTAAATTAAAACAAATTTCTTCAAGGATATGATACAATGATTTAAATTTATATATAATTAAATTTTGTGAGCTCATTAAAAGATAATATGACAATTTTTGTAAAAGATAAACATAGTCTTCAAATAGACGACTTTAAATTTAAGTGCTGTATCGGAAAAAATGGATCAACAATAAACAAAAAAGAAGGAGATAAAAAAACACCAAAAGGAATTTTTAATATCGAAAACCTTTATTTTAGAAAAGACCGAAAAAAAAAACCATTAACATCGTTAAATTGTATTGAAATAAAAAATAAAATGGGATGGTGTAATGATGTTAATTTTCCAAAAAAATATAATAAAATTTTAAAAATAGAAAAAAAGATCAAACATGAAAAATTAAAAAGAAAAGATTACAAATATGATTATCTAATTGCAATTAAGTATAACTTTGAAAGGCCTATTGTTGGTCTTGGAAGTTGCATTTTTATTCATTTGACAAAAAATTATAAACCTACAGCCGGATGCGTTGCTTTAAAAGAAAAAGATTTTCTAATTATGCTTAAATTAATTAGAAAAAATTCTAAAATAAAAATAATTTAATGTCTATCTCCAAAAATGCTAGAGCCAATCCTGACAAATGTCGCTAAATGTTTTGCGGCTAAAAGATAATCTGAAGACATGCCCATACTTAAATGAATAAAGTTTAGTTTTTTTTTTAATTTATTCATCTCCTCAAAGTAGATTTCTGGATTATTATTTGCTGGAGGTATGCACATCAGGCCAATTAGATCTAAATTGATATTTTTACAATAAGAAACTAGTTGATCTACATTATTCTTATTTATCCCTGCTTTTTGATTTTCATCACCAATATTTACCTGTAAAAATATTTTAATTTTTCTATCAATTTTAATTTGCTCATCAGAAATTTTTTTTGCCACTTTTTCACTATCTACAGAATGAATATAGTCAAAAATTTTAACTGCAGCCTTTACTTTGTTTGTCTGTAATTTACCAATCATGTGCAATTTTATTTTTGAATTTTTATTTTTAATTTCATTCCATTTTTGAAGTGCTTCCTGCACTTTGTTTTCACCAAAATCAACATGACCATAGTCTATTAATGGTAAAATCTTATCTATAGTAAAAGTCTTAGATACAGCAATAATTTTAGGATTATTATTTATATTCAATTTATTTAAATAAATTTTGATATTATTTTCAATATTAAGTAGGTTTTTTACAGTATTGTGCATAATTGATTTGATGAAAAAATATTACTTTATATCTAAATTTGATACAAACATTATAGATAGACTAGATAAACAAACTATCATTATATATAGAAATTATAGCTTACGAGCACAAAAAGAAAATTTAATCTATAAAATATATCAATATTGTAAAAAAAAAAAATTTAAATTTTACCTAGCTAATAATATTAGATTGGCAATTAAATTAAATTTGGATGGTGTGTATCTGCCCTCTTTTAATAATAGTTTAAAACATTTGGCTTATTCTTACAAAAAAAATTTCAAAATACTTGGATCTGCACATAATTTAAAACAAATTAGAATCAAGGAATCTCAGAATGTTGAAGATATTTTTATATCTTCTTTATTCAAAAAAAATAAAAATTATTTAGGAGTTAATAAATTTAGATCAATGTTAAAAATTACTAAAAAAAATGTTATAGCACTAGGTGGCATTACTAATGCTAATATTAAAATTTTAAAAAATTTACAAGTAACTGGGTTTGCTGGTATTTCTTATTTTGAATAAAAAAAAGGCCTCATTTCTGAGGCCTTTTTAATAAATCTTAATATCTTAAATTAGAATGCAAAAGATATGTTTAGATCAGTCATGCCGTATGAATCTGCAGCTGCAGTTCCACCAGCATTATTGTCAACATCCCAAGTTTGTAGAGCAATTGACATAGATCCCATTGAATAAGCAGCACCAATAGAAGTTACTTCTTGGTCTACTGTTTTATCAGCAGAATCAACAACTGACTCAGCGATCATAATTGATAAATCATCACTTACAGCATATGTAAGTGCATACGCTTCAAAGTCTTCACTAGCAGTTGAAGTTTGTGAAGACGAGTCATTATTTTGATAACCAACTGTAATTGGACCCATTGCATAAGTAACATACGCCATAGTGTTGTCTACTTCTACATTTTTAACAGATTTGTCATCACCTTGAGCAAGACCAAGAGTTAATCCTTCAACACCACTGTATACTATACCGAATTCAGTAGTACCTTGATCACCTCTTCCGCCACCACCTGGTGTATATGATACATCAAGTTGTACTCCATCGATTGATGTGTTGCTGTAGTAGAACATGTTCTGTGCACCTGTTGAACCACTTGGACCATCTGTAGGACCAGTTGCAGCATGCCATGTTTCTTCGTAAACTGTTGGCATTCTATCGTCGTATGCAGCAGTTACACTTCCTCCATCTTTACCTTGGAAAGTTAAACTTCCTAAAGCATCTGATGAAAGTGTGATATATCTACCTTCAAAAATCTTATCTCCAGTATGACCTGCAGCATCAGATTCGTCGATTGACATACCTAATGTCATATCCATTCCATTATCTAATGTACCAGTACCTGTGAATACAATTTTATCCGTCATGTACCATCCACCAGAATTATGTTCTTCTTTTGAAGACCAACCCATTGTAGCACTACCTGTTACAGCAAGTTCACCAGCATTCACTGTTGAAATTGTAGCAAGAGAAGCTGCAAGTGCAGTAAGTCCAACTTTTTTAAAGTTATTCATATTTTTCTCCGTATTGTTTAAGTTAATATTAACTTCTGAAATATATACAGTCTAAGAACAACAAATTTACTATAAAATGCTTATTTACAAAAATAAATTAACTTTTGTGATAAATTTACAACACATAATCGCCATCATCAGATATAATTATCCTGTATACACTTTATAATTTTAGTAATATTAGTAATTTCTAAATTAATGTTAAAAACCATATTTATAATACTTTTCTGTTTACCGTTATTATACTCTTGCGCTCTTCCAGGAGCAGATGCCAGAAAAGTATCTCCGAATGCTAAAGAACGTGCATTAAAAAATAGTCAAGAAGGTCAGGGTTTTAAATTAATGAACAGTATTGGATCAAAAAGTACAAATTTCGAATTTGCAAGCTCTAATGAACTCTGGCGTGCATCACTTGATACAATTGATTTTATGCCACTTACAACAGCAAATTATAGTGGTGGTATAATAGTTACTGACTGGTATTCTGATGGTCAATCTTTAGATGAAAGTTTAAAAATTACTATTAGATTTTTAACAAATGAAATTAGATCTGATGCAATAGATCTTAAGGTTTTTTATAAACAATGTAAATCCTTGAACAACTGCATTGTAAGTGAAAAAAAAGGAAACCTGGTCAATGAACTCAAGAAAGAAATTTTGAAAAAAGCTACGACTTATAAAAAATTAGCTGATGCTAAAGAATAATTAATTAAACACCTTTTTTTTATAGTGCAAAGATACAATTTTAAATCTGTAGAAAAATATTGGCAAAATTTCTGGGAGGAAAATCAATCTTTTAAAGCTCAAACTAACAAAAATAAAAAAAAATTTTATTGCTTAGAAATGTTTCCATACCCCTCTGGAAAAATTCATATGGGCCATGTAAGAAATTATACTATCGGAGATGTTCTAGCAAGATACAAATCTTTACAAGGATATAATGTCCTTCATCCTATGGGTTGGGATTCATTTGGGATGCCAGCCGAAAATGCAGCTCGTCAAAATAATTTAGATCCTAAATCTTGGACTGAATCTAATATTTCGAATATGAAAAGGCAGTTAAAAAAACTTGGGCTTTCCATAGATTGGGAAAGAGAAATTTCAACATGCTCCTCTGAATATTATAAACACCAACAAAAATTTTTTCTTGAACTTTATGATAAGGGTTTGGTCTACAGGAAAGAGCAATATGTAAATTGGGACCCTGTGGATCAAACTGTGCTCGCAAACGAGCAGGTAATTGATGGAAAGGGATGGAGATCGGGTGCTTTAATTGAAAGAAAAAAATTAAATCAATGGTTTTTTAAAATTACTAAGTTTTCAAAAGAACTTCTTCAGAGTCTGGATAACTTAAATGAATGGCCAGAAAAAGTAAAACTAATGCAAAAAAATTGGATTGGTCAGTCTTTTGGATGTGAAATAAAATTTAAAATTGAGAGTAAAAAAGATATTGATTATGTTGAATGTTTTACAACCAGGCCAGACACTTTGTTTGGAATGTCTTTTTTAGCCTTATCCGTTGATCACCCAATCTCGAAGTTCTATGATCAAGATGCCAATTTTATTGAATTCAAAAAAAAATGTTCAAAAACTGGGACAACCGAAGAGTCCATAGCAAATGCAGAAAAGATTGGGTTTAAAACTGATTTATTAGCTATTAATCCTGTTGATAATAAAAATAAAGTTCCTGTATATTTTGCAAATTTTGTATTAATGGACTATGGATTTGGTGCAGTTTTTGGATGTCCAGCACATGATCAAAGAGATTTTGATTTTGCAAAAAAATATGATCTTGATATTAAGACAGTTGTAACACCAGAACTAAATGACCAAGATTTTAAGGTAGATAAAAAAGCTTATACTGGATCCGGCTTTATAATAAACTCATCATTCTTAAATGGATTAAGATGCCCTGATGAGTCAATATCAAAAACAATAGAATATTTAGAAAATAACAGAATAGGGAAAAAAAAAATTAACTACAGATTAAAAGATTGGGGTGTATCTAGACAAAGATACTGGGGATGTCCAATACCAATTATTTATGACGAAAATGGAAGTCCTCATAAAATACCAGACTCCATGCTACCTGTAAAACTTCCTGAAATAGATAAGATTAAAACTACAGGAAACCCTCTAGATGAAATGTCTGATTGGAAAGAAATAAAAATTAATGGAAAAAATTATTTTAGGGAAACAGATACTCTTGACACATTCGTAGATTCTTCATGGTACTTTCTTAGATTTTGCTCAAATAACAACAATAATTATGGGTTTGATGAAAATGAAATCAAGTATTGGATGCCGGTTGATCAATATATTGGTGGGGTTGAACATGCAATTCTTCATTTGTTGTACTCAAGATTTTTTATGATGGCACTTTCTTATAAAAATAAAAATTTTAATATTTTAGAACCTTTTAAGGGCCTATTTACTCAAGGAATGGTTTGTCACGAAACATACAAAGATCAAGATGGAAAATGGCTAAGCCCTGAAGAAGTTGTTGAAATTAATGGTGAAAAATATCTGAAAGAAAATAATTTAGTAAAAATAAAGGTTGGTCCATCAGAATCCATGTCTAAATCTAAAAAAAATACTATTGATCCTGAAAAAATAATTGAAGATTATGGTGCAGACTCTGTGAGACTTTTTATTCTTTCTGACAGTCCTCCGGAAAAAGATATTCAATGGTCTGAGGAAGGCATCATCTCCTGTTATAAGTTTATACAAAAATTTTGGATTAAACATTTGGATATTTTAAATAAAATTAAAAATATAGAAAGTGAAGAAAAGAATATAGAATTAGAAAAATTTACAAATTTTTTTATAAAAAAAATGAAAAATAATCTTGAAAATTTCCAATATAATGTGTTGGTTGCGAATATTCACGAAATGTATTCTTTTTTATTTAAGAATTCTGAAAAATTTATTTTTAATTCATCTTTTATTGAAAACTATAAAAAATTATTAATATCTATAATGCCAGTAATACCACATATAATTAATGAAGCATTGAAAACACTTAACGTTAACGAGCCATTTGAGTACCCAGATTACGACGAGCGATTGTTAAAAGAAAAAAACATTAACTATGTAATTCAAATTAATGGGAAAAAAAGAGGGTTGATAAATTATGAAATTAATTGTTCCGAAAAACAGCTAATTGAGGCTGTCAAAAAAGATAAAAATATTAGCAAGTATATTGGTGATAAAAACTTTAAAAAAATTATCTATATTCCAAATAAATTAATGAATATTATAATTTAATGAAAAAAAATATAATTTTCATTTTTATTATTTTAATCATTTTTACATCTTGTGATTATCAGGCAATTTATAATAACTCTGAATTAAAAAATATTAAATATGAATTTGTTGAACAAAAAGGCGATCAACAAATTAATAGACTGATAGTCAATAATTTAAAAAGAAATCAACCAAAAAAAAATATTGAAACTTATAAGATTAAAATTGAATCAAAATTTGATAAAATTATTTTAGCAAAAGATAAATTTGGATCACCTACTGATTATAAGTTATTAGTAACCTCAAACTTTATGATAGATAAGAATGAACAAAAATTATCTTTAAAACTAAGTGAAGAATTTATTTACAAAAATTTACAAGAAAATTATGATCAAAGTAATTATGAAAATTCGATTAAAAAAAATTTAGCAGAACAAATTTCTGAAAAATTAAGGACAAAACTTTTAACATATTAATGATACTTAAGTCATTTAACCTTGATAATATCAATTTGCATACACAGGTTATTCTTTTTTATGGGAACAACAGCGGTCAAAAAAATGAAGAAATAGATAAACTATTCGAAAAAAATAACTCATTAGAAAAAATTAAGTACGATGAAAAGGATATTTTATCAGAATTAGAAATTTTTTATGGAACTATTTTTAACCATTCTTTTTTTGAAAAAGAAAAATTCATAATAATCAACAATGTAACTGATAAAATTCTTCCAATAATAATGGAGCTAAGTACAAGAGAGCTTGGGGATTTAAAAATAATTCTTAATGCTGGTATTTTGGACAAAAAATCAAAATTAAGAATTTTTTTTGAAAAAGATAAAACTTTTATATGTGTCCCGTTTTATCCTGATAACGAAACTAGTTTATCAAAAATAGCATATCAATATCTAAAAAATAATAATCTTTCTCTTTCAGGAGAAATCATCAATCATCTTATAAGAAAATCTAATGGAGACAGGAGTCACCTAATAACAGAGCTTGATAAAATAAAAATATTTTCAAAAAATAAAAAAATTACAAATAATCAAGTAATGAAGCTTGTAAATCTCAGTCAAGAACATGAGGTTGCTGAATTAGTAAACAATTATCTAACTCAAAATAAGATTAAATTAAAAACAATTTTAAATGATAATATAATTGTTCAAGAAGATTGCATTATTATTATTAGAACTTTTATTAATAAAATAAAAAGATTAATTAAATTAATCGAAACATATAATAAAAATACCGACTTAGAAAACTCTGTTAACTCCTTTAAGCCACCAATATTTTGGAAAGAGAAAGAAATTGTAAAAAAACAGATATTAACATGGCCCAAAGATCAAATTAAAAAATTACTTTATGAAATTAATAATTTGGAATTACTTATAAAAAGTAAAAGTAATATTTCTGAATATCTTCTTGTTAATTTTCTTTTAGAGAAAAAGTCTGCTAGAACTAATAATATTTAGATATTATATCCGTAATTTTATTTAATTGATCTATATCTTGATAATGAATAGTTAGAGATCCTTTGTTTCTTTTGCTGTTTTTTATCTCAACATTTAATCCTATTTTTTCAGTAACTTTATTTTCCAAATCTCTAATATTAGCATCTTTAATTGGTTTTTTTTTAATTTTTGATTTATGAATTTTAACTAAATTCTCAGATTGTCTAACTGACAGACCTCTTTCAACAATTTTATTAGCTATAAAGCTTGCACTTTCTAAGCCAACTAAAATTTTAGCGTGGCCTGCTGTTAATTTTTGGATTTCAATAAGTTTTATTACTTCCGCTGGTAACGTTAAAAGCCTTAGAGAATTAGTTATATGACTTCTGCTTTTTCCAATAAATTTTGATACCTTTTCTTGATCATAAGAAAATTCGTCTATTAATCTTTTGTAACCTTGTGCTTCTTCAAGTGGGTTCAGGTCGTGCCTTTGCACATTCTCTACAATGGCAAATTCTAAAGATTTTAAATCATCTGCCTCTGTAATTACAACAGGTACTTTGTGGAGACCTGCTCGCTGAGCAGCAATCCATCTTCTCTCTCCAGCTATTATTTCATATTTTAATTTATCGTCATTTAATTTTCTAACTATTATAGGCTGAATCATGCCTCTTTCTTTTATCGAATTGGTTAAATCTTCTAAATTTCTTTCATCGAATATTTTTCTTGGTTGATATTTGTTTGGTATTAAATCGCTAATAGCTATCTGATTTTTTTGTGTCTCTACTTTTGTCTCTCCTATTAAAGAAGATAAGCCTCTTCCTAAACCTTTTTTTATTTT
>Ga0255769_10006811_pt1 | contig 10275 bp, 16 predicted proteins | sample 041ome_9_FD_179637 | JGI IMG/M metagenome (GOLD analysis project Ga0255769, IMG submission 179637) | Coastal salt marsh microbial communities from the Groves Creek Marsh, Skidaway Island, Georgia - 041413US metaG (version 2) | ecosystem: Environmental > Aquatic > Marine > Intertidal zone > Salt... | reverse complement strand
GGCTTGGCCCAATGTTCGAAAATTACCAGACTTACCCTACTCGGGGGACAAGCGACAGGATGATCCATTCCACTGGGGCACCGGACCGCATGCGGGGAATCTCGCACTGACGTTCCGACCCAAGGCCATATTCATGTTGGGATTCGACCTACACCCCTTGGAGAAGGACCGTATCAATAACATGTACACCGGCTCGGAGGGCTACACCTACATCAAGAGACCGGTTGATCCATCCTACTGGATATACCAGTTCCACAAACTGATGGGCTATTCGGATCCAGACGTGAGATGGATAGTTGTGAACCATGACCGTTGGGATATGCCCAAGGAATGGAGCCAACATCCAAATGTGTTCCAGGAGACCTACGATGGCATGGCGAAATTCATCAACAAGCAGTTGACAAAAAAATGAGCATAGAAAAATACGAAAATACAAAATGGTTAGATCTAATAGAAGACATCGATGGCCTGACTGAGATCAGCATGAAGGTATGGAGAGAAAATATCGATGGTCCACAATACGAATACACAGGAAAGATAGAGTTAGATTTCAATGAAATTTTAAAACTACAACCAACCGAAGAACCTTTTCACACACAGGCCATAAGCAAGATTGGACAAACTCTTCATGAAGGAATGATAAAAAACAATCAAATTGGAAGACACGAGTTTGATAATGATCATGTCATACACCAATCGATCAAGAAAAAATTTAACATAGACAAGACACAGGTCTATCTAAATGTACAGAGTCCAGGCAATGTTTGTGGAATACACATAGACAAGTACAGGACGCACATGACACGGGGAGATTTTAATTTTTCCGAAACCCTTACGAAAGACATTTTCTCAGGGGTGGTTTTCTGTAATGATTGGTCTGTGGGACAGGTATTCATATCTGGTAACAAGACCATAACCGAATGGAAACAGGGTGACACATACACCTTTCCGTGGTACATGCCACACGGATCTGCCAATGCCGGTGCACACGATAGGTACCTATTACAGTTTGTTGGCGAGTTGACAAAGTAGTAATCTCAAAATATAATTGCTTTATGATCAAACCCATGGTGGAACACCTTATGGTGCAACAGCAGATACGCGGGCCACACCGAGAGTGGAAACACATGGTGGCCGTGATGTGCCTGAACCTCACTTACCGTAAGCATGTCAAGATAATCCTACCACGACTGTTCAAGAGATATCCCAATCCACGGGCATACCTGCGTGGCAGGTTGAAGACACAACAGGAGATGTTGCGACCCCTGGGCATGTGGGAGGTTAGGTCGAAACGTATCAGGAAGATGACAGAGCAATATCTCGCATGGGATAAAAAAGAGGCCAGTGACCTACACGGCATCGGCAAGTATGGTTCGGACAGTTACCAGATATTCTTCCGGAACACGATTCCCACCAACGTGCAGGACAAGGAATTGCGGAAATATATTGACAAGCTCGCACAATAGTCTATAATAGTGATATGTTTGAAAAATACAAAGATGGAGATCTCATCACTCTAAAACTGGCTTCAGGGGAAGAGGTCATAGCGAATTACAAAGGCAACGACGACTCTAGCGTGAGCATAGAGAAGGCACTCGTGCTGATGCAGGGACCTCAGGGCCTAGCGTTCGGTACGTTTTTCTCCACTGCCAGACAGGATGAAGTGATAAAGATAGCCAAGGCACAGGTGATCGCGATCGCGTACATCAACGACAAGATCGAGGGCGAGTACAAGAGGATATTCTCGACCATACAGACACCTCCCAAACCCAAGATCATAACCTGATGAAGCACTTCGAGAAACACAACAGGGGTATGCGGGCACTGGTGGACACATCAGAGGCACTGCTCAACGCCATGGAGACGCATGGCATAGACCCAGAGACCGTGGCCAACAGGCCGGAGTTCTCGGTGTTGGTGCACTTTCTCAAGAGCATCATAGATGGTGAATTAAATATACCCAACGAGCTGACCGATAAGATAAGAGACTCGGCCATGCAGTTGGAGATTGATCAGAAGATGAACAAGAAGTTGAACTGATGATCGAGAGGACTCAAAGACTTTCATCCCTCTATAAACACTCTGCAAGTCATCGAAACAAGGAGAAAAGATGACTTACTACTCAACAAAGACATACGGACACAACATAGGACTGGCCTGCGTTTTCAGACAGCCCAACGCGGACCACTCACACTGCCACCTACTGCACGGCTACAGCCTGGCGTTTAGATTCACATTTGGATGTAAAGAGCTGGACAACAAGAACTGGGCCGTGGACTTCGGGGGACTGAAACCACTGAAGAAATGGTTGGAGGATCACTTCGATCACAAGACCGCGGTGGACAAGAACGACCCACACCTGGACAAACTGAAGGAACTGGAGAAACATGACCTCGCGGAGATCGTGGTGTTCGACGGCGTCGGCGCCGAGATGTTCGCCAAGCACGCCTTCGACTTCGCTGACCAATTGATTCGTGAGAAGACCGACGGCAGGTGTTTCGTAGAGAGCGTGGAGTGTATGGAACACGGAGCCAACAGTGCCATCTACAGCAGGAAATAAATTTATCCCAGAAAAGATAGTAGTTGTTTATGACAACAAACAGGTCAAGATAGATCTGTACGACACCCCACTGGCGACTAGATTCCTAGAGGCCTTAAAGGATAATCTAAAAAAAAGAAGGATATTAGAAAAAAATTTCTGTTTCCTAGGTTGGGCCGAATCAAAAAGGGATCTGTCTTATCTAGTAAATGAACTCAATAAAAATATTTCACAAATAAATTCATTCGAATTTGAGCCACCCTATGAAAAAATACACCCGTTCGTGACAGACGATTTTCAATACAGTGCTAGTCTCCCCGTGGGAAAGGATGATAGCATGATGGGTCTGAGACTAAAACACGATTCATGTAATCTGCTACACAGATACTTCGAAGATCTCCAGGGCACTGCTTGGAACATATCCAATTTCTACAAACAGGCAGATCATAACACAAAATATGCGATTAGACAATTGAACAACATATGTCACGAGATAGAAAGTTGGGTAATGTCCTACAGAAAGACGAAATACGAACCCGAATGGATACGCCCTTCCCAGATAACAACATTCCTTAACGCACCTAGATATAATCTGCACGAAGAAGATTTTCTATTGTTCAAAGAAAACAGGTACAACAGAGAGCTAGGTGGAGTGTACTTACATTGGAGCCAGGTCGGAAAAACATTGTATGAGGTGTTCAAAGACGAGGATGCACCAAAAATGACAGAATCCATGTGTAGTGAAATAAATCACCAAAGATATTATTCGGGTGAGTTCGACATAGAATGGGGACAAACTATCACAGAAAAAGATACTTTTAAAAAAGAGGAAATGGATCAATTCCGTGCGTGGCTCAGTGAAAACGATTACGAGTGGAATGATCCAAAACTTTCTCTGGGTTATATAAAACTAGGACAAGTCGATATGGAAACAGCATTCGGACAGAAAACTTTTCTAGAAGTGTATGATGAGATGAAGAATAATTTAAATATCAAAGAAATATACACAACCGAGGAACTTGTTTCTTGCGAATATCCATACACTCTGGATAGCGACAGTTGGAAACAGATACAAATCGAAGGATTAAAGGAAGGTTATGAATCACGTAGTATGCGTTAAATGGGGCAACAAATACATCTCCAAATATCCCAACGTGTTAAACAGAATGGTCAGGCGTCACACCACCGTGCCCTACCAGTTCCACTGCCTCACTGATGATCCCACTGGATTGGATCCAGATATAAACATAATAAAACTGCCCACGGATCCATGGATCAAGTCATGGTGGAGCAAACTGTGGATGTTTGCACCCGAGATGCCCTTGAAGGGCAACATACTATTTTTCGACTTGGATGTCGTGATATTTGATAACATAGATCCATTGTTTACCCACCAGGGCAAATTCAACATAATCAGGGACTTCAATAGGTGTAGGGTCAAGGACTGGAAACTGAGCAACAGCAGTTGTATGCGCTGGCAGTCGGGCACCATGGACTACCTATGGACAGAATTCAAGGACAGATCCGCACAGATCATGCAACAGAACCATGGCGACCAGGATTGGATAACAAAAAGGGCCAAGGACGACATCACATGGTTCCCGGATGAATGGTTAAGGTCATACAAGTGGGAGATGATAGGTCTCAAGGACACTAAATTATTAACCAAGGATGGCAAGAAGTGGTTCAGAGAACCTGTGAAAATATTACCCGGTAATAGAGTGGCTGTTTTCCATGGGTCACCTAATCCCATAGAATGCGGCGACCAGTTTGTCATTGACAATTGGAAATAGTTTTTTTATAATATAACATATGAATTTCATATTCACATTCAAAAACATTAATTTAGTAAATGGTAAACACCCGTCCTGTAGGATAGAACTTAATGGAAATGATATTTTTTTTGGTAATGTAGTACCGCAAATAAAAATAGATGCACCCCCAACCCAACGAGAAAACATCCTGCGAATACATTTTGAAAACAAGCAAGGCAACGACACTATATTAGACGAAAATAATTGTATCTTGCACGACTTAAACTTTGAACTAGAAAAGTTAATCATAGATGGTGTGGACCTACAACATCTCATATGGCAGAGCAGATACGTTTCTAAAGATTCTGTTATTGACTCATGCCTGTTTTTTGGACCAAAGGGGTTCTGGGAATTGAAATTTGATTCTCCCGTACTCAAGTGGTTCCTTAGGACCGACCAGGAAAAAAACAACAATGATCCCAACTGGGAAGTGGATTACAACTATTACGAGGAAGCATGTCAGAAGTTAAGCAAGATACCGACAAGATAATAAAGATCGCTTGGGCATTGATGACAGCATCGACCCAGAATAAACTGGATGTGCCAGGAGAGTACCTTTGGAACATTCCCGCGAGTGCTGATTTCCATGAGATAAGATCAAAAACATGGAGCGTGTACTCCAGTGGAAACTGCATCAAGGACCAGGACTTGATAGCGTTCACAGACAAAGTGAACATAAACAAATATCTTAGAGATCCATGGATAGTGAAGAGGTTCGAAGAATTCTTTCCCGAGTGGTTGAAAACATGCCCGAGATTCAGGTTCAATGGATTGGACGAATTTAAACACAGTTGTTTCTCACAGGGTTCACAGGAATACTTCTTGAATTTCTATATGACGCATCGTGACCGTAGATTTAGAATATTCAAGGGAGAATACTGGTGGCACATGGAGTGCTGGAAAAAACAAGGATTGGACTGGGCCTACATAGAGGATGCCGATCTTGCCCCCAACGATGTTGTCATAATCAGTTGTCCATTCGCGAGACTAGGCGACAAACATCCACAACAAAAAAATTTGATAGAACAATGCGAAAAGATGGGAGTACCTGTGATGTTAGATTTTATCTATTTGCCTAACGCCACTTTTGACTCATTCCAGATAGATCTCACTCCGACTTGCATAAAATCTTTGAGCTTCAGTATGAGCAAAACTTTTCCTATCGCTAACGCCAGAGTGGCACTAAGAATGACCAGGGAAAAAGTTTTTGATCCCATGCAGATCAGCAACGACGAAAATGTGTCAAATAGGTTGGCCACCGGGTTGGGATTCGAGTGCATGAAAAAATTTCCGGTCGATTACATGGTGCAGAAGTATCACACCGAGCAAACTCATTGGTGCAAGGTGCTTGGACTGAAACCCACCAAGGTCGTTCATTTCGCCGAGGGTAAGCCTTACACGGACATAGGTAGAATGAACCAAAAAAGATTCTTCAGCGAATTCAACGATCAACAAAATAGATACAATCTAGGACCTCTGTTCTGTAATAAAAACCTATTACAGAAATTGGGATATTACAAATAAAAATGAGCAGGCTGGAAAGAAAGTATTATCAAGCGGCCAAGGTCAAAAGGGTTAAGGCACACCTGGACGAGGTACCCGAGGACTGCGGGTACATGAAGAAGTTCCGCTTCAACATAGACATGAACTCGAACGGCATAATGGGTGACTGCATCGAGTGGTGCCAGATCAACTGCGAGGGCAGATGGGGATGGTGGTTCGAGCCTGCGGGAGAGATAGAGAATCCCAAGAACCACTGGGAGGACCAGAACGCCTACATGAGCTTCCAGCGGAAACGAGACGCAACTAGGTTCTGGCTGGCAGTGGGAATCAAGAACATGGGTCAAAGGTAAGATAATTACTAGTATGAGCCTATTCACTATAACAGACGCCGCCAAACAACAGATGGAAAGACTGCTGGCCAAGAACCCGGACAAGTGGGCAGTAAGCCTAATGGTGTTGGGGGGAGGTTGTGCGGGATTCAAGTACGAGTGGGGATTCATAGAAAATCAACACAGCATCAACGAAGGGGATCACGTCGAGGACTGGGGCACCGGACGTTTCGTTGTGGACGAGACAAGTATGTTGTACGTGGCCGGAACCAAGGTGGACTGGATCGAGGAGACATTCGGATCACAGTTCGAGATATCAAACCCCAATTCAACTTCCGCATGCGGATGTGGAGAGTCATTTGGCATCTAATGGACACCGCATTCGTGATAGGCAACGGTGAAAGCAGAAACATATTCCCAATAGAGACACTAAAAGGACACGGCATCATATATGGTTGTAACGCCATATACAGGGACCATCCCAAACTATGTGATCACATAGTGGCAGTGAATCCTGAAATGTATGAGGAACTTGCTCAATGGCACAACGACGGCAAAGAATCACCGAGAATATACAGCATCAATGACATCAGCAAGTGGGATTACATCTGTGATGGCGACAAGGAAACCGATGTGCCCGAGGGACTCAAGATCTACAGGGTCTGGCGAGGCGGTGACATCAAGAAAGGTGGCAAAATCAAAACCAACGACTTCTCCAAGGCCAGGGGATCAGGATGCAGTGCGGTGCTGATGGCGGCGGAGTCGGGCATAAGGAACGTGGTGATCATGGCGTTCGACATAATGGGTGCCCAGCAGTGGGAGATGGACACGCCCAGCCGGATACAGAACAACATCTACAAGGAAACACGTAACTATCCTGGACGCGAGAGCATGAAGGCCTACCTGAAATACGAATGGATGTACCAACTGCGACAGACGTTCCGCAGATTCCCTAAGACAAACTTCCACTTCATCAACAGGCGAGAATACCTAGAAGGCAATCCGTTCCTGAGATGGTACTTCGATCAACCTAACATAAAGTCGGGCATATACGCTGACCTACAGAGATGGATCTCCGGCCTTCGCGATGACATCAAATGGCGTGAGTTATAGGGTCTTGGTACTGCTGGCGTCCAACTGATACACCCTACGCATCTTGACACCCACAGATTGGGCGAATTTCTTAGAATCACACTTGTTGCACACGTGTTTGTAATCGTTTGAAGCACGGGCTGGATCCACTTTTGACTTGGGCCTCATGAATGTGTCTGAACAGGCATCGCACCGGAACACGTAGATCAGGTTCTTCCTGCGATAGTTGTGCATGGTACCCAGTTTGCTCTCCCTCTTGTACAACTTCATGGTCTTTAGGGTTTCTATGAACATATTAGTATTTAATAAATACGAATAACACATTATGGCGAGATTAACAATAGACACAGGAACGGCAGGAAATCCAGCAACGGGTGATACCCTACGTACCGCTATGACCAAGGTCAACGCCAATTTCGCGGAGTTGGCTGGTGATCTACAGATGTCAGGCAACACTTTATTGAGTGCTGACACTAACGGAAATATCATACTGGATCCAAACGGAACAGGACAGGTACAGATAGAAGCAGACAGACTTGTGATCAAGACCACGAAAACTGCGACTGCTGTAGGGAACACGGGTGACGTGGCAGGTTCAATCAGTTGGGACGCAACAAATTTATATGTATGCACTGCGAACTATGATGGTTCAACAGTGATATGGAAAAAGATCACACTAGCGAGTATCTAACATGGCTCAGGAAGTAATCAACATCGGAGTACAGGCTGATGATGGTACGGGAGATACCATCCGAGGTGCCGGCATCAAGATCAACAACAACTTCACGGAACTGTTCGCGACCAGTTACGTATCGTCACAGATAGACTTTATAGGAAACAACATCAATGCCACCTTGTCCAACTCCGATCTATCACTCAGCGGCAATGGCACCGGTATAGTCAGGTTCTCAGATCTTACCATAGACCACACCATAAGGATGTCAGACAACGAGATACGTGTGAACACGTCAAACGCTGATCTTGTGCTGACCGCTAGTGGCACCGGATCTGTCATGATAGACAATGTGGACATAAACGGAGGCAACATAGACGGCACACCAATAGGCTCATCAACCCCAGCGGCGGGGACCTTCACCGCTCTCAGTTACGACAATTCGCCACTGGTCATCGATGGCGTCACCGTGGCGGACAACACGATCAAGGCCAACGCATCAAATTCCAACCTGGAACTGGGTGCCAACGGAACGGGTTATGTTAGAATAAACGGAATAAATCTACCCAACAGTGACGGAGTGGGGGGACAAGTACTACAGACAGATGGGAGTGGACAACTGTCTTGGTTCACATCACCCTTGCTGTTCGATCAGACAAATCTAGACGATGGCACGGTCACCTTGAATGGTGATTCTACCACACAGGTCATAGACTCATTCAGTGCCTCCACATATCGCAGTGCCAAATATCATATACAGATTTCAGATGCCACAGCGGACAGATACACATTGATAGAGGCAAACGTATCACACGACGGATCAACGGCGTATATCAGTTCATTTGGTGAGGCCACCAACGGACACGGTGACGGATCCACCATATACGACTCGATCGACCTGTCTATAGAAATTTCAAGCGGCAACGTTAGATTGCTGGGAACAGTAAATAACACTAACAGCCAAGTAATAAAATTCGTGAGGAGATTAATAAAAGTATAATGGCACAGATAACTTTAAATGTAGGATCAAATGCTAACGACGGAACGGGCGATACCTTACGTAGCGCCATGCAGAACGTGAACACCATGTTCACCGAACTGTACGCATCACCGTTGTTCGCGAGTGGCATCACAGTGAGCGGCAACAACATCACGACCACTAGGAGCAATGATGACCTTGTGCTATTGCCCAATGGCACAGGATCAGTCACGGCACCTAAGATCATAGTGGACTCGAACATCTCCATAACCGACAACGAGATCACAACAACACAATCAAACTCCGACCTAGTGCTTTCTGCCTCTGGAACCGGATACGTCAAAATAGACAATGCGGACATAAACGGTGGCACAATAGACGGCACGGTGATCGGGGCCAACTCGGCCGCGGCGGCGACTTTTACCACACTGACAGTCAACAATTCAATGGTGATTGATAATATCACAATAACTGATAATACCATCTCAACAAATGTATCAAACGCCAATCTCGAACTTTCAGGCAACGGCACGGGCACGGTATCAATCTCTGGATTCCTGTTCCCAACATCAGACGGAAGCACGGGACAGTTACTAAAGACAGATGGCAGTGGAAACCTAGGGTTCGCGGCGTCGGGCGCCACGCTGAACCATTCGGACGTGAATGACAACACCGCGACCATTTCATCTTCCACGACCGACACGGTGGACAGTTTTGATTCCACAGTGTACAGGAGTGCGAAATATTACATCTCTATTTCAGATGCCACAAACAGCAGGTACGAGATAGTGGAGGCCAACGTGGTACACGGACCCAGTGCGGACAGCACCATAGAAGCCTATGTGACTGCCTTTGGTAGCACGACGTCACACACGTCTCCCTTGGCCTCGTTCACGGCAGACGTCAACAACGGTAACGTGAGACTGCGTGCCACGAACGAATCCGCTGGATCACTTGTGTTCAAGTTCCAAAGGACACTTATAGACCTGTAATAATTACATTAGGTTTATAGAATCTACGATAAATATCCATAACAAAAGGAAAAACAACACATGGCAAGACAGAACATCAACATAGGATCTAGCGCCAATGATGGCACGGGTGATCCATTAAGAACGGCATTTGACAAGATCAATGACAACTTCATAGAATTATACGGTGCAGACAACGACATTAACACGTTGGATGCCAACATGGACGTCAACAACTACGCCATAACCACGGGAGTGACTAACGGTGACGTTACAATCACACCAAACGGCACAGGGAGCATCAAACTGGGAGCAATGAAATTCGTTGGAACCACAATGAGTTCAGATGACTCTTCACAGATCACACTGGCAGAA
>Ga0255769_10006806_pt1 | contig 10283 bp, 9 predicted proteins | sample 041ome_9_FD_179637 | JGI IMG/M metagenome (GOLD analysis project Ga0255769, IMG submission 179637) | Coastal salt marsh microbial communities from the Groves Creek Marsh, Skidaway Island, Georgia - 041413US metaG (version 2) | ecosystem: Environmental > Aquatic > Marine > Intertidal zone > Salt... | reverse complement strand
ATCACAAAGTGCGTGTGCGCTACCTTCACTCCGACATTGATACCGTCGAGCGCGTCGAAATTATTCGCGATCTGCGTCTGGGACACTTTGACGTGCTGGTGGGGATTAATCTGTTACGCGAAGGGCTCGATATGCCAGAGGTCTCGCTGGTGGCGATTTTGGACGCGGACAAAGAGGGGTTTTTGCGCAGCGACAAGTCACTGATTCAAACGATCGGACGTGCAGCACGGCATATCAATGGGCGTGCAATTCTATATGGTGACAAGGAAACCGGTTCAATGACCCGCGCAATGGCCGAAACTGAACGGCGCCGGGCCAAGCAGTTGGCGTTTAACGAGGAAAACAACATCACGCCCAAGGGCATTCACAAGTCGGTGCAGGACATTCTTGAGGGCGCCCGGCGCATGCCGACCAAGGCCAAAGGGGGCAAATCACGGTCTGCCAAGGGAGATCGTGCATCGCTCTCTGCCGAAGTCAGTCATCTCACCCCCGCGGCACTCGGTCGTAAGATCGCAGACATGGAGCACAAGATGCTCGAGCACGCCAAGAATTTGGAGTTTGAGGAGGCCGCTGCGCTCAGAGATGAGGTCACCGAGCTCAAGCAGGTGGCCTTCGCGGGCTAGCATCTTCCTGCCCCTGGGAATTTGGATTAGGGTTTTTGGTTGAGCCCAGAAAGGTGGCCGCCTCGGTTCCGGGGAACTCGGTATCTTTCCCTATTTGCAAGCTGACTCTGCTCTGACACACTTTAGCCCTTCTCACGCGGCCTCTGGTAACGGCCGCCACTGGATAAGGAGCGCGCCATGCCTGTTGTTACCCTCCCTGATGGATCCCAACGCACTTTTGATGCCCCGGTCACGGTGTTTGACGTCGCCGCCGATATTGGCGCAGGTCTCGCCAAAGCCGCACTCGCGGGCGTGGTCGACGGCCGCGAGGTCGATACCTCCCATGTAATCGAGGGTGACGCCACGCTCAGTATTCTCACCGATCGCGACGAGGCGGCGATTGAGATTATTCGTCACTCCACCGCGCATTTGCTGGCGCAAGCAGTGCAGCAACTCTTTCCCGGTACGCAGGTCACCATCGGGCCGACGGTCGAGGACGGTTTTTATTACGACTTTGCCTCAGGTCATAACTTTACGCCCGAAGACCTTGAGAACATCGAGAAGCGCATGGCGGAGATCGCCGCCGATGATTTGACCGTTGAGCGCATCGTCAGCCCCCGCGACAAGGCGATCGAAATCTTCCGCAACATGGGTGAGCACTACAAAGTGCAGATCATTGAAGACTTGCCGGGCGACGAGGAGATCACGATCTACAAGCAGGGCGAGTGGATGGATCTCTGTCGCGGCCCGCATGTGCCCAGCACCGGCAAGCTGCAGGCCTTCAAACTGACCAAGGTGGCCGGTGCCTACTGGCGCGGCGATGCCAACAACCAGCAGCTGCAGCGTATTTATGGCACCGCCTGGGCCAACAAAAAGCAGCTCAAGGCGTACCTCAATCGCATCGCCGAGGCCGAGAAGCGTGACCACCGCAAGATCGCCAAAAAGCTCGATCTGTTCCATACCCAGGAAGAAGCGCCGGGCATGGTGTTCTGGCATCCCGCGGGCTGGAGTGTTTACCAGACCATCGAGCGCTACATGCGCGAGAAGCAATTAGCGTTTGGCTATCAGGAAATCAAAACGCCGCAGGTGGTGGATATTAGTTTGTGGCAGCGCTCAGGGCACGCTGACAAGTTCGCCGAGGGCATGTTCACGCTGGAGGCCGAGGAGCGTCAGTTCGCAGTGAAGCCGATGAACTGCCCTTGCCACGTACAGGTCTTCAATCAGGGCCTGAAGTCCTATCGCGACCTGCCGTTGCGGCTCGCTGAGTTCGGCAGTTGCCACCGCAACGAGCCCTCGGGTTCCCTGCACGGCATCATGCGCGTGCGCGGTTTCACGCAGGATGACGCCCACATATTCTGTACTGAAGAGCAGATCCAGCCCGAGGTGTCCCAGTTCATCGACATGCTGCACGAGGTCTACGCCGACTTCGGTTTTAGTGAGGTGATCTATCGGCTCTCGACCCGTCCTGTCGAGCGGGTCGGTTCTGATGAGGACTGGGACCGCGCCGAGGCGGCACTCGCCGAGGCACTCAACGCCAAGGGGCTGCCTTGGGAAGAACTGCCCGGAGAGGGCGCTTTTTATGGACCGAAGATCGAGTTCTCACTGAAAGACTGCATCGGCCGTATCTGGCAGCTCGGCACCATCCAGGTTGATTTCTCCATGCCGGGCCGCCTCGATGCCCAATATGTGGCTGAGGACGGCGCGCGCAAGGTGCCGGTGATGTTGCACCGCGCAGTGCTCGGTTCCTTTGAGCGGTTCATCGGTATTTTGATTGAGCACTATGAGGGCGCGTTCCCGGTGTGGTTGGCGCCCAAGCAGGCGGTGGTGGTGAACATCACGGATAAGCACGCCGCTTATGCGACTGAAGTCGCGGAGCGTCTGCAGGCGGCGGGCTTCCGCGCCGAGACAGATCTCCGCAACGAGAAGATTGGCTTCAAAATCCGCGAGCTGGAGCTGGCCAAGGTGCCCTATGTGGTGGTGGTGGGGGACAAAGAGATGGCGTCTGGAGAGGTGTCTGTGCGTGCACGGCACGGGAAGGACTTGGGGTCTCTCACTCAAGAGGGATTGCTTGAAACCCTCGCGGCCGAGGTCGCGCGCAAAGGGCGTACTCAGGCTGATTGACGACACATGGGATTAGGAGCTGGGAAACACCTCGGCCCACTCCTCGCTGGTGAGGGCGGCTTTTAACTCTAGCCGTAGCTCAATGAAGCGTTCAGCTCTCTCGGCCTTCAACGTTCTGGCTTCTGCGAACAGTGCGTCCAGCTCTTCAGCCGACCAGACTTTTTCTTCGGAAAAAGCCTGTTGGGTGCGTTCAATGAGTGCAGAGGTCTCGCTATTGTCTGACGACATGAAGTCTTCCATCGCCAGCAGAATGTCCAGGGCGGTCTGGCGACGCTGCGGATCGTCGACAGCGCTCTCGATGTTATCTTGACCCTCTGCAATGAATGTCGAGAGATCGTAACTACCCCCTCCCAGAAGCATCACAGTCAGCAACGCAATGAGCATGTCTTAACTCCCGTTCAGTAGCGTCAGTGTTTGCGCAGCGAACTCCGCGCGCTCAGGGTAGAGCTCGATCAACTCTTCGCTGGTCAGAGAAGATTGAAATGTCGCGATGAGCTCAATCAGCGTCTCCAAGTCACTGCTGTTGCTCGATTGGTTTGCGGTGACAGTGGCGCTTAGTTGTTCCGGCGTGGCATCGAAGTCTGCATTGGTCTTGGAGAAGGCCTTTACAGCTTCGTCTTTACGCTCCACCGCTTGGCGAATCAGGCTATCGGCCTGCTGCAGCGCAGTCATTGCGCTGTCTCGCTTGGATGCGTCATCCACATGCAGCGCCAAACCATTGTTGAGGCCAGTAACGGCCTGAACATAGGCCTCGCTGATAGGTTGCGTCTTATTGCTACTGCATCCCGCTACAGCACTGAGCAACAAACCGATGAAAAGCCACATCCTCGTTCCGGGTTGACACGGAGGCCATCGGCGCAAGCCGGATGCATGTTGGGGCGGCGTGTTGTAACAGGCGCGTAACGTCATGTTTCCCTCTTCACTAACTGCCATCGCACAGCATTCCGATTTCTTCGCGCTTGAGAGCGCGATTGTCGACGACACTGCCTAACGGCAGCTGCTCTCTTGCCTTTCTGCATCGTTGGGCTGCTGCCACATTGTCTGGCCGCAGCTGTCGTATCGTAGCTTGATTGTCGGGGTTGCAGAAGCCGCGGTTCATGCCTCGCAGGTTGAGATAGTTGTGCGCCCGCTCCACTGCAACACAGTCGCCGGGGCGAAAGACCCGCTTGGCGCTGACGATCATGGTCATGCCGCCTTCACCCAGATCCACTGCGTAAAGCACGGCCTCATCAGCCGGCTCCTCCGGTTTCTCCTCAAAAGAGGACGGGGCCATGTCCTTCTCAGACGCATTGGTCGTTGGCGAGACATCGCCAGCAGTGCCCTCTTCAAAGTGACCGGGTGGCAGCCCGCGCCACACGCCCGCGGGGAGAGTGGGGTCTGACCAAGTAGTCAGATAGTGTTGGGTCACCTGTCCAAACTGCACACTGATGCTATTGGCGTTCGAGGATTCATCCGACTGCGCAAACACGGCCCCGGTGGATAGGCTTAGACCGCTCCCCAGAGCGAGAGCGGCGCCAAGCCACCATGAGTCGCGTGGACCGCTACGGTGGCTGCACTCGGTGGCCGCCCGCACCGCACGCCCAACTTGGGTCTGACGCGGCTCGAATAATGTGATGAAGGAATCCCTCTGCTGCGGATCCATAGCTAACCTCTAGGTTCTGTCATCCGAGTATGCCTTACTCTCGGTTCGCGTGGTGCGCTGCTTGGCGGGGGGAGCTGACCCGGGGATATTCCAACCTGTCTTAATAAATAACTTTTAGTAATAAACCACAAAAGTGATAGACGCTTTCTTTTCTGGTACCTTCGTGCGGCAATGTAAGAAGAACCAGAACAAATTTCTCAGGGGCAGCAATGGGACAAGCGATCAGTACTTCGGCGCTATGGGGCGCCAAGCCGCTTCTCGAGACCTCCAAATGCTTGGATCGCTTTGAGCGAACCATCGATGCGGCCTCTGATCCCTTTGGCTTGGGGCCGATGCTGGTGTCAACCGACGTGGCGACAATTCTGGATGCGCTCTGCGCTGATTCGAATCTCCCTTTGTTGAAACTGGCCGAAGCGCAGGACCATCGGGTCAGCGGCGTGATGGCACCATTGATTGAGCGTTCCAAGACCGTTGCTGACGCGCTGCGCGTTGTGCTGATGTTTAATTGCCGCCACGCTGAGCCGCTGTATTGGACAGGTAGCATGCGAGGTGATCATGCGGCGCTCACGGCCTGGCTCGACCGACCCGCAGATATCTCGATCTCTCAGGCTGAGCGGATGTGTGTATTAGGCGTATTCCAATTGGTTGCGGGGTTCAAATCTGCCTTGGGCGACGCGTTTCAGCCCACGTTGATTCGCATTAAACCGTGTTGGTCGGGCACAGAATGGCCCAGCAATTTCCTAGGTGTACCGATCCAGAGTAACGCACCCGAAACTGAATTATTGATGTCGCGCGCCTGCCTGACCTTGCCCAATCCTCTTCGTCGAGAGATGGTAGACACGCCAGAGTTGGTGAGAGAACTAGATCGGTATCAGGAAGACGCAAAAGCCGAATTACTGCGCAACGATACCTGCAGTTGGATCAGAGGCCACCTGCCTTCTGGTGATTGCGACTTGACTCAGCTGGCGGCGCGCCTCAACTGTGACAAGCGCACACTGCAGCGCCGCTTTGAGCGAGAATTGTCCTGCCGATTCTCGGATCTGGTCGACGATGTGCGCGCCGAGATGTGTGTGCCGCTTTTGGACAGTGGCGTGTTTCCCATGCAGACCATCGCCGAGCAACTCGGATACGCCACCTCGGGCAACTTTAGCCGCTTTTTCCAGAGGCGCTTCGGTTGCACCCCTCGGGACTGGACCCGCCTGGCTGTCACAGCCTGACCCGTTGCACAAGGCGGGTAGGGAACTCGGTACCCTGATGGCCTTGTCAACGGTGAGCAATCGCCGCTGACAATGATTCGCCTGTCGCGGGGTGCATATCTGCCGCTGGCAACACTCACAGCCCCGACTCTCTAACCCTGCGGGAGTGCGCGGAGGAGCAATTTATCGCCCTTCTTTTTTCTTGTGAATCGGTGTTTCGGGCAGTAAACTCGCGCTCCTGTTTGTGTTGGAGGAAGTGCCCGATTGTTCTCAGTAGTCCGGATACCTGCCCCCAACAGTGAAACCTTGATGGGAGAGAGGCAGTATCAAGAGCGAAGGCAACAGCAAAAAGGCGCTGACTAACGACCAGATTACGGCGGAGAACATCCGCTTGGTTAATGAGAAAGGCGAGCAGGTTGGCATTGTGACCAACGCTGAGGCTCAGGCCGCTGCGGAAGCCGTCGGCATGGATCTGGTGATGATGGCGGAGAACGACCCGCCCGTCTGCAAAATCATGGACTATGGCAAGCACGTCTTTGAGTCCAAGAAGCAGAAAGCAGCACAGCGAAAACGTGCCAAACGCACCCAAATCAAGGAAATGAAGTTTCGTCCAGGGACGGAGGAAGGAGACTATCAGGTAAAGCTGCGCAACCTGGTGCGTTTCCTCGAAAACGGCGATAAGGCCAAAGTCACGCTGCGTTATCGCGGCCGTGAAATGGCCCACCAGGAAATCGGCATGGAGTTACTCAAGCGAGTAGAGGCTGATCTGGCAGAGTTAGGTAATGTCGAGCAGTTCCCGAAAATGGAAGGTCGACAGCTGACGATGGTCATCGCCCCCAAAAAGCGGAGTTAGTGGCCCGTGAATGCCCTGACGTCCGATGATGTTAACCACGGCTGAGAAATCGGTGCGTGCCAATGCGGAGTAGTAAACATGCCTAAAGCAAAAATTCACAGCGGGGCCGCCAAGCGGTTTAAAAAAACGGCAGGTGGTTATAAGCGCAAGAGTGCTTATAAGAGCCACATCCTGACCAAAATGACGACCAAGCGTAAGCGACAGTTGCGAGGGACTTCGATGATTCATAAGTCAGACGAAGTACTAATCGATCGCATGCTGCGCGCTAAATAACGCTGTATTTCATCAGGAGACCTGACCTATGCCTCGCGTAAAACGTGGAGTGACGGCGCACCGTCGTCACAAGAAAATTCTTAAGAAAGCCAAGGGTTACTACGGCGCGCGCTCACGCGTGTTTCGAGTCGCCAAGCAGGCTGTCACCAAAGCCGGACAGTATGCCTATCGGGACAGAAGGCAGCGCAAGCGTCAGTTCCGTGCGCTGTGGATTACCCGCATCAATGCTCAGTCCCGCGCCAATGGTTTGACCTACAGCCGACTGATAAATGGCTTGAAGCGAGCGGATATCGCGCTGGACCGACGTGTCCTCGCCGATTTGGCGGTACACGACAAAGAGGCGTTTGCCGCGGTTGTGGAGCGCGCTCGCACCGCTTTGGCTGCTTAACGACGCCTGACTAACACAACAAAGGGGAGGCGCTTGTCTCCCCTTTTTGTATTGACACCCCTGAGAGCGACTACGCAACATCATACCGATGCAAGCACTGGATGAATTGAAAGCTGAAGCCACCGCCGCGATTGAATCCGCGATAGATTCAGCCGCGTTAGAGAAGCTGCGCGTCGAATGGCTGGGCAAAAAAGGGCGTGTCACAGACCTTTTGAAATCGCTTGGCCAGTTAGATGCTGCCGAGCGACCCAAAGTCGGTGCCGAGATCAATGCCGTCAAACAGCTCCTCAACGAGCAGATCAGCGAACGTAAAGAGACGCTTCAGCAGGCCGCGATAGCGTCGCAGTTAGCGGCGGAGGCACTCGATGTCACCTTGCCGGGGCGACGCGAAGATTTGGGCGCGCTGCATCCGATCACCCGCACGATCGAGCGCATGGCAGGTTATTTTGCTGCGCTGGGTTTCGAGGTGGTCGAAGGGCCCGAGATCGAAGACGACTATCACAACTTCGAGGCCCTCAATATTCCTGCGCATCACCCAGCACGGGCTATGCACGATACCTTCTACATTGACGACACCCATGTATTGCGCACCCATACTTCAGGCGTACAGGTGCGCACCATGGAGACACGGGAGCCCCCGCTAAGGGTGATTTGCCCTGGCAGAGTCTATCGCTGCGACTCTGACTTGACTCATTCGCCTATGTTTCATCAGGTTGAGGGATTGCTGATCGATGAGAATGTCAGCTTCGGTCAGCTGAAGGGCATTATTCAGGACTTCCTGCACGCGTTCTTTGAGCAAGATGCGTTGGCGGTTCGCTTCCGTCCTTCTTATTTTCCCTTTACCGAGCCCTCGGCAGAGGTGGATATCCAGTGCGTGAAGTGCGCGGGTGAGGGTTGCCGCATTTGTAGCGGCACCGGTTGGTTGGAGGTGATGGGCTGCGGCATGGTGCACCCGCGAGTGTTGGAAATGAGCGGCGTTGATACTGAGCGCTTTCAGGGTTTTGCTTTTGGCATGGGCGTAGAGCGCTTGGCCATGTTGCGCTATGGCATCGGTGACTTGCGGCTCAATTTCGAGAATGACCTGCGCTTTCTCGCGCAGTTCCGGTGAGGTGGTAGCGTGATTCTCTCTGAAAACTGGTTACGTGAGTGGGTGAACCCCGACCTCGACGTTGAGGCGCTGGCGCACACGCTCACGATGGCGGGTTTGGAAGTTGATGCGGTGACACCCTTGGCGGACGGTCTCAATGGCGTCGTCGTGGCGGAGATCGTCTTGGCTGAACCGCACCCCGATGCTGACAAGCTGCGCGTTTGCAGCGTCAACACCGGCACTGAGACGGTACAGATCGTTTGTGGCGCACCGAATGCCGCGGCCGGGCTCAAGGCGCCATTGGCGCAGCCCGGCGCGAAGCTGCCCGGCGGCATCAAAATCAAAAAGGCCAAGCTGCGTGGCGTCGAATCTCAGGGCATGCTGTGCTCCGGTGCCGAGTTAAACCTATCAGAAGACCATGACGGGCTCCTCGCACTGGCGGCGGATGCGCCGGTCGGTGCGCCGATTGAAGACTATCTCGATCTCAACGATCGACTGATTGAAATTGGCCTGACACCCAACCGGGCTGATTGTCTCAGCATCGCGGGTGTGGCTCGTGACTTGGCAGTGGTCACGGAGACCGCGTTGAGTGCGCCTGCCATTGAGGCTGTGCCAGCGTCGATTGATGAAACGCTGCCCGTCGAGGTCACAGCGCCGTCTGATTGCCCGCGTTATCTGGGGCGCGTCATTCGCGATGTCGATGTTTCCAGACCAACGCCACTTTACATGGTCGAGCGATTGCGCCGTGCCGGCATCCGGTCGATCGATGCGGTGGTAGATGTCACCAATTACGTGATGCTCGAGCTTGGCCAGCCTTTGCATGCCTTTGATCTCGACGCGCTGGAAGGGGGCATAAGGGTACGAAAGGCCCAGGTCGAGGAGCGCATCACGTTGCTTGATGGTGAGGAGCGTGTGCTCACGCCGGATACTTTGGTCATTGCGGATCACCAGAAAGCCCTGGCCATGGCGGGCATCATGGGCGGAGAGGGCAGCGGTATTAGTACCGGAACCCGTCACCTCTTTCTCGAGGCCGCGTTTTTTGCCCCTGAACTGATGGCCGGTCGGGCGCGCCACTATGGCTTGCACACCGATGCGTCCCATCGTTACGAGCGGGGCGTGGACCCCGAGCTGGCCTATCAGGCCGTCGAGCGCGCGACACAACTATTCCTTGAGTGTGTCGGCGGCGAGGCTGGGCCAGTTGTCGATATCACGTCTGAGGCGGATTTGCCCCGGCGCGAGCCTGTCACCCTGAAAGCTAGCTCCATCCAACGGATGTTGGGCATCGACCTGGCTGCCAATGAGGTCACGCGTATCTTTGAAGGCTTGGGTTTTACCGTAAAGGCCGATGCAGACAGCGGTAGCTGGCTTTGCACCGCACCCAGTTGGCGCTTTGATATGGGCCGCGAAGCTGACTTACTTGAGGAGATTGCGCGCATTCACGGTTACGACAACATTCCCGTTGAACCCGTGCGTGGCGCGGCGTCAGCCGGTGCTCTAGCAGAGTCTGCATTATCACAGTCAGTGATCAAGCAGCGGCTGGTCGCTCGGGGATTCAACGAGGCCATCACCTTTAGCTTTGTGAGCCCGGAGCTTCAGCAGCTCATAGACCCGGAGATCGAGCCGGTCGCACTCAAAAATCCGATCTCCAGTGACCTCGCCGTCATGCGCACCTCACTGATTCCAGGGTTGCTGGGTGCTGCTGCTCACAATCTCAATCGCCAGCAAAATCGAGTACGGTTGTTTGAGACAGGATTGCGTTTTATGCCCGGCCAACAGCTGGCGCAAACACCCATGCTCGCTTTGCTGCTGTGCGGTCGCCGGATGCCCGAGGGTTGGTCATCGAGTGCTAAATCGGTCGACTTCTTCGACATGAAGGGTGAGATTGAGGCGCTGTTGCAGGCCGCCGATCAAACGCTGGCATTCCGTTCGGCAGTGAGGCCCGGTTTACATGATGGGCAGACCGCAGAAATCCTGCTCGGAGACGAGGTCATAGGCATCATGGGGCGCATTCACCCGCGCACAGCAAGCCACATGAACCTGCCCGAGCAGACGCTGGTTGCCGAGCTTATATTGGCCTCGGTAGCGAGCCGGGTGTTGCCGGATTATCAGGAGATTTCAAAG
>Ga0255769_10006798_pt1 | contig 10295 bp, 9 predicted proteins | sample 041ome_9_FD_179637 | JGI IMG/M metagenome (GOLD analysis project Ga0255769, IMG submission 179637) | Coastal salt marsh microbial communities from the Groves Creek Marsh, Skidaway Island, Georgia - 041413US metaG (version 2) | ecosystem: Environmental > Aquatic > Marine > Intertidal zone > Salt... | reverse complement strand
TATGCGCTGGAACATCCCTCCGCCCCGGAGACCACCCGGGCCGATCTCTCTGCATGGGCGGTGCAGGAGGGGCTGGTGCAAACACCCTCCCCCTAGGCACCGCCAAAGGGTCGCCCGCCCAGGCCGGGACTATTCGCCCGAACCCGCGAAGACCTCCTGATAGAACTGCAGTTTCGCCGGGGGCAGCACGGGCGCCGCCCCGATGAAACCGCTGAAGATCATGATGCGGTCGTCCGCCTCGGGCCAGCGCGGCAGACCGGGCCCGTTGGGGTCGCCGGTGGTGATGAAGTTGACCCAATAGTCCGAAACCTGGTCGGCCAGCTCGCGATCCAGCGCCGTCCACGGTCGATCCATCACTTCAAGGTTGTTGAAGGTGTAGGGCATCTCGGCCGAGTGGAAAGCCTGATACTGCGGATGCTCCGGCCAGGGAATCCCGCGCGCGAAAAAATAGCCGTAGTCCGGGGCATCCCCGCGCGCCTGCGACCAGGCCCAGAGCGCCGCGCGGTTCGCATCACGCTGGGACTGCACGTCGGCCGTCCCCGCCTCTTCGTCATTGGCGGCTGGATACAATTGCAGGAAGGCGTCGGCTCGCTCGCCGTACATGCGTTGCGCGCGGGTCTGCAGGGCCGCCACGGTACTGCGGCCGTAATCCGCGCGGGAGCTGGCTTCATCCGCCGTCCAGCCCGCCAGGGCCGGCACGTCGATCGCACGCCCGGCCGCAGCCGCGGCGGCGACGTCCTCCGGCACAAACCAACCGTCCACGATGGGACGGAAACGATAGTTGTTCGCCGCGTAGCGGGCATAGAGCTCCTCGGCCGACAAGGCCCGCAGGTCGGCGAGGGACGGCGCTCCGATCGCCTCGGCAAAGGCGGTGCCCTGGGCTTCCGCCGCGGCCAGATCCATGGCCGGCGACCCGGGACGCCACGGTCCGCTCTGAATGATCATGCGGTCAAAGGTGCCCGCCGCCGCAGGGGCGGCGGTCAGCGCATGGATCGCCCCCGCGCCCGCTGATTGGCCGCCGACGGTGATGTTGGCCGGATCACCGCCGAAGGCCGCAATGTTGCGGCGCACCCATTCCAACGCCGCCACGCAGTCCATCAGCGCGTAATTGCCCGACGCACCGTGCGGTGACTCGGCCGAGAGCTCCGGATGCGCCAGAAAGCCAAACACGCCCAGGCGGTAGTTGATCGTCACCACGATTACCCCTTTCCGAGCCAGCCCCTCGCCGTCATAGAGGGCGACTTCGCCCGACCCGCTGAAATAGGCGCCGCCATGAATCCAGACCATGACCGGCAATTGCTCGTCGGTGTCGGTCGCCGGTGTCCAGATGTTCAACGCCAGACAATCCTCCGCGACCTCGTTGCGCAGCATGAATTCCCAGGTCCAGGGCAGAAATTCACGCCGGAGCTCCTGCATGCAACTCGCGCAAAACGTGTCGGCCGCCCTTACGCCTTCCCACGCCGGACGCCGGGCCGGCGGCTTCCACCGCAGTTCCCCCACCGGGGCAGCCGCGTAGGGAATCCCGAAGTAACCGGTGACACCGTCGGTTCCCGTCGTGGTGCCGGTGACCAGGCCCGATTCCACCCGTACCGGGGTCGTGGGCGTGAGCTCAGCCGCCCGCAGGGCGGTCAACGGGAATAGACAAGCTAGGCAGACGGAAAGCAGGCGGGGATTCATAAGCAGCAGGATAAGCGAGGCTGAGCCCTAGGTCACGGCCGGAAGCAGCGCAGTGCGCGCCTCCTTGATCGTTAATCGCCTTCCGGAGAAAAGCGGCTTCCCCTCGACGCCCTCGCCCGCTCCACTGCTGCTTCACCCCACCACCCCGATCTCGTCATGCATATTCCCCGCCCGCGGCGTTTCGCCGCCCTGCTGCTGGCCGGCGCCCTTGCCACCGCCGGTTGGTCACAGGAAACCCCATACGAACTCGGTCCCGATTCCTTTCCGCAGGACGGCGTGCCGACCGGCCGGTTGATCGAGGCGACCTACGTCTGCCCCGAATCGAGCCCGTTCTACCCCGGCACCGAGCGCACCTACTGGGTCTACATTCCGGCGCAATACGACGGCAGCGCACCCGCCGCCCTCATGGTCTTCAACGACGGCGGCGGCTACGCCCGGCTCGATGGTCACACCCGCGTGCCCACCGTCTTCGACAACCTCATCCACCGCGGCGAGATGCCGGTCACCATCGGCGTGTTCCTCAACCCCGGCATCGTGCCTCCCGCCCGGCCAAACGCCGTCGCCCGTCGCAACCGCTCCTATGAATACGACACCATGTCCGATACCTACGCCCGGTTCCTCATCGAGGAGTTCCTGCCCATGGTGGCGGCGGAGTATGATGTCCGTATTACGGAAAATCCCGACCTGCGCGGCACGGGCGGGCTCAGCACCGGTGGCATCGCGGCCTTCACCGTCGCTTGGGAACGCCCCGACAGCTTCCGCAAGGTGATCTCCTACATCGGCACGTTCGTCGACATCCGCCACGGCGACACCTACCCCGGCCTCGTCCGCAAGACCAATCTCAATGCCCACCCCAACCTGCGCGTCTACCTGCAGGACGGCACCAACGACCTCGACAACAACCACGGCAATTGGCCGCTTGCCAACCGGGCCATGGCCGCCGCCTTCGCCTACGTGGGCATCGACCACCACCTCGAGATCGGCGACGGCAGTCACAACGCCAACCACGGTAGCAGTATCTTCCCCGACGCCATGCGCTGGCTGTGGCGCGATTGGCAGGAGGCCTCTCCATGAAAACGCTTCGCTCGCTCACCCTGCTCGCCGGCCTGATCGGCACCGCGGTCGCCACCTTCGCCCAGGACCTGCCGCTCCGTCAGATCCTCGACGGCACCGAGTCTTGGGAACTCATTTCGGAAGGTCATCGCTTCACCGAGGGCCCCACCGCCGACCGGCACGGCAATGTCTACTTCGTCGACTATCCGACCAGCCAGATCTTCCACGTCGACCACGCCACCAAGGAGGTCACCCTCTTCGCCACCGATTCGCAGCGGACCGGCGGCATGATGATCGGTCCCGACGGTCTGCTCTACGCCGCCCAGGCCGCCGCCAAGCGCATCGTGGCCTATGACACGACGGACGCGTCGTTCACCGTCATCGCCGAAGGCATGGACGTGAACGATCTCGTGGTCGCCGGCGACGGTTCAATCTGGTTCACCGACCCGCCCGCCGGCCGCATCTGGTATGTCAGCCCCGACCGCACGGTGATCAAGCCGGTCGCCGAAAACCTTCGCCCCAACGGCATCATCCTCTCCCACCGCGAGGGCACCATCGTCACGACGGACGCCAACCGCACCGCGCTCTGGGCCTTCCGCGCCGAGCTCGACGGCTCGCTCACCGCCGGGGTGCCCTCCTTCGGTCCGGTTGAGCTCGCCTACGGCACCCTGCTGCCCGAATCCGACGGCCTCACCGTTGACACCCAGGACCGCGTCTATGTCGGCACCCGCGCCGGCATCCAGGTTTTCGATACCGAGGACCGTTACAGCGGAACCATCAAGGTGCCCGATCGCGGCCGACGCGCCGCCAACCTGACCTTCGGCGGCCCCGACTATTCGTGGCTCTACATCGCTCAGCAGGACAAGGTCTACCGCATCAAGACGCAGACCACGGGCCTGCCCTACTGGGCCCGCGACTACGAAGCGATGGACCGCGAGCGCGCCGAACGCATCCGCCGCTTCCGCGAAGCCCAAGCCCAGCGCCAGCGCGAAGCCGCCGGCAACTGAGTTGCCCCGAGTTCAAGATCGTCGCCTGCAGCTGTCCCATTTCCGGGACGGCGGTTTCCCAGCATCGCGGGGGCGAAGACCTGGGGACGATTTCCTCATATTTTTTATCCATCTATTGATGAATCACTTATCATCAAATTAGTCCGGCTTGCACAGCCCTTGCAAAGTGTCTGGTCAAACCTCGCTAACGACCAGACTCATGGACATTCCCCGGCCCTCCCAGGCGAAAGCCAAACGCAAGAAGCGCATCACCATGATCGTGGTGGCTGTGCTCGCCCTCGGTGGCATCACCTTCGGGCTTTCGCAGCTCAAGCCCGCCGCCCCCACCGTTGATCGCAACCTCGTATGGGTCGGCACGGTCGAGCGCGGTCCGATGGTCCGCCAGGTCCGCGGCCTCGGCACCCTCGTCCCGGAGAACATCCGCTGGGTCGCCGCCAGCACCCAGGCCCGCGTGGAGACCATCATCATTCGTCCCGGCGCCTTCGTTGAGCCGGGCACGCTCATTCTCGAACTCTCCAATCCCGACGTCATGCAAGCCGCCGAGACCGCCGAGTCCTCCCTGCAGGCCGCCCAGGCTCAGCTCGTCAACACCCGCGTGCAAATCGAGAGCGGCCTGCTGCAGGCCGAGTCCAACGCCGCCAGCGCCAAGGCCGCCTACGAGCAGGCCCGCCTGCGCTACGAGGTAAACAAGGAACTTTTCGCCGACGGCCTGGTATCCACCCTCGAACTCGAGCTCTACAAGATCACGGCGGAGGAGGCGGAGACCCGGCACCAGATCGAGCAGAAGCGCTACGCGTTCGCCCAGGAGTCCATCAAGCCGCAGCTGGCGGTGCAGGAGGCCGAGGTCGCCCGCCTCGAGGCCCAGGCCCGCCTCCGCCAGTCCGAGGCCGACGCCCTTCACGTCCGTGCCACCATGGCCGGAGTCCTTTCCGCCCTGCCGGTCGAGGTCGGTGCCCAAGTGCAGCCCGGCCAGAACCTCGCCTACCTGCAGGTGCTGCTGATCTCCGCCCGGGATAAGCTCGAGTGGGAACAGTCGCTTGCACCCGCGACGGCAAACCTGTCCGCAACCGTCGCCCCGCTGGCGAGTGTGATTCTTGCCCGGGCCGAGGCCCGGCTCGCCGGCGGCGACTGGGGCACCATCCGTCTCTACACCGAGGACGGCACCCCGACGGTCGATGAGTCGAGCCTGCTGACCGCCGAACTGGAATTCAAACCGGGCCAGCAACTGCAGCCCCCGCACCAGCATGCGGAGGAAGAACTGCAATACGTCATCGCAGGCGTCGGCACGTGGTTTCTCAACGGCGTGGAAACGCCGATCCAGCCGGGCGACCTCATGTATGCGAAGCCGTGGGACTGGCACGGCATCTCCAATGTCAACAGCGACACCCAGCTGCGCTTCCTCGTCGTCAAATGGCGCGTCCGGGACAGCGCGGTCGCCGGTACACCACCGGAGGACTGAGGATGGGTTGCGCCTATTTGGCCGCAGGAAGACTTGGCTTCAGAACGGCCAACGTTCAGCCGCGATCGGCGTCGCCGACATCGGGTTCGAAGCAGGCCGCGATGGCCTGAAGGGCTTCGTTCTCATCCGTGCCGTCGGCTTCGATCAGCACCGACGCGTTCAGGGTCGCACAGAGAATGACCAGTCCAAGCACACTGGTCGCCTCGGAAACGCGGTTGCCGAGGCGCAGACGAATGGTGGCGTGGAAACGCTGGGCCACCCGCGCGATGCGACCGGCCGGTTGAAGGTGCAGACCGTGCTGCCAAGGCACGCGAACGTGGGTCTTTTCCATGGAGGGAGTGGTTACCGGGGTTAGACGCCAAAAGGCGCCGCAGGTTCAATGGCAGGGCCGCCGGCGAGGCGTCCCTACCTTTGGGCGTCTGCTGCTTCGCTTGGCAGCCCAATTCCGCTTATAGTTCCGCCAGGGCGATCAGGTAGTCGACGTAGGAGCGGACGGCGCCGTCGTAACCCTGGATGTTCGGGTTCTCCGACTCGATAACGTAGAACTCATCGGGCGCGTGGGCCCGCGTGCCGTAGCCCATGCCGAAGTGACCGGCGGGCAGATTGAGGGGAGGATCGGTGAAGACGAAACCCGGATAAGAGCCGGCCAGGCGCGGCCAGAGCAACGGCTCGATGCCGTAGCCATTGAGCACCTTGACCATGGCCTGGATCACCTCGGAATCCTGGTCCGTGGTGGTCGGGTTGTAGCCGCCGGTCACATTGATATCAATGTCGCCGAAACCCTGGGCCTCGAGGTGGGCACGTAGCTTTGCCACCGCCTCGTCGGCGGTCATGTTCGGCACCAGTCGCAGGTCAAGTTTGGCGGCCGCCTTGTAGGGCAGGATCGTCTTGCCGCCCGGCCCGGTGTAACCGCCGTAGATGCCCTCGATGTTGACGGTGGGCTGCGACACGAGTCGCTCGAGCGCCTCGAGAAACGGCAGGTCGTCGATCCACACCTGCGCACCTGAGGCGACCTTGTATTGCATCTCGTTCTGCCGCTGGGCGGCGACCGCGATGAGTTCCTTCTCCTCCGGCAGCAACGGCCGGACATTCGCCATGTAATCGTCGATCGCCGGCGTGTTGCCGTCGGGAGTGACCAGCGTCTGCAGGGCCTGGACCAGCCGCCAGACCGGGCTGTCGATCATGGCCTTGTAGGAAGAGTGGGTGTCACGCATTGGACCGCGGCCCCACAGCAGCCCGCTGGAGGTCAGCTCGAGTTCCACCACGCCCTTGGCGCCGAGGTTGATGGTCACGTTGCCGTCGAGGCCCTGCAATGCATGCGGGAGCATCACTCCCACGCACTTCGACAACGCGGCCTGCACGTCGGGCCGCAAGGCGATCTGGCGGACGTTGGGGGAGGCGATTTCCTCCTCGCCTTCCGCCACCAGCACGAGGTTGACGGGCAGCTGCTGGCCCGTGGCTTGAAAGGCGTGCAGCGCGGCAAGGAAGGCGGACTCGGGGCCCTTCTGGTTCACGGCGCCACGGCCCATGACCATGGTGCCGAGGCCGGGGCGTTCGACCAACGCGGCATCGAGCGGCGGCGACGACCACTCGCTGGCGTCGAACTGCTTCACGTCATACATGAAGTAGATGCCCAGCGTCTTTTCAGCCCCGGCATCAAGCGTGGCGAAGACCCCCGGTTTGCCGTCGGTCGGCACGACCTCGACATGCTGGAAACCGGCGTCGCGCAGCAGCTCCGCCATGTATTCCGGTCCCTCGGGAAACCCGCGGTCCTCGGCGGCAATGGACGGCAGCCGGATCCAGTTCTGGAGACGTGCCACCGCCTCGTCGTGATTCGCCGCAATCGCGGCGTCGATGGCGGCCAAGTCGATCTCGGCCACGCAGGTTGAGGTGATGAGCCCCGCCGCCAATCCGGCGGCCCCAAGCAAGGATGTTCGCGTCACGCGACGTAAGCTGCGCCCGGCAATTCCGGGCGCAAATGCGAAACCGGTTATGAATGCGATTCAGGTGCCGAGACAGGAGCGAACGACAGAACCCGCAGCGCCCCGATGCGGCCCAGCCGTGAGGTCCCTTCGGGGCGCGGGCAGCACGCTCAATGGTCCAGCACGGAGCCGTCGAAGTCGTCCCACATGGTCGGGAACTCCCACTCGGGCACGTTGGCTTCGTTGTCCTCGAGGGCGGGATCGAGTTCGAGGCCGAGACCCGGGCCGTCGCAGTTGCCGGCGAGGGTGATGGCGCCCTCCTCCATTGTCAGCGGCTTGGTGATGTAGCTCTTGCCGAGATAGGTGCGCTCCACGCCGTCGTCCGGCGCCGCCTGCAGGTTGGGCAGCTCGTGGCACAGGAAGTTCGGAATGGTCGCACAGACGTGCATCGAGGCGACCGCGCCCACGATGCCTTCCTTGGCGTGCGGCAGCATGGCCGCGTAATGCGCCTCGGCCAGCGTGGCGATCGCCTTCAGCTCGGTGATGCCACCGCAATGCGTGATGTCGGGCTGCAGCAGGGAAGCGGCCTTCAGTTCCAGCAGCTCACGGAACTGCCACTTGGTGACCATGCGCTCGCCGGTGGCGAAAGGTACATGGGTCTTCTTCTGCATCTCCGCCATGAGCGGCAGGTTTTGGAACTGGATCGGCTCCTCGAAGAACCACGGATCAAACTGCTCCATCGCCTTGATGATCTGCATCGCCGCCTGCGGCTGGTGGTCGCCGTGCATCTCGATGCCGATGTCAAAGTCCGGACCGGTGGTCTCGCGAATGGCGCGGATCTGCTCGACGAAGCCCTCAATGAAATAGGGATTCTCCGAATAGCGCGACAGTCGGCCGCGGCTGCTGGTGATGCCCACCTTCATCGACTTGTAGCCCTCGGCCATGACCTTCTTCGTGCCCTCCACGCTGCCGGCCTGGCCGTAGCAGCGAATGCGGTCACGGGTGGGGCCGCCGAGCAGTTCATAGACCGGCACGCCCAACGCCTTGCCCTTGATGTCCCACATCGCGATGTCGACCGCCGACAGCGCGCTCGTGAGCACGATGCCGCCACGGTAGAAGGCATGGCGGTACATCGCCTGCCAATGGTGCGCGGGCCGACGCGGGTCCTTGCCGATGAGATACGGCTCCAGCTCCTTGATCGCCGCGATGACAGTTGGGATGCGGCCCTCGACCGTGCCCTCCCCCAGACCGATGATGCCGGCGTCGGTGTGCATGCGGATGAAGATCGTACGCAGCGTGTGGACCGGGATGATGTCGATCTTGGTGATCTTGATGTCGTCGCGGGGGTCGATCATCGCGCGCGACTCGTTCATCGGCTGCGGAGCTTGGGCGTGGGTCAACCGCTCGGTGGCCAGCAGGCCGGCCATGCCAATGGTCATTTTCTTCAGCCAGTTGCGACGGGAGGACGGGGTAAGGTGCTCGGGGTTCACAGGGCGTGAGCTTGGCGGGTCCCGGAGGGTGGTTCAACGCGCCGGGGCACGGGTTTCGTTCCCGTTGAGCGACCCAGGCGAACCGGTTGCACGAGCCCGCTTTCCCAATTCCGGGACGATGATTTCCCGCGAGCGCGCGGGGAGCCATTGAACCGGTCTAACAATAATTACGCATCACCTTAATAAACAAATACCTGTGCGCCTCATTCACCCGTGGCACAACGCGTGCATCCTGCGCGGATTCGATCCTCCATCGCCACCATGCGCATCGCCCTTCGCTCCCTGCTCAAGACGCCCGGTTTCACCCTCGTCGCCATTCTCACCATCGCCATCGGCATCGGCGCCAACACGGTTCTCTTCAGCGTGTTCAACACCGTGGTGCTGCAGCCGCTCAATTTTCCCGACTCCGGCCGACTGGTCCGCGCCTGGGTTGACGACCCGACCGGCAACTTCTCCGCCCCGGCCGCTTCCTGGCCGAAGTACGAGCACTACCGCGATCACGCGACGTCGTTCGAGGAGCTGTCCGCGGCGACCTTTCACAATGCCACGCTGACCGGTAACGGCGACGCCGAGCAGCTCAACGGCCTTGCCGTCACCTCCAACTTCCTCCGTCTGCATCGCCTGCCGGTCGCCCGCGGCCGCGACTTTACCGCCGAGGACGACGTCATCGGCGGCCCCAACGTGGCCATCATCACCCATGAGCTGTGGCAGAACCGTTTCGCCGGCCGGCCCGCCATCCTCGGCGACGGCAAGGTGCTGCTGCACCTGGACCACTACGATTACGCGCCGTTGCGACAGCTGGCCGAGGGCGGCTGACCCATCATCATCGGGACGGGTGGCATGAATAAGTTTCACCCTTATCCCGCTTTACCCGCTCGGGAGTGAAGGACAGGCTGGGTTAACCCCTGCGGCCTGCCCCTTGGCCGCGTCACATCCATTCCCCAAACCCCTCATGCCTACGCTTCGCTTCCGTGCGTGGCGCATGGTTGCGGTCGCGGTTACCCTGGCCGTCACTGCATCCGGTGCCTCTTCGCGCCCCGATTATTCCGCGTGGCAGTGGTTCAACCACTACTACGAAAACCCCCAGCCCGAGCTGTTCGTGGAATCCATGTTCGAGCTGAGCCGCAACGGCCACTTCGAACAACCGTATCAGATTTCCGTCGCCCTCGGGTTTATCACCAGCCTGTTGCGCCAGAATCCCGATCGCGTCGACGAGTGGCTGCTCTACTGTCGGGCCCTGCCGGAACGCCACCAGCGCCTGGTTTTCGCCGCGCTCTGGTATGCCGGTCACCCCAAGGGAACGGAAATTCTGCAGACCTACGCCGAAACGACGGAGAACCCGCGCCTGCGCACCCTGCTGGAGGGCCTGCTGGCCTCGTCGTCGAGTTTTGATCAGGCGCAGGTGAACACCTCCCTTTCGCTGCATGTCCAATGGGGCGTCTTCCTCGCCACCGGAGACCAGGCGCCCCTGCAGGCGATCTTCGCCGCGGTCGGGGACAACCACCAGATTCCGCTGCAACTGCGCTGGCAATTAATGCAGGACGCCGCCCGTCACGAACGGGTGCGCGATTATTGCGAGCAACTCGCCGAGCACGAACCCGGGCTGCTGGGCGAAGTCATGCGCACCGTGCTGCTGGAACATGCCGCCGCAGCCCCCCGGTTCTGAGCAGCCTGCAGCCGGGGGACC
>Ga0255769_10006790_pt1 | contig 10306 bp, 10 predicted proteins | sample 041ome_9_FD_179637 | JGI IMG/M metagenome (GOLD analysis project Ga0255769, IMG submission 179637) | Coastal salt marsh microbial communities from the Groves Creek Marsh, Skidaway Island, Georgia - 041413US metaG (version 2) | ecosystem: Environmental > Aquatic > Marine > Intertidal zone > Salt... | reverse complement strand
TAATCCAATATTTGATGGAGCTAAAGGTGAAGAATTAATTTCACCTGGTGTTTGTCTTCCAGCATGAGAAATTTGCATCCATAACTGTGTATTATTTTTTGTTCCTGCTGCCGACCATGCTTTAAGAGCATCATACTGATCTTTATAATTATTCTGATCTATAACAACATTTGCAGGACCTTCAATGTTTCTTCGATCAACCTGAACATTACCAGTTAACAAGATACCCATATCGCCATCAGCCCATCTATCGTATAGATTTGCATGTCCTTGATGAGCTAAATTATTACCTTTTGCAATTCGTTCTGTCATAGCTGCTTTGCAAACGCGATTTTTAACAACCTGACCACATGGCAAAGTAAAAGATTCTTTGATTAAGTTTGACATTGATTATCTCCCAAAAGATATTAAGTATATCTTAAATGAAATATTAGATGGTGGGCCCGGGAGGACTCGAACCTCCGACCAATGGATTATGAGTCCACTGCTCTAACCAACTGAGCTACAGGCCCCTTCAATCGATGATATCGAATAAAGAACGAGCAATTATATAAGAATATATAATTTAGGGAAGCTTTTATCTCTTGAGAATTTTTTAAATACGTTATTATTAGCAAATGATTAATCTTGATGGAATACAACCCTTTGCCGAAGGCGGTAATAGAAGATGTTATGTGCATCCTGAAAATAACTATCGCTGCCTGAAAGTTACTATTCAAAATCAATCAAAGAAAGCCAAGCAAGATGCTCCTTGGTATAAAAAATTTAGAAGTGAATCCACGTTTGATGATAATATTCGTGAACAAAAAGCCTATTCTCAGAGGTCTTTAAAAAAAGATAATCCTGATAAATGGAAACATCTTGCCCAATGGTACGGGATGGTTGAAACTTCCCTTGGACCAGCATCTGAAACAGATTTAATAAGAGATAATCAAAATAATATTGCTATTACATTAGAAAAATACCTCTTTACTTATGGTATGACTGATGAGATTCAAAAGGCTATTAAAGAATTTGAAACATGGTTAAGATCATCTTTGGTATTAACAAAGAATATTATTCCTCACAATATTGTTCTTGGTTATGAGGGTGGAAAAATTGTATTAAAAATTATCGACGGTCTTGGTTCTAAATCTTACCTACCTCTAACTCAAATCAGTGACTTTTTTGCAAGAAGGTATGTAGAAAGAAGAATCCAGTTAATGCAATCAAGAATTAACTGGGACTTAACCGGTAGAAAAGGTAATTGGAAATAAAATTAGTCGTCTAAGAAACTTTTTAGATGACTTGATCTGCTAGGATGTCTCAACTTTCTTAAAGCTTTTGCTTCAATCTGTCTTATTCTTTCTCTAGTAACATCAAACTGTTTGCCAACTTCTTCCAATGTATGATCGGTATTCATACCTATACCGAATCTCATTCTAAGTACTTTTGCTTCTCTTGCAGTTAATGATGCTAAAACATCATCGGTTGCAAAGTGAAGACTATCTTCAGTAGCATTTTCTAATGGAGACTCTATAACAGTATCTTCAATAAAATCACCTAAGCTTGAATCTTCATCATCTCCAATTGGCGTTTCAGTGGAAATAGGTTCCTTGGCAATTTTTAAAACTTTTCTTACCTTATCCTCTGGCATATCAAGCTCTTTACTTAACTCTTCAGGAGTTGGCTCTCTGCCCATATCTTGCATCATCTGACGAGATACTCTATTGAGCTTGTTAATAGTCTCAATCATGTGAACTGGAATTCTGATTGTTCTGGCTTGGTCAGCAATGGATCTTGTTATAGCCTGTCTAATCCACCATGTTGCATAGGTAGAAAACTTGTATCCTCTTCTATACTCAAATTTATCAACAGCCTTCATAAGACCGATATTGCCTTCTTGAATTAAATCAAGGAACTGAAGTCCTCTATTGGTATATTTTTTAGCAATTGATATTACAAGCCTAAGGTTTGCTTCAACCATATCTTTTTTGGCTCTTCTCATCTTGGTTTCACCCATAGTCATGCTTCGATTGATTTCTTTAATTTCTTTTACACTTAGGCCAACTCTTTGCTCAAGATCGATGATGTCTTTTTGAGCAATTACAACATCTTGTTTTACTTTTTCAAGAAGATCTTTTTTATATTTTTTCTCTTTCATTAAAGAGTCAACCCATCTAACTTTTGTTAGATTTTCTGCATAGCTTGCTAAAAAGTCTTTTCTTGGCATGCGTGCATTTCTTACAAGCTGCTCTTGAATAGATTTTTCTTTTTCTCTAATTCTGCTCAAGCCTGATCTGGCTATTGCGGCAATATCATCAAACATTCTTGGACTAAACTTGAGGAACTGAAATATTTCACCTAATTTTTTATATTCAGCATTGGCCTCTTTTGAGTGTCTACCTTTAGATTCAATAACTTTTAAAGTTTTATTGTATTGACGTTTAAGGTTTGTCATTCTTCTTTGGACTTCTTGCATGTCCGGACCTGAAGATGCTTCTTCATCTGACTCTTCAGCTGCCTCAGCTTCTTCTTTTGCTCTTTGACTGCCAGGACCTGCTGATGGTACTTCTTCCATCTCCTCTAAGAATCCGGTTAGAAAATCATTAATTTTTTTCTCACCATCTTTGACCATTTGATGATACTCAATGACATACTCAACTGTTTTAGGATAATAAACACTTGCGGCAAGCAAATCCCTCATACCCTCTTCAATTCTTTTTGCAATCTCAATTTCGCCTTCACGAGTTAATAGATCAACGGTACCCATTTCTCTCATGTACATACGAACTGGATCAGTAGTTCTGCCTGTTTCATTTTCAACGGCTGCAAGAGCTTCAGCAGCTTGTTCTAAGGCTATATCATCTGAATCTTCTGACTCTGCTAGTAATAAATCATCTGCATCCGGAGCAGTTTCATGGACTTGAAGGCCCAAATCATTGATCATTCCAATAATTTCATCTACCTGATCAGGATCAGATATATCTTCAGGCAAATGATCATTAACATCTGCATAGGTTAAGTAGCCTTGCTCTCTTCCCTTTTCAATAAGTTCAGCTATCTTTGAACCTTTTTTACTTAATTTATCCACGAATTCTTGTACTCCAAATGTATTAGCTCTATTTGGTGATTAATTTCATTATTTCAATCTATTTTGAGCTTAAATTTTTTAATAAAATCTGATCTTCTTCTGACATTACATCCTTTTTCAGGATTATCTGTTGTAGTTCTCTTTTTTCAGCAGATGTTATTTCCTGCATATTATACTTTTCTTTTAATGTTTCCTGCCTATCTTTTTCAGATTTTGAAATTATATCAATACAATCATTAAGCATTTTTTTTGCATTTTCCTCTGATAGTTTTATCTCAGAAACTAATGCTTCTCCAAATAGATTTTTTATTTTTTCATTTTCTATTTGTTCAAAAAGTATTGAAGGTGATGCTGTTGGGTTATCTTTATAAAAGTTCCTAACAGCATGTAAAAATAAAAATCTTGAATCTTTTGCAATCAGATTAAAAGACCTTTCACAAGCTAACTTAGGATATTGAATTAAAGCTGTGAAGACGCCTAAAACTGACTTTCTAATGACAGAGGCTGAAACTTTTTTTATCGGCTCTTCTTGTTTTACATTTTCTGGGACTATATTAACAACTCCGTTAAGTAATTTCCCAAAATCCAAATCACAAATATGCCCAATCTCACTGGTATAAGCCTCTCTTAATGTTGGATTTACGATTTTATCAACCAAAGGAACTGCAAACTGAGCAACCCTTGACCTTCCCTCAATTGATGAAAGATCGTCTTGTTTCTTGATGGTATCTAAGAAGTATTCTGAAAAAGTGATAGCTTCATCTGCTAGCTTTAAAAAAGCATCTTTGCCTTTATTCTTTATAAAACTATCTGGATCATCGCCTGGCTTTAAAAATATAAAGCTCATCCGCACATCCTCTCTAAGCAAAGGTAAGGCATTCTCGACTGCTCTCCACGATGCCTTTTGACCGGCCTCATCTCCATCAAACACAACAAAAATATCATTGGTATAACTTAAAATTTTACGAAGTTGTTCTGGAGTAAAAGCAGTACCAGAGGAAGCAATAGCATTTTTAATTCCGTATTGGTTCAATCCAATAACATCCATATAGCCCTCAACTAAAAAAAGAGATTTGGGCCTTTTTTCTATAAGTCTTGCCTCATATAGACCATAAAGTTCATATTTTTTCTTATATGTTTTTGTTTCAGGTGAATTTAAATATTTTGCCTGATTGTCCTTATCAGCAATCAGCCTCCCTCCAAAAGCTATATGCTCTCCTTTAATATTTCTTATCGGGAACATTAATCTATCCCTGAAACGATCGTACATCTCCCCGTTATCATTAGTGCCAAAAAGACCAGAATCTTCTAGATCATTTTGGTCATATTGTGGAGACAAGATGCTATGGAGTGATGGATTTTTTTCCATTGAATAGCCTAACTCAAAAAATTTTGCAGTTTCGCCACTTATTCCTCTAGCTTTTAAATAGTCAACTGCATTTTTTCCTCTTGGTCCCTTTAGTTGGTCTTTAAAAATTTCAGTTGCCTTGGCATTTATGCCAATAGCATCTGATAAATCTACTGGCTTTTCTTGCTTTGGCACTTCCATTCCGACAGAAGCCGCTAATAATTCAACTGATTCCATGAAATCAATACCATCATATTCTCTTAAAAAGTTGATAGCATTCCCTGAAGCCTTGCAGGCAAAGCAATGGTAGGAACCCGTTTCTTCATATACTACAAATGATGGTGTTTTCTCATTACCATCTCCATGAAAAGGACATTTAGCTTTATATCGACCTCCAGTTCGTTCAAGCTGGACTCTTCTATTGATAATGTCAACGATACTTACCGTAGAAAGTAGTCGGTCAATAAAACTTGATGGTATAGACATATTTATTAATTTTCACTCAGCCAATTATCAATCAGTATTTTTGCAGCCTGTGCATCTACTAGATCGGTTTTTAATTCTATAAGATTTTGTCTTGCTTCAAAACTTGTTAATCTTTCATCTACGTATTCACACGGGATATTAGTGATTTTTTTTAATTTTTTAAAAAAAATATCAACTTCCTTCATCATATCACTATCTGTTCCATCCATATTTAAGGGTTTTCCAACAAGAATAAGTTCAGGCCTCCACTCTTCGACTATAGATTGAATGCTATTCCAGTTTATTTTGTTATTTTTATTAAAAATAATCTCAAGTGGTGATGAGGTTCTAGTTTTTGTCTGACCAACTGCGACACCAATCTTTTTTACACCAAAATCAAAGGATACAATTTGCATTATCTTGGGGTGAAATTCCAATCTCTAATTATTTCTAGAATGCCGTACTCATTTATCATCTTTTGATCAAATGGAGCAAAAGGAGCTGCCTTTTCAAGAATGTCTATTGCCATTTTATCGACATAAGTATCTCCCGAAGAGATTAAGATTTCTGATTTTATAAGATTTCCAAAAGAATCTATTGTTGCCATTACTTGAACCTTACTATTTGTATATTCAATATCATTTGCAGCTATTAGCTCATCGCCAATAGACTCGATTTCTCTTTGCCATAAATTTAAATACATTGCTTCTTCATTAGTAACAGTAGAGTTTGCTTCTAGTTTTTTTATCTTTTGAGCTTGATATATTTTTCTTTCTACTTTTTTTGTAAAGGTGTCCTCTTTGGAATTATTTGATTCAAAAGTACTGTTTACAGATTCGTTTAATTCACCAATAGAATCCTGAGAAGAATTTGCAAATTTAACATTAATAATTGGCGATTCATCTATAAGTGGTATTTTATAAAAAGTGGTAAATGTAACTCCAAAAATAAGTACTGTATGAAAAAATATAGACAATAAAAAAGATTTATTGAGTGTTAAAGACCTTTTACTAATTCTTTGATTTGCTGATATCGAACTCATAGTTTAGAAAAATATTCTTGTATAGGATTCTTACCAGATTGATTATATATTTCTCTAGCGCATGTAGGGCTTGTTATATTAATTTCAGTTAAATAGTCACCAATCATATCTATGCCAGCAAAATTTATTCCCTTAGAGACAAGAAATTTTCCAACAATCTCTGCTACATTTTTTTGTCTTTCATTAATATCCTTTACAACACCCTTACCACCAGCTGCTAGATTGCCTTTAAAGCTTTCACCCTGAGGTATTCTTGCTAAAGTCTTCTCGAAAGGTTTTCCATGAATAATTAGGATTCTAAAATCTCCTTGATAAATTTCTGGGATGAATTCTTGAACTACAATTTGAGTGGTTTCATCTTCTGTCATATCCAATAAAATATCTAAGTTTTCCTCTTCTATGTCCTCCATTTTGAAAATAGATTCACCACCCATACCATCTAAAGGCTTAACAATAATAATTTCATGATCAGCTTGAAAATTAATAACTTTTTCAAGATTTGATGTAATTAATGTTTTAGGAATAAAGTCTTCGAAATGAAGTGCAAATACTTTTTCATTGAATTCTTTTATGGAATTTGGTTTATTAAATATGTTGGCTCCTTGAGTCTCTGCAAGACCTAATAAGTGAAGAGCATTAACATAATCAATATCAACTGGAGGATCTTTTCTCATAAAAGTATACAGAAACTCAGAGACCCGAATTCGTTCTTTTCTGATTCCTTCAACTTGACTTGCTCCTATCTCAATTATGTTCCGAGCATCAACATAAACATAACCCTCATCAACATAAAGGTGCTTCATTTCTGCTTGATAAACTTTATATCCAAGGGAGATAGCCTCTTCCATCATAAAAATAGATGTATCTTTACTAGGCTTTAGTTCTTTCATCGGATCTGTAATGAAGAGTACTTTTTTAGTCATTATTAAATCTTTTCAAAATGGTTTTGAAATAAAGATGCTATCACAAGAGGCGCTGTTTCTGCTCTAAGAATATTTTTTGATAACAGTTTAAAGCTAAAGTCTTTTTCATACATATGATTGATTTCAGATTCTGAGAATCCAGACTCTGCTCCAGTTATTACAAAAATATTATTTGATTTAACCAAACTAACATCAAAATTATCATTTGCCTCCACATCAAATACATATTTTGTTGAACTTTGATCAAGTTTTTTTATAGCATCGCTAAGTGATGATACAAAACTTGTAATTGGTAAAAAATTTGTACCGCATTGCTTGCACGCTGAAATAATAACCTCTTCAGATTTGCTATAAATCTTTGATAAATCTTTTTTTGCAATACTTTGATCAATTAAATCAGGCTTATAAAAAATAAATTCTGTAGCCCCAATTTCGCATAGCTTCTGAATCATAAAATGAAAATTTTCTTTCTTAATAAATGGTAGTATGAAACCAAGTCTATTGGTTGGATGCTTGTCTATTTTTATATCAGAAACCCTTTGAAGAGAAACTGAAGATCTATTAGATTCTAATATCTTACAAATTGCTGAAGAACCATGACCATCAAAGACTTCAACTTCGTCATTAACAGCCAGTCTGAGCACTTTTGTTAAGTGCAATGATTGAGCCTGATCTATTTTAAAGACACCCTTTGTTTCTGATACTGATTTACAATGTATTCTATGGATTCTCACAATATCATTATAGCTATAGGTTGAATATAAATGTCAGAGATAAATCTTTTATTAATCCGGCATGGGGAAGCTGCAGAGAGCTGGGGTACTCATCCAGACCCTGGTTTAAGCGAATTAGGAATTAAACAATCAAAATCATTATTAAACAATAAAATGCTTGAGTTACTAGATTCTTACAGTTTTGTTTCAAGCCCTAAATCAAGAGCAAAAATGACAGCAGAACCATTGATAAAGAAATTTAATAAAGAGTTGATAGTAAAAGATGCATACTCTGAAATACCATCAAATGATATTGATAATTCTCAAAAAAAAGCTTGGCTTACAGATGTGATGAATACCGAAATCAGAGATTTACCTGATTTTGTAGTAAATTGGCGAAATAACATTATCAAGGATTCATTTCGCGTTTCGCAAAATACAATTATATTTACCCATTTCATGGTTATTAATGCCTTAGTAGGCTCAATTCTTAAGAAGAATGCGCTCATGTGTTTCTACCCTAATTACGTATCCGTAACTAAAATTACTTTTGAAAATAAAGAGGTTAAAAGCATCTCTTTAGGTGATGAGAAAAAAACTATAATAAATCTTTAAAAATCTATTGAGCAATTTTTAAACAACTGTAAACTGATATTTCTTCTTATTAATTTAAAAAATTCATTTGGGAAATAAAAAGAAATCATTTGATAGCTATTCCAAAAAACCACTGAAGGATGAGGTTAGAAAAGCTATGAAAAGATATTTTGCACAACTAGATCAAAAAAATATGCCCATCGATGTTTATCAACTGGTACTTAATGAGGTAGAGCCCCCACTTTTAGATGCGGTGATGAAATTTGCTAATAATAACCAGTCCAAAGCAGCAAGAATTCTTGGAATGAATAGAACAACCCTTAGAACAAAATTAAAAAAATACAATATTAAATAATGCATTCAATAAAGCCAAAAACAGCCCTTATAAGTCTCTCAGATAAATCAGGCCTAGAAGAACTGGTTAAATTTCTAGTTTCAAAAGAAGTAAAAATGCTTTCCACAGGCGGGACCTACAAAGCAATAAAAGAAATTACGTCTGAGGTTGTTGAGGTTTCTGACTTTACTGGATTTGAAGAGATGATGGATGGAAGGGTTAAAACCTTACATCCAAAAATTCATGCAGGAATTCTTGCAAGACGCGATCAAGACATGGAAATACTTCAACAAAGGGGTTACGAGACAATTGATTTAGTAGTCGTCAATCTCTACCCATTTAAGGAAACAATAGCCCAAGATTGTTCTTTTGATGAGGCAATTGAAAAAATAGATATTGGCGGTCCAACGATGATTAGATCAGCTGCAAAAAATTTTAAAGACGTTGCCGTTGTATCAAACCCTTCTGATTATTCAAGGCTAATTCAGGAATGGGAAAATGGCGATGGCATTTCGTATGATTTTAGAAAAGAATTATCTCAAAAAGTATTTGAGACAATGGCCGACTACAATCTTTCTATTTCAAATTATCTAAAAGAAGAATCTGAAAACTCAATACAGAATTACAGTTTTGAGAAAAGCTCATCTTTAAGGTATGGCGAAAATCCTCATCAAACAGCAAATCTATTTACCTTCTCTAATCTTGAACATAAAAATATTGCCAATGCAGATATTTTGCAAGGCAAAGAATTATCCTATAACAACATAGTAGATGCTGATGCGGCATGGGAATGTGTGAGAGCATTTGATGATCCTGCATGCGTAATTGTTAAACATGCAAATCCTTGCGGAGTTGCAGAATCAGATGATATCTATGGTGCCTATGATTTAGCATTTAAAACCGATCCAACATCAGCATTTGGTGGAATCATTGCATTAAATAGAACATTAGATACAAAAACAGCTAAAGAAATAAATTCTAGGCAATTTGTTGAAGTTATTTTGGCAACTGACTATGAAGAAGGTGCATTGGCTGAATTTGCTAAAAAGAAAAATGTCAGAGTTCTTAAAGTTGATCTTGAGCAAGACAATCCCTATCCCGGAATGATTAAAAAAGTATCTGGAGGAATTTTAATTCAGTCAGATGATAATTATGTGGTGCCGAAAGAAGACTTGAAATGCGTAACAAAAAGAGAGCCAACACCAGAAGAATTAAATGATTTAATGTTTGCGTGGAGAGTTGCTAAGTTTGTTAAAAGTAATGCCATAGTTTATGCAAAAAATCGACAGACAATAGGTATCGGTGCTGGTCAAATGAGCAGAGTCATTAGTGCTGATATTGCAAACTTAAAAGCTAAAGAAGAAGGGCTAGAGGTTAAAGGTGCTTCTATGGCTTCTGATGCATTTTTTCCTTTTAGAGATGGCATAGATAAAGCTGCTTCAAGTGGAATCTCTTCAATAATTCAACCAGGCGGATCAATAAGAGATGATGAAGTTATTGCGGCCGCAAATGAGAATGATATTGCGATGGTTTTCACAAGCACAAGACACTTTAGGCACTGATGAAAGTTTTAGTCATTGGCTCAGGTGGTAGAGAACATGCTCTAGCATGGAAGTCCTCACAAGATGATGCAGTGACTAAAGTTTTTGTTTGTCCGGGTAATGCTGGGACAGCGTTAGAAGAAAAATTAGAAAATATTTCGCTAGATTTAAATAACTTTGAGGAAATAGCAGATTTTTGCAAGAACGAAAATATTGCTCTTGTAATTATTGGTCCTGAACAGCCTCTTGTTATGGGCATGACTGATTTTCTTC
>Ga0255769_10006788_pt1 | contig 10308 bp, 9 predicted proteins | sample 041ome_9_FD_179637 | JGI IMG/M metagenome (GOLD analysis project Ga0255769, IMG submission 179637) | Coastal salt marsh microbial communities from the Groves Creek Marsh, Skidaway Island, Georgia - 041413US metaG (version 2) | ecosystem: Environmental > Aquatic > Marine > Intertidal zone > Salt... | reverse complement strand
TTGTTTAAATGCCTTCAGAAAATGATGGCGTAATGATTGTTTTATCCTCTCCATCTGGAGCGGGTAAAACCACATTAGTAAAAATGTTATCAAAAATAGATAACTATGAAATCTCTATTTCACATACAACCCGTCAACCGAGACTTAATGAAGAAAATAATAAAGATTATTATTTTGTAAATGAAGACGAATTCAAAAGGTTAATTAATAATCAAGAATTTCTTGAATATGCAAAAGTATTTAATAATTTTTATGGAACAACTAGAACACCTGTTATTGATAGATTAAATAAAGGAAAAAATGTTTTATTTGATATTGATTGGCAAGGTGCAGATCAAATTAAAAATAAAAAGCTAGATTATAAACTTGTAACATTTTTCATTTTGCCCCCAAGTAAGGAAGTTTTGTTTGAAAGATTATCGAATAGAGATATGAAAGATAAATTAATTGCTGAAGAAAGAATGAAGCAATTTGGAAGAGATGTTCTTCATTGGATTAACTATGATTATGTGGTGATTAATGATGATTTAGAAAATTGTTATTCTAGAATTACTAATTTAATTAATGCCGAAGTTTCTGACGGATATAAAGACTATGATTTAGAATATATTAGAAATCATGTTGATAAATTAACTTCTTAATTTTTCATACTCAATTGTTAATTTGTAGTAAGTGTCAAAATCTAAATTTTGAGGTCTTAAATTTAAATCAATTTTAAGTTTATCTAATATTTCTTGATTTCCATTAAACAATTGATTGAAAGGTTTTTTCAACATTTTTCTTCTTTGACTAAAAAATACCCTTGTAATTCTTTCTAAGTTTTTTGGGTCTTTGATTTTAAAAAAATTAACTTTTGGAGAAAAATATAGTAAAGAACTATCTATTTTTGGTTTAGGTGAGAATGACTCGGGTTTAATATCACAAATTTTTTTTACATTTAATTTCCAATTAGCTAAAATCGATAATCTTCCATAAGTTGATTTATTAAATTTGGCAATTATTCGATCTGCTACTTCTTTTTGAAACATAAGAATAAGATGATCAAACCAAAAATTATCCTTCAAATTAACTATCCATTTGCTCAATATCTCAGTTGAAATATTGTAAGGTAGATTGCCAAAAACTGTTACTTTGTCACTAAATAAAAAATTTTCATCAATGTTTAATACATCATCATTTATTACTGTTAATTGATCTTTAAAATTTTTTACAAGATTTTCTGCCAAAATATTATCTTTTTCAATTACAAATACTTTTTTAGGATTATTTCTTAAAATAAAAGATGTTAGGTTTCCTGTGCCAGGTCCAATTTCAAGAATAGTCTTATTCTTGATTGGTGTTATACCAACAATTGTTTCAAGAATATTTTTATCTGTAAGAAAATTTTGACCTAAACTTTTTTTTGCTTTAATCAAGTTTTATCCAAAAAAGTTATGGCTTTTATTAAACTAAGTGGATTAGATTTATTTTTACCCAACATAGCTTCATTAGGACCATGATCTGGAGATATTCTAATAAAAGGTAATCCAAGAGTAATATTTATTGCATCATACTCAAATATCGTTTTAATTGGAGTTAAAACTTGATCGTGATACATGCCTATAAGTACATCAAAATTCTTTCTATTTTTCTTTAAAAAAGCTGTATCAGCTGACAATGGACCACTTATATTATATTTTGATTTTTTAAAATATTTGATAATTGGTTTAATTATTTTTTCGTCTTCATTAAATTTGTCAACAGTTTCACAGTGAGGATTAAGTCCTAAAACTCCAATTCTTGGATTAATCTTAAATTTTTTTTTATAAAATTGATTAATTAAATTTATTTTTTCATAAATTTTTGTTTTTTTTATGTTCTGAGAAACAAATTTTAATGGTAGATGGGTGGTTATAGGACAAACTGAAAGTTCTTTATTGTAAATTAACATTGCGCTTTTTTTTATTGAAAATTCTTTAGCTATAAATTCTGTTATCCCTAAAAATTTTTTATCTAAAAAAGTTTTTTTTGATATTGGTCCATTTATAAACTTATTAGAATATTTATTTTTAATTAGATAAAAAGCAACTTTAAAACAATTTTGTATATATTGATTTGATAAATTTGTAATTTTTTTGAACACTTTCTTTTGGTTAAAATTAACATCTATTAGATTTATTGCTCTATTATTTAAATCATAACTTTTTAACCTTGATATTTCTAAAATATTTATTTTTCTATTAATTTTAAAATTCTTCATTTGAAGATTTAAAATTTTAAGAGAACATATTAATATTATTGGACTTTTATATTTTTTATATTTTAAGGCTTTAAAAAAAATTTCTAAAAATATGCTATTTGGTTCGCCAGCTACTATTATTATTGGCTTATAATTCATTGATAATTAAATCTTTTTTTATTTTATTTAAATATATGTTTGATAATTGGTTTAATTGCTGGTTAGTTTTTATTCGTATCAGATTATCAACCTTTTTTTCAATACTTTCTTCATTGAATACATTTGTTTTTACATCATTTATTTTAATTATTAAAAAACCACTTTGCGTTAATATAGGTTTTGAATACTCGCCAATTTTCAAATTTAATAAGGCGTCTTTAATAGTCTCGTTTAAAGAATTTTTATTAATCCAGCCAATTTCCCCTCCTGAAGAAGCTGAATTTGAAATGCTATGAATTAATGCCGCGTTTTCAAAACCTTCATTTTGAATATCCTTTTCAATATCATTATATTTTTTATCTAAATCATTTTTATTTTTTACCTGAAAGATAATTTCAGATAATAGCATTTTTACATCTGGGTTATTTTTAACCTCATTGATGATTTTGTCTTTATCAATTACAATCTTAGAATTAAATTTTTTATAAATTAATTCATTCCAAATTGCCTCAATACTTATTTTGTTCTTTATATACTCAATCCTCAATTGATTATTTTTAAGATAATTCTTGTATTGATCTATTGTATCTATACCTATTTTTTTGTACGAATTTTCAATTATCTTATCTAAATACTCATCTTTTACTTTGATTTCTTCGATAACATCTAGTAGTGCAACTATTTTTACTTTTTCTCTAATTAAAGAATTTTTAGCAATATTAATTAGTTTTTTTTTATCTAAATTAATTACTTCAGGATTTAGTATCTTTAAATAATTTATTTCATTTTGTATATCAACAGATGTGATGATTTCATTATTTACCTTAACAATTATTTTATTTTCAAATGCAATTAAATTTGAAGTAAAAAATGATAATAAAAAAATAATATTTAAAATTTTTATATAAATTGAATTAATTTTCATAATTTATTTTGAAATACTTTGTTCAATGGATGTTATTGGAATAAGTGTTAATTTAAACATTAGTTCTTCAACTGGTCTAAGATCTCTGTCACTATAATAAGTTTTGTTGTATTTAATGCCGGCAATTAAACAATCATTCTTATATTCGTATATTAGATTATAATATTCTGCTAAATCTATTTCTCTGTTTTGCCTTGTTTCAAAAATTATGGAGTTGTTGTTATCAAAATTATAACTTGTTCTATTCTCTATAATATTAGTATTTCCAATTACTCCATTTTCTTCTATAAAATTAAAACTTGTCTTAAATTCATTTTTTGAAAACTCTGCTCCAAGTGAATGATAGTCAATTCTATCTAAATCACTACCGACTGAAAATTCATAATCTAAATTAATATTATTATTTAAATTATTTATAATTTTACCAAAAACATTTGATCTTTTTTCGCTTATTACACTATTTAAAGGTATATTGTTATTATCTTCTGATCTAATTATTGTTCCAAGTTTTAACTCAAGGTACTTATTGCTATCTTTTAATTTTTCCTTTTTAAATTCCATTCCAATAGTTAGATTGTTACCTGACTCTAAAGTGTCTATTAGCCCCAATCTATCAATATCAAAAATATTATCATTTTTTATTTTTCTTTCTTCAGTTGAATAATTTATCATATTTGATGGGTTCATTCGTAATGAAATTTTTGGATCAAAATAGTTTATGAATTCTTTATTTGTTTTAACTAGCGGATAACTTGTTTGAAACTCTAAGATACCCATCAATCTACTACTTAAGTTAGATCTATATTGATCGTAATTTTTATACGAGGAAATTAAATTTTTTATACGAAAATTAACATTACTTTTGACACCTTTTTTATTTATGAAATCTAAACTTTTAAAGTCTAAATCATTTATCATTCTTGATCTTAGCTTGTTAGTATCATTTAAGGTATTATCACCTATAGAGGTAAAATTAAGTAAACCTATATTTTGTTCTGAGGTCAGACCTTTAGAAAAATTGTAGTAAGGCAAAACGAATTCATATCGGTCATTATTGTTTTTTTGTAAATCTTCATAAGCAACAAACCCTGTTTCCAATTCAAATTTTTCATGGTTTAAATTTAGTTTTATCTCTGATTCCAATATATCAAGGTTCAGTGGTTTTACTTCTGACTTTGCAATATTTTGATTAAACACTTTTAGATATGTATCATTGCTTACGTTTTGAACTGATATGTCTAAAGTGCTATCTATAAAATTTTCAAAATTTAACTCAGAGTTATATTTTGCAAATAAATGAGTAATAGAATTTGTATCCTTACTTTGTCTTGACTGATATCCTTCAGTAAAATTAAAGTCAGCGATAAAAGAAGAATACTTATTTTTTTGTCTATATTCGTTCTGAAACATATATATATTTTTATCAAACACAGTTGGTGTAAATGTGTAATCTTTATTTTCTGATATGGCTAAATAATAGGGTGTTTGAATTGAAGACCCAAGACTCTGCGAATTCCCTAACTTAGGAGATAAAAACCCCGATTGTCTTTTAACTGAGGGACCTGGGTGAAAAAACTTAGGAAAATAAAAAATAGGCATATCATAAACTTTTACTAAAGCATTTTCATAATTAATTTGTTTTTTATTTTCATCATACTCTATTTTTTCTGCTTGTATTGACCATGGTGTACAATTTTCATCTATCTTGCATCCGGTAAATATTCCTTTATTAATTGTAGTGACTCCGTTTTTTCTTGAAGAAGAGACTCCTTTAATTCTTGGGTCGTTTTCTTTATTTCCAAGTAGATCTTTTCTAAATTTTAGATCAATACTTTGTGTGGCAAAACTTTGCTTTTTTAAATCAAAAATACCATTCTTAAAAAAAAATTTATCATTAAAGGGCATCTCAAAATTTGTGTTAACTAAAATATTTTCACCTTTTAATATTTCGTTTTCAATATCAATGCTGAACTTATTTAGTTCGTATAAGGTCTTATATTTATTATCCTTAATTATTGTATTTTTATCAGAACGTATAATCTTATTTGAATTTAATATCTCTATATCTTCAGATTTTATATCGAATCTAGAGTCTATTAAAAAACTTACAATACCTTTAGACTTCATCTCATTTCTATTTTTTAAATAAGTTATACTTTCAGCCCGGATAATAAAATTTTTAATCTTATCTTCTACTTTAACATCACCAGTTGCATCAAAGGTATTTTCAATAGAGTTGTATGAAATTTTATTTGCATAAATTGTTCTTCCTTCATTATCAACTATTTTTGAATTATTTTCAGAAATAATCTTATTTTCATTTTTTAAATAAGTTATACTTTCAGCACGGATAATAAAATTTTTAATCTTATCTTCTACTTTAACATCACCACTAACATATAAAATATTTGTAATTTTATTATAATCAAAAATGTCTGCTTGTATTTCCAATCCGTCATCAGATGTAATTCTACCTCTATTGAGACCTTTTATTCTATTTCCATTATCTGAGATTTCTAATTCACTAACATCAAAAATAAATTGTTCTGTAGCAGATATGTTTGTACAAAAAAAAATATTCATTAGTAAAGTAAAGAAAAATATAGTTATATTATTTTGCATTTATATTTCTCATAAAATAAATATTTATTAAAAATAAAATTAATAATGGTATAGTAACAGATATTGCTAAATTTATTTTTTCTGTAGATCCTAGAACATAAAAAAAATTACTAAAATAATAAATTACTACTGAACAAAATAATCCTAAGACAATTCTTTTATACTTATTACTAGATTTTTTTGTATTAAACATAATTATAGCAGCCAGCATAGTCATTAAAAGCAAATATAAAGGATAAGATATCAACTTCATTAATTGTAGATCAATATCTGTGACTGAGTAATTTAATTTTTTATAGTTTTTTCTCATTTCCCAAAGATCCAAAAGTGATAATGATGATAAATTTGAGAATAAATTTTGTATAATGTTGTAATTAAAATTTGTATTTAATTTTAACATTTTTTCATTTTTTTTATAATTTTGCTCATAAATTTCAGCATTATAAATTAACCATTCATTTTTTGTTATATCAATTTTTTTACTACGAATATTTTTAACAATTTCAAAATTTTGATCAAATTCAGAAATATAAGTGTCCACTAAAAAATTTTTATCTATTTTTGCTGCGTTAATGATTAATGTTTTTGAACGGATAATATCTTTGATCCAAAGACCATTATTGGTAATAACAGCTAAATATTTGTCATCTTTCGTATAATTAGTTTTTAACTCAAGATAAAGACTTTTAACATTCGAGGATAAATTATAAAAAAAAATTATTATAAAAATTCCTAACACAAAAGTAGTAATATTAATTATTGATAGAATTTTAGAATTCTTTAATCCTGAGTATTTTAGTATATCTATTTGATCATCATTAAATAGACTATTAAAAAAAAGTTGAGTTGATAATAAAAAAATAAATGGAAAAACATCGAAAATAAATGATGGAGTGTTGAGAAAAGAAAAATATAAAGGGTAGTAAATTGAAACCTGAATATTTTTAAAAAATTCCAATTCTGTTAATAAATTTAAAATAAAAATAAGACTAAACATTATTAAAAAAACATTAAAAATTGAATTTAAAAAAATAGAGATTATAAATTTTGTATAAGTTTTCATTAATATTTATTTGTGAAATAATATTTATAAGTAAAAATTGAATATAGAAATATGATTAAACTGATTGGTAAAAGAAGTAAGATAAAATTATTAACCAAACTGCTATTAACAAATCTTAATGTCATCTCAGAAATAACTATTATAAATATACCAATAAGAAATATGGCTAATCTGAATTTAAGATAATTTATATTTTCTTTTGACTTGATTATTAATAATAATGTTACAAGCATTAAAACTGGAATATAAAAAGGAATAATTATTCTTTTATGAAATTCTTTTATTATATTTTCAATATTTTCTGTTCTACAGTTTTCTATTTTAAGTTTTTTGCTTAGATCAATTGATTTTTCTTTATAAATATTTTTAAAACATACAAATAAATTTATTGTTGACACCTCTTGTGTCTTTCTATGAGTAATTGTGTTTGTTTTTAAATTATCTAGATTAAAATTTGATTTTGAAAATTTGAAATTAGTTATTTTTCCTTTAACTACACTTATTGTTTCACCATTATATAGTTCAAAAATTTCTTTATTTCCAATTTTTTTAAAATTTCCTTTTTTGGCAAATGTTGTTTGAAAATTATCAAATCCAACTCCTTTTTTAATATAGATATTTGAAAAACTACCATCTTCACTAATTGAGTCGCTGTAAATAGTTAAATCTTTTACCGTATCATTAAATTTTTTTGGTTTTATAAAATTTTCTAAAAAATTAATACTAGAAGATCTTAAGTATGATCTAGCTTGATCTTGCGTGGTTGGAACTACAAGTGAATTTAAGAAAATTTGAAATATTAATAATATAATGGAAAATCCAAAAAAATAATTTACAATTTTAATTTTGTTAACTCCATAATTCCAAAAAATTACAAGTTCATTGCTTAGTTCATATTTACTGATTACATAAACAAAACTTAAAAAAAATATAAAAGGTAATATTTTGCTGACTATTTTTGGAAAGATAAGAGCTGTAAATTTTAGATAAACTATGTAATCCCTACCATCTTCAATCATAATATCTAAAAAATTTACTGCTTGAAAAATCCATATGATTATTGAGGAAAAAAAAAGAGCAATAATAAAAAATATTAAACAATCTGATAATAATTTGTTAAAAAGTATTTTTTTCATTGAAATATCATAGTTTTATTTCTATATAGCATCCAACCAGCTTAGAGTGTATTTAAAATTTATATGACAGTTAAAATTATTTATAAAAATAGCAGTTCAAAAAAAAATCTGACCAACCTGGTCTTATTTGTTGATGAAAACTTCAATATTGGTGGCATAAAAAAATATATTTCAAGTTTGGAATTTTCATACATCTCAGACTTGATAAAAAATAGTGATTTAAAAAAAGATTTACTTGTTTTTGAAATTAACTCTAAAAAAACAATTTTTTTAGCTTCTATTAAAAAAAATATTAAAACTTCTGATATAGAGAATTTAGGTGCTAAATTTCATGGTTATATTAATTATGATAAGAAAAAAGATTATTTTGTTAATTCAGATACAGCAATTAGTAAAATAAAAAATTTTATAGGATATTTTTTACATGGAATAAAATTGAAATCGTATGAATTTAATATTTACAAATCAAAAAAAGATAAAAAATCTGTTTCTATAAATGTTATTGGAAATAAAAATAAAATTTCTACACACGACCAATTAAGATTTAAAGCTTTAGAAGAAGGAACTTTTTTCGCAAGAGATCTTGTTTCTGAACCAGGTAATATTTTACACCCTGATGAATATGCTAAAAGAATAAATTCGCTTAAAAAATTTGGATTGAAAATAAATATATATGATGAAAAAAAATTAAAAAAACTTGGCATGAATGCTTTACTTGGAGTTGGCCAAGGTAGTATTAGAGGATCGTATCTTGTTACAATGGAATGGACTGGTGCAAAAAGTAGTTCTAAACCTTTGGCGTTTGTTGGAAAAGGGGTTTGTTTTGATACAGGTGGTATTTCACTTAAACCTGCTAAGTTCATGGAAGACATGACGTATGACATGGCAGGTTCTGCTACGGTTGTTGGTTTAATGAAAAACTTAGCTATAAGGAAAGCAAAGATTAATGCTGTTGGAGTTGTGGGGCTTGTAGAGAATATGCCAGGAGGAAATGCTCAAAGACCTGGAGATATCGTCAAATCATATAGTGGAAAAACAATTGAAATATTAAACACAGATGCAGAGGGTAGATTGGTTTTAGCCGATGCTCTTACCTTCACTGAAAAAAAATTCAAACCAAGATTTATTGTTGATTTAGCTACACTTACAGGTGCAATAATAGTTTCACTAGGATCAGAATATGCAGGTCTTTTTTCAAACGATGATAAACTATCTAATCAATTAATGAAGGCAGGAGGAGAAGTTGATGAAAAATTATGGAGAATGCCACTTCACAAAAACTTTGATAAATTAATAGACTCTAAAAATGCTGATATGCAAAATATTAATTACGTTGGTGGAGCAGGATCTACGACTGCAGCTCAATTTTTACAAAGATTTATTTTAAACAAAACACCATGGGCACACCTAGACATAGCTGGTATGGCTTTTTCAAAATATGGTGGAGCATTAAATTCAGGTGGCGCAACAGGTTACGGTGTAAGATTATTAAATAAACTAATAGAGGATGATTATGAGTAATATTGAACAAACATTATCAATTATTAAGCCAGATGCTGTCGAAAGAAATTTAGATAATGAAATAAAGGAAATGTTTAAAAATAAAGGTTTTTCAATTGTAAAAGAAAAAAAAATTCAAATTGAAAAATCAGAAGCTGAAAAATTTTATAAGGTTCATGAGACAAAACCATTTTACAATGATCTATGTGCTTATTTATCTTCTGGACCAATTGTAGTTATGGTTCTTGAAAAAGAAAATGCAGTATTAGGTAATAGAGAATTAATGGGGGCTACTAACCCAAATGATGCAGAAGAAGGAACTATCAGAAAAAAATATGGAATTTCTATTGATAAAAACTCTGTACATGGATCTGACAGTGTTGAAAACGCAAAAATTGAAATAGATTTCTTTTTTAAAGATTAAGCGCTTTTATTATAGCAGCTGGATATAGCTTATGCTCTTGGATTAAAATCCTTTTTGCTAAGGTTTTAGGCGTATCAAGTTTTTTAATTCTTACTTTTTTTTGATTAATAATTTCGCCAGAATCAAGTCTAGAATTTACAAAGTGCACAGTACAACCCGAATATTTATCTTTATTTCTAATTGCTCTTTCATGAGTATTTAATCCTTTATATTTAGGAAGAAGGGAAGGGTGAATATTAAGAATTTTTCCTTTAAAATTCT
>Ga0255769_10006772_pt1 | contig 10326 bp, 13 predicted proteins | sample 041ome_9_FD_179637 | JGI IMG/M metagenome (GOLD analysis project Ga0255769, IMG submission 179637) | Coastal salt marsh microbial communities from the Groves Creek Marsh, Skidaway Island, Georgia - 041413US metaG (version 2) | ecosystem: Environmental > Aquatic > Marine > Intertidal zone > Salt... | reverse complement strand
CGAAGAATGTGTCTGGTGTCGCTTTAGCCGGTGGTGCATGGCAGACGCTCGGCGCAAATGATGAAGTTGAGCTGGAGGCAGGTGATATGATAGCATTAATATTAGACCAGAACGAAGAGGAGACAAGCGCAGAGGGTGTTTTCATTTACGCTGTCGAGAAATTCGAGGAAATAACGAGTAAGAGCTGGTTTAGTCTTTGAAAGACGAGACATTTTGCAAGAATGCAGGAGCGAAGCGTGAAAAAGATCCAGGCAACGACCACACCTACTAACCGATGTCCTTGAGAAGTTTTCCATAGTAAACAAATTTCCACTGTGTCTGCTTGTAATGTAACCACCTATCTTCAAATAGGGAAAGATTTCTTTGAGACGTCTCTCCATTCATGGGAACTAGTGTTGCGAAAAATAAAGCTGCCTTCGGGAATACTTAATAGGCGATTGCGTCTTTAATAGTTCGAGTGCAAGCAGCTTACCTCGAGCCATGTGAGTGCCTCGCACATTTGAGCCTCATAAAATAGTCCTGCAGAGGTGTTAATCTAATCCTAACTACAAGCAGAAATAGAACACCTTCAACGTTCATTTCTGAATTCGTTTCCGCCTGGTACTCTTGCAAAAATGATAGCAAACTTTCATCGTAGAAGGAGTTCGTAGTTCGAAACAATTTCATTGTATCGAATCCACGATAATTTGGGCCGGCTAAATCAATGTCGATCAACTTTAGTGAAACGAAGGTATGAGGTGTAAGTAAGTGACGTCAACATGAAGTTTATGGTGTACCTTGAAGTTTCGGTCCTGTTGGTAGATTACGTTCGATGGCTTCAGGTCACCGTGACAGAAACAGATAGGTAAGTGAACGCTCTGGATATTTTGTGAGATACTATTGAATTTTGGACACTCATATACACGCCTTGAAGAAAGATTCCACTTTGAACACTTCATCCTCTAATTCCTAAAGCAATGTCAACTTGTCAACTTGAGCGACCACCAACTGGTACTTTGCGCTTTGCGCCGCACCTTGACCCCAACACCAGCGATCATGCCCCCCTTTGAAAATCTTAGTCTCATTAACATCCGGGGATTTCGACACTACCTCAAGTGGTCGCAACTGCATCAGCATTTGATGAAACCATTTCCATATGAGTGCCCGCTCACGTCCTTCACAAGTCAGGGGAAGTAAAGGTTTCAAGATCTCAAATGATTCACCCTCTACGTGCACTGAGTGCAGCCTACTTATTCTACGATATTGTGACAAAAGATTTAACATTCTTGTTCAAAGATTCGAGAGTGTGCTTACAATTTAGCAGTTGACTTGCAGAACGAAAGTTCCTTCATATCTTCTTCTCGGAGAACTCGGCCATCCAAGTACTCAGTAACGATGATATCATCGGCGTGTGAAATATAATGCGGACAAATGCCACGTTCTGCCAAAGTTTTATGCATCTCGATGCAACTGCGCGCTCTTGAGACAGTTGAAATGTACTGTGTACTTCACGCCTACCTCAGTAAGTCACAGCGCAGTTTTGACAACTTGCTGTACTTTTTTACTACAAAGGTTTCGCCTCCACATGAGACCTTGTGCAGATGTGAATTTTAGTTTTTAAATAATGTAGCGCCGTTTCGTATCGGATACCTTGAAAACTTGGTTGCAGAAGCCTTCTGTGAACTGTGCGCACTCGAGTCTAACAGAAAAAGTTTAGGTATTGAGAATATCCAAGATCGGCGGCGGATATGAGTAACTTACTTCACCGAATGCTTGTAATTTAAAATACTTTTGATGGCGTCAACATCTTCCACACTTAGTGATGTTGCTACTTTTTTCGAGAAAGCAGTTGCGCTTGGACTCCGTCGAGTTTGTCGAACTTTGCAATAACTTGGTCGTTCCGGTCGGGAAAGGACGAAAGCATGCATCACCATCTCATGCAGGGGTATCAAGCATATCTTAACTTGCTCTGGTAGAGAGAAGCAAGTGCGAAACGCGTCGGCCTGTCCTGGGCATAGCCGGTCTCCCGGCAAACTGCTGAATTGTGAAAAATAGCAATAGTGGCAAATTGTACCGGTACTTGTGTGATATCTATAAATCCGCGAAATATAGCACAGTTATGAAAATCTATAGTCAGAGGCTTTCAGTCCATATGTAAATCATAAACTCATGTCTCGCGAATATACATATCATGATACGTATATTCGCAACATCGAGAACTCGAGAAGCATGTCCGTTCGTTTGAAAAATTCAAACTTAGCTGCATCGACGGCTCGTCAGTACGAAGCCTGAACAAGGTCTGCGTACAGCCATTGAAGGCAGCACCTCGACCTCGACACAGAGGAAGAAAACAAGAGAGAAAGGATATAGACACAGAGACACAGACAGAGATGTCAACACGTCCGACGTTTACATACGAAGTGCGTACCCATTTCTCGCGTTCTGCAAGCTCAGGCGTATGACTCCCCGGTAGGAAACGGATTTCATATCACAAGATATACTGGTCGAAATAACACCACATTTTTTACGCGAGGTAAGCATATTTCCGTCCGGATTACTTCATTACGTTAACAGCGAACGACGTTTTCTGCATACAGCGCGATCAACTTGTAACTGCTGAGGTAAGGTTCCAGAAAAGAGTGAGAGAGAAAAAGAGAGAGAGAGAGAGAGCGAGAGAGAGAGAGAGAGAGAGAGAGAGAGAGAGAGAGAGAGAGAGAGGGGAGACTGACGCGTTCAATGCAGTACGGACCGTTTAGACCAAACGTACCAGTTGTTGTACCACTTTGGGTGGCACTCGCCTTGAAACAAAGTGGTAGTTGTACCATCGAGTTGGATGACTGGTTTAAACTAGAGAATATATTGGCAACTCAAGAGAGAGAAAAGACAGATGCGAAGCAACTTCAGGTTTCGTCTCTACACTAGATTCTATCGCACAAGCTAAGCTACTCGCAGATTTTGCCGCGATGTTATGTCGAACAGGCACGTACAGTTTCAAAGTATTGGTTAGAGGATATGCCGCAGCAAAGTGGGATGGCATCCAGTTTAGTAAGTTCGAGTACGCCTGATTGTGGCGGCTATCTTACTTTTAAGCAGGAGGATATCTTGTCACTTAGAAAACAAAAATTGCGACAAAGCTTTCGTAAGCTAGAACAGAAGCTAGAAGACATAGACGGACTGGTAGGTGGCCCTGAACACACAACAGAGAGACTTCTCACGCTAACATACAGGGCTTTCTCTCACTACAACCGGAGATATCAAATCTTGAACTAACGCTAATAAGGTGCTTTAGCTGCGCATCTATGGAAATGAGCACGGCGATGTTTTCAAATTGGTGTGAGCGGCTTCGTAGGAACAATCATCTGTCAAGCCCAAGTGCTGGTAATTGAATCTGCACAATGTTATGAGCACGAAAGCTTTGAGAGTGATACAAAATTGTAACTCACTTTTTCCATCTTCGAAAACTCCCATTCCTTGTTCTGAGAAAATGTAAGCGTTGTGATAAGAAAATAAAGCTCACGTACACAAAGTGGACAGTTGCTACGCGTCCGAAGCCATTTCGAAATACAGTCCAGATGGAAAACATGTCCACAGTTGCCCCAAGCAATGCTCAGACCTTCGTCTGATGAAGCAGAAGGGTTTGCTTGATATTCTATACTAGCTTCATGTAGGCTGTTCCTACAGATAGCACATGTATCTGTACAGATGGACCAAGACCAAACAGCAACAGCTGACCACTACTTTCTTGTGAGCGACTTCTTTCCCGATCTTAACAGCACTTACCTTTTTCAACTGAAATGTCTGGTCCACATTTGTATGCGACATGTCCACCACCGCCGCAGCGAGACTTTCGTTCGTTGGATACGTTCTGACGTATTGCGCGTTCGTCGGCGCACGAAAATCGCAGCGCGCGGTCCTTTTTTGCGGTACACTGACAGACATCACGACTGCGTACAATCTCTGCCGCTGCCGCTTCGGTAAACGCAAATATTTTAGCCTATCAAGCACACACCGATTGCTGAGTTGTACAAAAAGCTAAAATCGAGGAAATTCGATTGACCGGCGTTCCGACGGCGACGTAGGGCGCCTGTCGAAAGGCCGTATCACATTTGGCATACTACTCAGAACATGTTCAACGCGAAGAACGGTTTTTCTGAGGCACACGTGAGGGGATGTCAGACCAAACGACTCACCAAACAGAACTACGCCGAACTTTCTCGATGTGACACGTTGGAAGACATCAAGACGTACTTGGTATGCACTCTAAGTTGCGCTGAAAGTTAGCGATTGACAATAAACAGCAAACGATGAGTGATTATTCAGAATATGTTCGTGATCTTCAAGCGCCAGTGAGACCGGTTGACATTATTGAATGCTGCAGAAAGAGACAGATCGCAGAGTTTAATATTTGCTGTCAGCAGGTTTGTAACGTATCTTATTCCTGAAGATAGCCAACAATTGCCATAGGCTTCTTCCCCTTTGTCCAATTTTTTGGAGTATTTGACGTACGGATACATGATCGATAATCTTGTGTTGGCTTTAAATGGCATGCTTCGTGGACGTACCACAGAGGTACGCAGTCAATTTTTCAACGAAAACCTGTCTCAACTGCTGTAGGCAATACTTGAGAAGTGTAGCCCCATTGGTTTTTTCGATTCTTTATCCGCGGTTGTCGTGTCGAGTAGTGTCCAGTGAGTTCTCCTTCATTTTGACAAACAAGCTCAGATGATTGTAGTACTGTGTAGAGAACTCTACAGACTAGCTCTCGTGGATACACCGCTTGCCTCTTATTTCAGTAGCTCGATTAAGGCAGAAGATCTGGATGAGTTAAATATTGAGCTCATACGGAACGTCCTATACAAGGTAAAGTTCCGGTTGCATTTTGACGAAGTGACGCCTGAGGTCTGCTCTAGGAATATTTGCAAGATTTCATGGTTTTCTGCAACAAAATGGATCAAAACACACGTCAATTGATGGAGGTAACGCAAATGACACCACTAAATGACGGGCATTTTGATCAGTACTCCTACCAGAAACTACTTAGCATGGAGGCCGATCGGCACGCGATAAGAATCACACTGAACTCATTCGGAACAGAGCTTTCCAAGGCTGATCGAAGAAATCTTTATACGAATTTTGGCACCATGTACCCCGATGGCTTCGCGCGTCTTGCGAATTGTGAAACGGTAGATGAAGTGAAACGCATACTAGTAGCTTATCCAGAATTCAGAGAGTTGACGAAAAGTGATGATCCCCACTACATTGACAGGGTACGCAGTCTCTTTTTTTGTATCACAAGACTTAACGATTTGCAGGGACTACGCGTTCTCGAACTGGAAGCATGTGGACAAGCACTCGATGAGCAATTCAATTTCGCTATCTTTTATGCTTTCGTAAAGTTTCAGGAGAACGAAATAAACAACCTGATGTGGCTCACTGAGTGTGTTGCTCAAAGGCAAAAAAGTAGTCTAGGCGAGGGCATTGTCTACATACAATAGCGATCCAAGGAAGTTAAAAGAACGATGCGACGGGTCTGAAAATTAATCTCTCGTTGAATAGTTTCATTATAAACTCAAGATTGTAAATTTAATGTGATGCGTCTCAGTCCGTTTCATAACCGAACACAGATGAAAAGACATCAATAACTCGAGAGCCTTCATCAATAGTCGCCATTGGATCCTTACGGAGCCTGTGACGCAGGCAGAGCGACACTACCGAATAAACGTCTTCGTCGGTCACTACCTTGGAACCTCGGAAGGCTGCAGCTGCACGTGATGCGCGAGTCGTCACGAGATCACCACGGAGGCCATCGACGTCAAGCTCAGCGCAGACTTGGGAAATTTTCAGTCGGATTTCCATGGGAACCTCAACCTCCGGTAACAAGGCGCGCGCCCGAGTCACCTGGTCTATGATTTCGTCCTGCTTTGCCTTGTATCCCGCGCGGAACGACTTCGGATCCGTGTCAAATGCAGTCCGCTCTTCGACAACCTTGACCCGCTCTTCTGGCAGTTTCACAGTCTTGATTTGTGCATGCATGCCGAAGCGATCTAAAAGCTGGGGTCGCAGTTCGCCTTCTTCTGGGTTACCGGAACCAATGAGGATGAAACGAGCCGGGTGACATATACTGATTCCCTCGCGCTCCACTGTATTCCAGCCCGACGCTGCCGAATCAAGCAAAACATCAACAAGGTGGTCGTCTAGTAAGTTGACTTCATCAACATACAGTATTCCGCGATTCGCCTTGGCGAGGAGACCAGGTTCGAAGGCTTTCGTCCCCTCAGTTAACGCTTTCTCGATATCGATCGTCCCGCATACGCGATCCTCAGTTGCACCCAAGGGTAAGTCAACCATATTGATAGGAACGAAGGAAGTCTCGAGCGGTTGCTTGGCCCGATATGCCGATAAAACGTCGGGAGACATCAAGTTCGGATCCGTAGGGCTACTCATAAACGGATCATCTTTCACGATTTCGATGTATGGAAGTAAATCAGTCAACGAACGGACTGTCGTCGACTTCCCAGTCCCACGATCGCCCATCACCATGATGCCGCCGATATTCGGATCGATGATGTTCATCAGCGCTGCGAACTTCATCTCTTCTTGGCCAATGATAGCGCAGAAGGGATATACAGGTCTAGCGGTACTATCCTCCACCTCGGAATCGTTGGAAACTACGTCAAGAGTGAGTAAGTCAATATTCTATGCCGACACTACAGGGTCTCTTACCGGCTTTAGGGCGAAGTGTCTGCTGCACGCGGCAGCCACGCGTGCCTTGAATGTTCCTGAAAACAAATTGAGAAAAATTTCGAAGATCAGTTCGAAACGGGGCGTACTTATATCCCCGGCTCCATCTACAGAGCGCTGTACCGTAGAAGAAAACCGTCAGTCGCCCGAGTTCTGTCGATAAGGTTGCGAGCGATGTGTTCGCGTGTCCGCTTGTGCGAAAAGAACGCAATGGGAAAGCCTCACGCGTGACGATCTAACGAACAAAAAAATGAGGATGCTTGAGTGAAACAAATATCGCGTCAAACTCGCACGTGACGAGAAAACTTCGCGTGCAGGCACGTGTCTCACCGTTTACGTGTTGATGACTGTATGAAACAGCGGCGGACATCGACATGTTGAACTCGCTCGTCTGTTTAAATAATATCCGAATAATTATTCACGATGGTACACGATCTAATCACCCGTGGGCACAACGTGTGCGCGTGCGTCTGTGCGGCAAGTACAAGTATCGAATGTGACGTGAGCTAAAGCTGAGGAAGCGGATAACGATGAAAACATTCGGTTCTATATCATGGTGTATTAATGATGTTTCATAAACGCGCACATACTTAACAGCGTGTATTGCATATATCAGTATCTCCACGGTTTATTGTGGGTCTGGCGCGTGCGTTGACGTCTTCGAGGAAACGACAGCTTTCGCTGAACTTGCAACGCGCGTCAAAACGCTCACGCGAATACTCAGCCACAGTTCCTTCGTCCGTCGTTTGACGCGACAGCTGTTTCTCAGGTTCAACATCCTGCACTTCTTGCATCAACTCAACAAGGTTGGCTGCATACTCGCCGAACTCTTCGCGACAGGATCCCCGAGTTATTTTTCACAATGCAAGCTCGATCTTTATACCGTTTCAAGACGCAGCACTCTAGGTACGCTATAGGTGTAGTTTTCGTCGTTCGAGCATACGGTCGTGAGCGGTGCACCCCTTTTGTTGGCAAATGAAAGGCGGCACACGCGTGAAACCCTACAGGGGAAGTACTAACGGCTCTTTTTTGTTTTCGCTCCCAGTGGCGTTGGATCATCATCTGCGCGCATAGATCGCTCAAAGCACCAAGGCTTACAGACTCGAGTTAAAGCAGGGCTTTATGTCAGCAACCAACAGGGCAAGGGTCCATCGCCTATTGTGCTGGAAAGGTTTCAAAGCGTTGCCAGCCAACTCATGTCGCAGCGTATTATTCGACTCGGCGGTGCAGTAGATGACGATAGCTGCAACTTAATCGTAGCTCAACTTCTTTGGTTAGATGCTGCAGATCCCACGAAAGACATTACACTGTACGTAAATTCACCTGGGGGCTCCGTTACAGCAGGAATGGCGGTGTTTGATACAATGCGACATATTCGTCCCAACGTTTCTACGGTTTGTGTGGGTCTTGCGGCATCTATGGGTGCGTTTCTTCTTGCTTCTGGTCATCCGGGCAAAAGATACAGCCTTCCGAACAGTAGGATCATGATTCACCAACCTCTTGGTGGTGCACAAGGTCAAGCCGCAGATATTGAGATACAAGCTAACGAAATCATGCATCATAAGTCAACGCTGAACGGCTACCTCGCTGAATTTACCAAGAAACCACTTGAGACGGTGATGGAAGATACCGATCGAGACTTTTTCATGTCGGCTAAGGAAGCCGTTGAGTATGGCCTTATAGACGCTATCATTGAGCACCCCACAGACGTGGCTGTCAAGGCTTCGGGCATACCTATGTATGCGTCTGGACTGTAAGACGACTGCTTCGTCTCGTTTTCCATTGTAAAAGTGACTCTGGTTATAATGTATGAGTCGGCGTGTAGAAGAAAAGCGATTATCCGACGACACGTCATTTTTCATGTTGTTCCAGCGAGAGGTAAAAATACATCGCACCAGAACGCACCTCGTCTATGTTGGACGTTCCTTAGCGACAATTTGTTATGAACACCAACCAACGAATCCTCAGATTTGCAAACATCTCGCGGCATGCGACACGACAACCTCTACACTCAAGGTTTGCGTGGCAATCAGCCTCACTTGGGCTAGAGTTCCAGTCTCGAACGGTAAGGTTGGTGTACACTACGGCCGAAGCTTGGCGAGTTTTAGGGAGCTTCAGATAGGTCGTAGACTTCATGTGATGATTGTTTTGAAATTTAATCTTCTGTCAATATTAAAAGCCGTGAGAGAGGGACTCGACGGGCTCTTAAAGCTGCACATGGCGCTCGCTCATTGTCCGAGCTCATAAGGACTATCAGCTTACAACGAGAGCCCACTGTCATCGTCCTTGCCACCAGCTACAATGGAAGCATCTTGCTTACCAGCGATAAAGTAGAGGCCAAAGATGGCGAGCGGAACGGTCGCCAAAATGATGCCCAAGGCGCCGTCGTTGATGCCGAGAGGCAAGCCAGTACCGTCACCGTTCAGTCGATCGTCAACCTACGGCGTTCAAGTTGAAGGATAATACGTGTGAAAGGAATCATATCAATACTTACGATCGCGAGCGCCGGAAGTACATTAACCATAGAAGAGAGCGCAAAGGAGCCAGCAACTCGTTTACCCATTTCTTGCGGTGCAGTCGCGCTCATAGTGACCACTGTGCGGCCAAGTCAGTATGGTAGATGTCAAAAAGTCCGCGCGAAGAAAAGTACGAAACACACAACGTATGCAAATGGATATTTTTCGACGCACCTGATCGCTTGGTAGTGGCATTTTGCTTCTTGACTGTCGGTGGGAAAACGACTTGTCAGTTCTGGTTATAGCGCGCTTAACAACGCGATCGTATCTTTTCGCAGACAGCGCACACGTACCAGATCGTCGCTGCACGACGTTGCACGGCGTGGAAATCACGGACGAGATAGTAAACATGTTATTCGTGAACTTTTACACACGATGGCTTGCGCGGGTACGAAGTGGTGTCGTCGGCGATCACCAGCGTCGTATCGCGTACAGATATGCGATTATGTTTATGAGTCTCTTTAATTTTTATTACCTAATAGCCTCATCAGTATATGAACCGTAACGGCTCTTTGTTGTTGCGAACGTACGCGTATATTGTACCGAATTTCTCATAGACGACCGATAGCTCCTGAGCTCTCAGATCTCGTCTAGATCGTGCGCTATCCTATGTTTGATCCTTGGACAAGCGTCGAGAGCGGTGAACATCACTGTACGCGTCGGCGCCTCCTGTCAAAGTGAAATCATGTTCACATTGAATACTCGAACTACATGCGTTGAACGAAGGTAAGATTGGTGCATCGCCCCTGGAAACCCAGCCTCTTTTTTGTACTCGATGTTCGTAGCGCGTGACGACGGAACTCACACTCGACTCGAAACCGCACGCGTGCGGTCATGCAATCCAGAAACGGCAAAATGGTTAGATCCCGAATTATTTTTAAACAACGATGAGGGAGATTTTTGGCGCAGTGTTTGCTTGCTGCCTTCGTGATGCACGAAAAGACTAACGTTATCCTCCCCGAGAACAGCCTGAGCGCGAAGTTGCACGAACCTAAGCTGTCGCGTTCGCGCACGACGGCGCGTGTGACGCCACGAAATGTGGTCACAGCGTCTGGTGCCCCTTTAACTGATCGGAAATTGCGTGTCGCTG